>ENA-OFCD01001025-OFCD01001025.1-metagenomes-genome-assembly--contig:-NODE-1025-length-15490-cov-6.433949_pt1 | contig 15490 bp, 28 predicted proteins | sample MGYA00153392_OFCD01 | MGnify analysis MGYA00153392 | reverse complement strand
GCGCAGCACTGCGGCAAATAAAGCATGCCCGTGAACGCGCCAAGCCATTGCCTGCGGTGACCGACTACGCCAACGCCGACGACAGCGTCATCGACAAAAAAGACGAGGCAAACGCCACCGGATACACGCCTAAAATGGAAAAGGTGTGGGCGTCCTATTCCGCGCTTGATGCAGTCGAGCAGACGGCTTTTCGGGAACGGATGAACGGATGACCATTAAACGCCCAACCCGCGCCGGTCGTCCTGCACAATTGTGGCGGGCGGTGGCATGAAAACCCCCGACCTAAAAAGAATCTTAGCCGCTTACGATTTAGTCCCAGCAACATCATGCCGAGCAACTCCATGTGAACGTTGCCCATCTATGCGCGGCCCAGATCCGGAGACAGAAGACATCAAGAAGTCGTCACGTGAGTATAGGGCAAGTTCCTGTTTCACCTGTGCATGGACCAAGGGGCAGTTGTGCCGTGGTTACATCATGCAGATGGATGTGACTGACGCTGAAGCCCTGGCTGGTCAGGAAGTGGCATGATCATCCGCTTCGACCTCGCCCCCATGGGAGCCGTTCGACAGACCAGAGCGGATGCCTGGAAAAAGCGCCCCGCCGTCTTGCGTTACCGCGCATTTAAAGACTCCATTAAAATCCAAGCTGCTCCCTTTTACCTTCCTAATGATCCGCTGAAAGTGTGCATCGATTTCTTTATCGCCATGCCAGATAGCTGGTCGAAAAAGAAACGCGAAGCAATGAATGGAACACTGCACCGGCAGAAACCAGACATCGACAATTTATGGAAGGCAGCGACGGACGCTCTCTGGCCTGACGATGATTCGTGTATTGCTTGCTGCGCTGGGAGGAAGTTCTGGGCAATAAAAGGCTTAATAGAAATGACCGTAAATTTTAGAGCAGAAGAGCTATGACGGCCAGTTCCCGACCAAAAAACCACACACAACCCTGATCCTAACCGACATCTAAACCAACAACTAAACGAGAATAAAATGACCCTCAAACTCAAAATCGGAAAGCGGTATGAGCGGCGTGATGGCGGGGTAACCGATCCGTTAATTGAAAACGATTCTGGTCACTTTATTTTCAGAGATACTAACTTCAATCTGACGTACAAAAGCAACGGTCAATACAATTACGGTACAGCATCGCCGGCTGACCTCATCAGCGAATACAAACCAGCCAAGACTGAATGGCGTGTTGTGATCAAGTGTAAAAAGAGATCTGATGCGCGTATTATTGCAGCATATCTGAGGAGTAAAAATACTAACTATAAAATCACCGTGGAGAAGTCGTCATGACCACCAACGAAACTCCATACCGCATTAAGCGCGGTGACAGTGTTGTTATTGTGAAGCCTTCAGTGGTTTCATTGGCAAGTGACCACGCACTGACTGTACAATTAAATAGCGCGGTAATCGGACTAAATAAAAGTGATGTCCAGCTCATCTCCCGCGCAGACGGCGTGCCGGCGGAGAGAGCTGTCGATCTGCAAAAGGAGAATGATGAATTACGGCAATCCAATGCTGAGTGCATCGATGAGATAAACGAGCTAGCGCACAACTGTAATGAGTTTAGGGCTGATCGGGACGAACTTCGGAAGGAATTGGCTGCGGTGTCTCGCATCATACATGACGCCTTGCAAAGGTTTTCAAGCACGCAGGTGCCCAGTGATCAGACGCCGCCGTCCGCTCCGATGCATCCTGTTGTTGGGCGGTCTTTACCATTTCCTGAATACCTCAAAGGAGGCTGATTTATGATCGCGTCTAAGCTTGTTATTGGGAAAACTTATCGTCATAAAGATGGGTACTACGCCACGGTGCTTGCCGTGTTACCTCCTAAAAAAGGCCAGAACCAAGCCACGTTTACCTTGGTCAAATGCGGCTGGAAGCAAACACTGAAGAAAGAATACACCTGGATAAAGCACGTTAAACCCTGCTACCTTGAAGAAATAAGTGGATACGCAGCAGGTGAATCATGAGTGAGGCCACCACATCCGCCCGCCTTAAGGGGCCGTTCCAGGACGACGGGCACAACTCAATGGACACGACGTGTAGAGACCACGGCTTACTAGAGCGACTGCATAAACAGGATGCACCGACGCAAGACCAGATCCGACACTACGAAGCCGGGTGGGAGGCAGCAGTGGCCCATTATTTTCCTCTGCTTGCAGACGCGATGGTCGCAGAACGGAGTAAATAATGCATGGCCCGATTTCCCCGCTTGCGTTGCTACTCATCCTAGCCGCCCTCGCCTCATTCCTGATCGCAGGTCTGATAGTCTACGGGTGCTATTTTGTTGGTCATATTGTTTGGAAATGGGTTCGGGGGCATTCATGAAACATATTAAATACTATTTAGTCTGCTGGAAATACACCATGCGCGGTCAGGAAACATATCACATGCAGCACTATGAATCCAAGGAAATTGCGGCGGATAAGGTCGGTCAATTGTTATGCGACAGTGGGCACGTGCGTTCCGATGACATCAAGTGTCGTCCTGTTATTTTCAAGTTTTGTAAGTCATGACCAACCCCACCTGCCCACACTGCGGCAAATCATTCCAATATCTAAAAACAAAAACCTACTGCTCGGTTAAATGCCGTAGTTCTGCGATGTATCTACGTGCTGTTGCGGATGGGCGTAGGAGTACGACGAGAAGCACGACTAAGAACAGGACGCCTACGAAAGTTGCGACGATGAAGTTTCCGACTTTGGAAGAGCGGAATAGACGGGTGAAGTTTTGTGGATGAGGATCTGCGCTTTGCGGTTAGGGCTATGTGGCCGCTGCGTGGGTATGATCGGGTACGGATGATAATCAGATTACTTTTACAAAGGCTTAAACCATGACGATCGATGAAACATTAAAAGAACGCGACCGCATCATGCAGGCTATTCGGCTTGCTCAGGCGCATCGTGACTTTGAGAAGTGTAAGGCGTTTCTTCGTGAGCTGGTTCCGGTGACGCGTGTGATTCGGGACTTTGAAGAGGGCAAGTATCATCGGCAGGATGTTCGGCACGAGTTGGCGATTGCGGCGTTAAGCGAATGAGACTTATTAATTTAATTACCCTGGATGGCGAGCTGTCCGTCTCTGGCAATATCGTCTGCCAGGTTGAGCGATTAGGCGTTGTGATGGTGATCGATGTTCACCTCATCGATGTAGGTGAGGTCTGCTGGTTAATCAACGATGATATATGGGGGATGAGAATTTAATGAGCTACAATGCAATGAACAATACGCCAACCATTAAGGCAATCCCCACTTACTACCAAGGCGTCAGATTTCGGTCTCGCCTAGAAGCGAAGTGGGCCGCATTATTTGACCAACTGAATTGGTCATGGACATACGAACCATATGACCTTGAAGGTTGGGCTCCTGACTTTGCCATCAAAGGCAAGAGAGGTGACATATTGGTGGAAGTAAAGCCAGTCCCTGGAGCTGCCCATTCCCCGGAATTTGATAAGGCTGCAAACCATAAAGCGGTATCGGGAAGTGACATACTCTTGCTTGGCCATTCGCCTATTCGTGAAGATGAACATTGTTTTATTGGGCTTTGTAATGAGGTGGGTATGGGAAGTTACTTTGAAAGAGCAGTAGTTGGTAAATGGAACGAGGCAGTTACCGAGGGTTATTGTAATGAGATTCAATCATATCATGACAGAATTAGCGGGAAAAGTGATGGGGGTTATTTTGGAAGACAAAAGCCACGGGATTTAATGCTCCTATGGGGCCAAGCGAGTAATCTTGTCCAGTGGGTTCCTAACTAATGGCCCGCATTCGATCATTGAAGCCCGAGATGTGGTCTAGTGAATCCGTTGGTAGGCTGAGCCGTGATGCTCGCCTGCTACTAGTCGAGTTAATCACGCAAGTAGACGACGAAGGAAGAATTCGCGCATCCTCGCGAGGCCTCGCGAGCCTTCTCTACCCGTTCGACGATGATGCGGCGAACATGATCGACGGCTGGCTGACTGAACTTGAAGCTGAAGGCATGTTTGTCCGCTACTTGGCTGACGGAGCAACCTACGGACATCTCCCTAAGTTTAAGGATCATCAGAAGATAGATCATCCCTCTAAGTCTAAGTTGCCCGAGTTTACAGAGTCTCTCGCTAATCCTCGCGAGGCCTCGCGAATCCTCGCGCCTGATCAAGGATCAAGGATCAAGGATCAAGGAGAGGATCTTATTACGTTCGCTGCCGCTCCCGTGGCCAAGCCAGCCCGGAAAGCCCCGGAAGCTATCGGCCCATTCATCGCCACATCGGACGGTCCATGGCGACTCACCGTTGGCGCAGCCCAGAAGCGCATGACCGCGTACGGGATGACCGAGGCACAATTGATCGACATCCTCAACAGGGTGGCGAGGCACAACTCAGACTTACCACTGGGGAAACTTCCCGGCGCTGGCGGCATGCAATCGATCCTGCACGCATGGTTCTCCAAGCACAGCCCAGGATGCGCGGCCACCGAAGTCGCACCACGGGCCCCAAGACTCGACCCCGACGCCTACGCCGCAGCCCTGGCGGCACAAAACGAACTAACCCTGAGCGGAACATGAACCTGGATCTCAGTGAGGCTTTCGACCGCAACGTGCTGGTTGGTCAACTTGAATCCATGGGGCAGCGCGTGAAGGGGAATTCCTGCACCTGTCCATGGCACGAGGACCGCAACCCGTCGGCTGGAATCTTTGAAGACGACACCGGCCATTGGCGAGTGAAGTGCCACACCTGCGACCGCACGGATGACGTTTATGGGCTCAGGGGAGACAAGCCTTCGACCGAGGGCATGACCAGAAGCATTAAAGTGGCTAGGATCGAACGGAAACCGCCCCAGAAGCTGATTTTATCCGACAAGATGGCTGTTGTGGAGTACTGCAAGCGCAGTGGGGCCGTAACTAACTGGTACAAATATGGTCCACCGGAATTTCCTCAGATCGTGGTGGCAAAGATCATCAACGCTGAGGGGAAGAAAACCTTCAGGCAATTCAGTCCACTTCCGGATGGGACTTACCTCGCCGGTAAAGCTGATGGCATTGTCCCCCCGATCTATCTGCATCATCAGGTTAAATTCTGTGATGTAGTCCTGGTCGTTGAGGGCGAGAAGTGCGCAGATGCGGCCTGGTTGTTGGGAATTCCAGCCACCACCTCGCTGGCTGGGTCTGGTAACGCCAAAAATTCCGACTGGTCAGTCTTAACTGGTAAAACAGTCGTCATCTGGCCAGACAATGACGAAGCCGGGGCGAAGTACGCCGACGAAGTCGTTGAAATTCTAACCCTTCTCGAATGCAACATTCGGCGCATCGATCCGGCGAGCATCGGAATTCCACACAAGGGCGACATCGCCGACATGATCGAAAAGGGCGTTACCAAGGATGGTATCGAAGAGTTCATATTAGACGCTGCTGCGGTGGGGGAATCGGGAATAGCCGAACTTCTCAAATGGCAGCAAGACGTTGTGGACGGCAAATGGGAGTGTCTGGACTGGCCTCAATACTCATTGGGAATTCTGTCGCGCGCTGCACTGCCTGGGACGGTTACGATGATTTGCGCCGACCCCGGAGCCGGTAAGTCGTTCTTGATTTTACAGCTACTGAGATTCTGGACGCAACAGGGCCATAAGGCTAATGTTATCCTGTTTGAGGATGGGAAGAAGGAGCACCTTGCCAGACTCCTGGCTCAAATGACTGAGAACGGTGCCCACACGGATGACAAGTGGATCAAGGCCAATCCTGACGAGATGAGACGAGATACAGCGGCACACCTTGCTGAGCTGACCATCCTAGACCGGAAGATCCTGGTCGAAAAGGATGACGACTGGAGCGGGGAAGACGTACTCGCTTGGGCTGACGCCAAGGGGAAGGCCGGGGCACGCATTCTGATGCTGGACCCCATCACCGCGCTGAAGCCCGCCAAAGATCCCTGGATTCAAGACTTCACGGTATGCATGGGACTAAAGCGAATCGCTAAAAAGTACCAGTGTTCAGTGATCGTCACTACGCATCCACGCAACGGGACTAAAGAGCCATCTATGACGGCGATGGCCGGTGGCGTCGCATGGTCGCGCTTCACTCACTCGGTACTCTGGCTCACCGGCTATCGCACACCATGGGAAGTCCGTCTCATCAATGGTGAGCACGCACGAGTCAACCGCTCCATGCATATCCTCAAATGCCGCTATGGCCGTGGATGCGGGGTCATCATCGGCATGAACTTTGGCGCATCGGTTCGTCACATCGAGGCTGGGATAATCGCCCCCGATACCGGAGAGAACGATCATCCATCCACCGTCACAATCGAAGTAGCCCGCGACCGCGCAACACGCCTATCCGCCCCACTTTCACAAACTGAGGATGTATTCTAATTATGATCGATCATGAACAGCGCATGCGTCAGGCTGAAGGCTCATTTGATGCGGATGTGGCATGAACGGACGTTTCAGCCGAAAGAGACAGCGCAAACAACGCGACCTACAGCGACATAAGGCCATTGGATCGATAGACGACACCATCAAGCACATCGAAGCGATGATTGCCACTCTGAACAACGAACCCAAGAAAGACAAATCATGAATCATAACGAACAAATCTCTAGACGATACGATTAAACATCTTGAAGCGATGATTGCCGAATTGAAAGCCCACAACGAAACCAAGAAAGACGAATCATGAGCATTCCAGCCCTCGTCCTCATCGACCGCATAAAAACTCTGGCCCAATCATATCGCGCACGCGCCGATCAAGCCAGAGAGCAATGGAATGAACTGCGGCGCAACGGCAGACCTCGCATGGAGAAGCTTATTGCCGCTCATGATGTGGATCAGTTCAGCAACATTGCCGATTCGCTGGAAAGGATAATTCAGCCATGACCCTCAACCAACCAACCATGCGCGAACTCGCCGACTTCGTACGCCACGAAGGGGCAAAGAAAGCCGCACAGCTCCTAGATGTCAGCACATCTGCGGTATGTCGGAAGCTTAACCGGGCTGGGATTTGGATGCGGGGGCGGAGGTCTATTCACCATGTACAGCGGCTGAAACAAGCCGAGAAAGTATTCTGATGATATTTTTACAATGCAAAAAGTGCAATGGATACAAAGATTGGGAATATGATGGATATTACCCACATATCAGGACATGTTGCTGCCTAGCCCTAACCACCGACCCGCGCATTTTCGGTGCTGCGAAGGTTGGGTGTGAGGCGGTGCCGCAACTGCCATCGAAACGCTTTAAGGGCGGCGTAGGCACACCGCATGGTGATGTGTCATTCCACTCTGAGTACGAAGCGGCCAGGGACTACATCTGGGATGCGGTATCTGAGAAGTTGGATCGAGACTTTCCTCGCGCTTTTGGGAAAGTTCAGCCATGACCACCAAATTAAACAAAACCGCCGAACAGATCCGGGACGAGGCGCTTGACCTACTCTGCGACTGTGCCGGGCAATTCCTTATCGAAACCGATGACGGAACCCTGACCCATTCTTTTATGTCAACTGAGGAGCGTTTATGTGCGTTCCTGGTTGAGAATGGACGTATGGAGAAAGTGGGGCGTTTGAAGTTTCGGTTGCTGCCTGCGGGCAGTGAGATTGATCGGCTTGTTGGGCAGTCTATTTGTCCAGTTTGTAATAAACCAATTGAGGAAGGTAACATGTCATCAACCGGATACATCGATTATTGCAAGGAGTGCAACCTTGTTCAGTAACATTTTGCCAACTTGGCTAGTGGCGTTCATCATATTTTGTATGCTGACCGCGCCAATTGGCGCCATTTATTTCGCCATTAAAGGCATTATCTGGCTTTGCCAGCATGTGCAGTTTATCTAATGGACACCATCGACTTCTTTCGTAACCAATACCACTACATCATGGAAAAACTACCGATGAACGAGCTAAACAAAACCGCCGAACAGATACGGGGAATGCCTGCGTCTGAACTGAAATCAATTGCGTTCCCACTGTGTGCGCCCAGATGTTCCGCGCTTGATCATCTGGGCGCTGGCGAATGTGACAGTATCTGTCCGTTCAAATTTAGAGCAGTGACAGGAAAGCCGTATATGTTTGAGACTTTGTCTCAAAGTGAATTGGACCAATTGTCCGCATCCCACCCCACCGGAATCGCCGGGGAAGTGAAGGGGGAGGCTGGCAATGTACCACTTAAAGGGGCCGAGAATGAGTAAGACGCAAGCGCCAAATAGTCTTGAATGCACGGTGCGCCTCTGGCGTGCCAAGCGAAGATTTGAGGCGTACGGCATCATTACCGCGACCGACATCAAAATGGTCAGCAACCGGGATCTGGCCACGCAATTAGGGATGGACCCACGCGGATTGCGTCAGGTGCTGGAGAAGGACGAGCTATTCCTGGTAGAATTGCGCGGTGATAATCATCGCACTGAGCCGTGGTATTTGATTAATCCGAATCATACGCCCATGACGTTTCATGTGGGGAAGATTCCTAAGTTGAGGAAGACGATTGTGGGTGGTGGACAGCTTAAACTAACGAAGGTGGAATCATGAAACGAAAATTGAAATTTCTTCCACCAAAGCTCCCCGTTGAGCCGAATGGCGCTACTGGCATTCGCATACGTCCATGTGATCGATTCCAGATCGAATCTCACCCCGGCTATGCACGTCAACACATATCCTTCCAGTTTATGGCAAACAATGGGAAGCGTAGAACCCTTAGCTTTATGACTGCGCCGGATTGCTCCGTTTATCAGGTGGCTAAAGTTTTGGAGAAGTGTGCGTGTGAGATATTCAAGGATTTACGGAGGAATCGGCGCGTTTTAAGGAATGGGAAGACATGACAATCCCCCTGATGATAGGATTTATCGCCGGGGTCATGCTCCAGCAGATGTACGACTACATTAGATCGTATTACGGATGGGATGACGATGACTTTGAATAGAGCTGCACCCGACCCGGAAAAACCACCTCGCAGTGCCTAGGTGGCATCCCACTCGGGGGCGGGATGACAACTCTAGTGGAGTTGCAATCCCATTAAAAGAAAAGTAAAGACTAGTAATTATGCCAAGAGGAGCAAAGCCAGGTGAACGACGCGGGGGACGCGAAAAGGGTATCCCCAATAAGGAAACTTTGACCCTTCGTGAGCTGATGGAACGCGAGACAAATGGAGTTCCGTTACCTGTGCTGTTGCTCAGGACCGGGCTGATAGCGATTGACTCTGGCATGATCAGTGAAGGGGCAAAAATAGTAAACGATGCCGCGAAATACGCATACCCGACGCTTAAACAGGTGGAGTTGAGTGGCGAAGTGAAGACCGCCCCCGTGCTTCAAATCGTGCTCAATCGTCCGAAAAATGATTAGCCTATCGCTGCACGAGAAGCAGACGATTGCATTTGAGTCTTCCGCAACTGAGATTCTGTATGGCGGCAGTGCCAATTCTGGGAAAAGTCACCTGATGCGGGTGCAGGCAATCGCCATGGCGATGCAGGTGCCTGGTTTGCAAATCTATCTGTTTCGTCGTGAATATGGCGACCTGCGGAAGAATCATTTTGAGGGCCCATCGTCATTCATGGCGCTTCTAGCCGATTGGATCGGCGAGGGATTTGTTCGGTTCAACGTCTCGGAAATGTCTATTTCATTTCACAACGGCAGTAAGATTCACGCCTGCCATTGCCAGCATGAAAAGGACGTGTACGGCTACCAGGGCTCAGAAATCCACGTGTTGATGATGGATGAGTTGACCCATTTTACAGATACGATTTACAGATTCTTGCGTGGTCGCTGCCGTATTGGCGGGCTTGTCATCCCGCCAGATTCGCCGTGGGCCTTCCCGCGTATCCTCAACGGCAGCAATCCCGGCGGGGTTGGCCATACCTGGGTCAAGGCGGCTTTCGTTGATTCCGCCAAGCCCATGCAGATTCATCAGGCACCGGACGACGAAGGCGGCATGGTGCGCCAATTCATCCCAGCCAAGATGGCAGACAACCCGACTGGCGACCCCGTGGCATACCGCAAGGCGCTGATGGGCTTGGGTCGCCCTGAGCTAATCAAGGCGATGCTCGATGGTGACTGGTCCATCGTGGCTGGTGGGATGTTCGATGATGTATGGAACGGCGTCGTCGTTAAGACGATACCCGCTGCCAAGATCCCAATCGGCTGGAAGATCTCCCGTATATTCGACTGGGGCAGCTCCAAGCCGTTTGCCATGGGCTGGTTGGCGAAGGCAGACGGCACCTCGGCTCCTGGTGGTTGGTGTCCCAAGGCCGGGAGCTTCATCCAGATCGCGGAATGGTATGGCTGGAACGGCAAGCCTGATGAGGGCCTGCGCATGACCGCCGCCGAGATAGCGCGTGGAATCTTACAGCGCGAAACCGAGATGGGCATTGCCAACCGCGTTACGACCGGAACCGCAGACAGTGCGATATGGACGAACGAAAACGGCAATTGTATTGCCGATGATTTCGCTCGCGTTGGCGTTCGATGGGAGCCCGCAAATAAAGCCCCAGGATCACGCGTTAATGGATGGGAGCTGATGCGCAAACTGATGCGTGCGGCTCAACAAATACCGCAGGAAGAAGCTGGCCTTTTCATCATGGACAATTGCCTACAGACGATCCGAACGCTGCCGGTGCTACCGCGCGACAAGACGAAGACCGATGATGTGGATACCGGAGCGGAAGATCACATCGGGGACATGCTACGCTATGGCGTTAGCACTAAAGTGTTCGGCGTAGGCACTGTAGCGGGCTTCTAAACGACAATCCCCGACTCGCGCCGGGGACTCGTACCGAACAGCGACGGAAAGGAGTTCATCGCTCACGGCTACCAGGGTTACGCACCACCGCCGGTTAGGTGCCATTCCACACAGACTCATCTATCTGATCTAAGAGACGCCAAGCAACTCCCTCTGAGTTGCCGATTCACCACGCCGCCCTCATTGTGGACGCGTGGAAATTATCATCGGCAAGCCGCTTCCGCTGCATCCGGACTTTAGCCGACAGGCCAAGGCCCGCAGCTTTTGGCGTCGATCCGACAAGGCCGCGTGGGATTACTGCGGTGTTTCCACCAGCTCTATTACCTATGACGCTTCCGGTATTTGGCCTATTCTGCCACGTCATGAGCGCGAAACACTGCCGCGCTATGAACGCCGTAAAGCGCAGGCAATCGCACGCGGGTATCAACGGCAGATCCTAGATCGTTTTTCAGATCACGTCTTCCGCGTTCCTGCGGCACGTCCAGACGCGGTCGGTGAATACGGCAAGCTGATGGCCGACGCTGATGGCGCTGGAACCAAGCTACCGGACCTGGTCAAGCGCGCTCTTCGTCGTGCGCAAACGGAAGGTCCGTGCTACCTCCTGGCGGATTCCAATCAGCAAGCGGTATACGCCACCAAGGCCGACGAAATCGCAGCCGGGAAACGCGGTGTAGTCACCATCGTAGGCGCTGACCAAGTCGTCTGGTGGCGCATGTGGCGCGGCGTGGTGATGGAAGCCATCATTCTACTCTGTGACCGCGACGGCGAGGACTACGCCTATTATGTCACCGAGACGACAGCGCAGCGCGTAAATATTCAGATCAAAGAAGGTCAAATTCAGCCGGTTGTGATCAGTGTGGAAGATGAGATTCCGCACAGTTACGGCGGTTGCCCGTTGGTCGCCATGGTGCCCCAATTCGGGGAGGACGATTCGCCGGGGAATACCAGTCAGGGCGCACCGCTTGCCGAGTCGATCAAGCGCATCTGCAATATCGAAAGCTGGCTCTTAGAAGAGACGCAAGCCGTTACGTTTACCACGCAAGTTTTCATTGGCGTCAATGCCGATCAGGTGAAATCAGTTGAAGCTGGCCCTGGTATGGCGGTGTGCCTGGAATCACCGGGCGCGAGCATCGATAAACTGACCGCCGATCCCGCACAGGCTGAAAGTCTCCGGTCTACGCTGGAACGCGAGACGACGGAGCTTTACCGTGCCGCAGGAATCACTGCCTTCTCGCCCACACAGGCGCAGCAACCGGAAAGCGGTGTGGCCAAGGCATTCGCGTTCAATGAGATTGAGGCCAAGCTATCGGCACTCGCTCAGGCCGCACAGACTGCGGAAAATCTGACGGTAAAACGTCTCTCGTCGGGCAATGGCTGGCCCTATCCCGGTGATACTTCCTATCCCGCGAACTTCGCCCTTCCGGACCTGGCAGACGAGCTTGATTACGTGATTCGCATGACGACCTCGGATCTCCCGGCGATCCTGAAGGACAAGTCTATTCGTGAATTCTCGCAGATGTCATTCCGCTTGAATAAAGAGGAACAGGTCGAGCTGGATGCGCAACTTGTCGAGCGCGAACAACAAAAAATTGAAGATCAAACGACCAACCCTGCCCAGCGGAAGCCAGGCACCTAAGCGCGGACGCGCAAGGATGACGCATGAACCGATTCTATAGCCATTTCCCTCTGATGATGGCCGAACCAGGCGAGGGCGGATCTGGCACTGCGACTGATATGGAAGTTGACCTTCCCGGTGGCGTAAAGATCAAGCTGCCCAAAGCCGATGCTGAAAGGGTCATTGCTGGTCGTCAGAAATCGAAGGAAGAAACCGCAGACCTGAATCGTCGTTACGGCGCACTGGAAGCTGAGAAGACAGCAGCAGAAACCAAGGCGACGGAAGCACAGCGGGCCAAAGAGCACGCTGAGGCAGTCAAGAATGGCGAGATCGACAAGGCCCGGGAGATCGCAGCTAAAGGAGCGAACGACCGGCTCAACAAGCTTTCCTCAAAATACCGCGACCAGGCGCTAGAGAATCAACTCCGCAATCTCGATGGCGTCGTTAAAGAAGCGATCCCTGACATTGTCGCGCAACTCAGAGGGAGTTGTAACTTCAACTTAGATACGGAATCATTGGAAGTCATGGATGCGGCTGGAAAGCCAGTCCTGGGTGATGATGGGAAACCTATGCAGGCGGATGCCTACGTGGCCAAGTTCCTAGAAAACCGCCCGTACTTCTGCCGCGCATCGCAAGCCCCGGGATCGGGATCTAGCGGACCGGGCAAGACCGCCGCAACAGGCGCGACCATGACCGCAAGTCAACTAGAGACGATGTCGCCAATGCAAAAGGCGGCCTTCTTCAAGGACGGCGGCAAGCAAGTCGGCTAACACTCTCTTTTCAATTCACTCCGCATTTCCCGCACAACAGCGGGCTAGGGGTTTCTTCTCATGGCTAATATTCTCTCGGCTTTGCAGCCGCTCCTCTTCTCCGCCGCACGTGTAGTTCCTCGTGAACTCACCGGTATTTTGGGTGCCGTGGATCGCGACTTCAGCGATCAGGGCGTAGCTAAAGGCGATACCGTTCGCGTCTCGGTTGCCCCAACCCTGACCGCACAAAACGTCACCCCCGGACAGGTGTTTACGGTCGGCAATGACCGTACGCCTTCGACCGTCGTGCTGACCCTGAATCAGGAACAGGAAGTAACCTGGAACTTGAAGCCTGAAGAAGAGCGTTCGCTCATGAACGCTGGCGTCGCTCAAGACATGCTCGCACAGACCATTCAGCAGGGCATTCGCACCCTGGTGAACAAAGTCGAGCTGTACACATACAACATCGCTCGCAACGCAGCAAGCCGCGCCTATGGCACCCCCGGCACCACGCCATTCGGCACAGTCAATGACCTGAGCGACGTTTCTAACTCGCTCAAGATCATGTTGGACAACGGCTGCACGGTCGATGACGACAAGTCGCTGGTCATCGACACCTTCGCCGGTCTGAATCTGCGCGGTAAACAGGCTGTCCTGTTCCGGGTGAATGAAGCTGGCACTGATGACCTCTTGCGTCGCGGCGTGCTTGGCTCGCTCCAGTCGTTCGCATTCCGCGAATCGGCTGCCATTGCTCCTGTGGCCAAAGGCACCGGCACCGCCTACACCAGCAACGCAACCGGTCTCCCGATCGGAACGACCAGCATCCCGCTGATCACCGGCTCTGGCACCATCCTGGCAGGCGACTCGGTCACCTTCGCCGGAGATACGAATAAGTACGTTGTCACCACGGGCATCGCCGCTCCTGGTACCATCGTAATCCAGGAGCCCGGCTTGCGCGTGGCTCTCGCTGCCTCGGCCATCGCCCTGACCGTTGGCAACATCGCGACGGCCAACATCGCCTTGCGCCGCAATGCCATTAAGACGGTCATCCGTCCATCATTGCAGCCGATTGGCGCTCTCGCTGATCAGATGACCGTCAGCGACCCACAGACGGGCCTGACGTTCCTGCTGTTGCGCGTTCCCGGTAACGCGATCACCAGTTGGTACATGCGTATCGTCTACGATGCGTTTGCCCCGAATCCGTACGCAATCGCTCAGTTGCTTGGGTAATTGATGCCCAGGTGTCCGCGCTGGCCAATGCAGCGCGGCATCCTGTTCACCAATTCCACGGAGCCACCATGTCCAGCGTAATCACTCTCGTTCACCCTGAAAAAGGCGAGGTCATTGTAGACCGCGCACAGTGGGATCAGAAATTCCCAGACGGCGAAGAAACCAGCGGCTGGGATGAAGCCACCGCCACCGCCGCAGGCTGGTCCATCAAACCCGGCAAGCGTGGTCGCCCTGCGGCTGACAAGGCCGAGTAATCAATGCGACCCGGCGAATCCATGACCGTGGTTGTCGGTCGTCAGACCGCCGCCGGAGCACCTGTTACGGGTAAGATCGTCTCAGACTTCTCTATCGGCTGGAAAAAGGACGGCGTCACAACCGCCATCACGACCAGTTGCACCGAGGTAGACACGGCCGGGACGTGGCGCGAGTACCGTATCGGCATCACGCTGCCCACCGGCGGGCCGTACGTTCTGCATGGGCGCATCGATTCGCTTGTGGGCACAGATGTAGTCGACGGCGGCGTCTTTGATGCTGAGATTGAACAGCAGGATTACGACAGCCTTGCTGCGTTGATACCTGTTATTCCCGTTGCCCAATTGTCGGCAGCGACGCGCACGGCAGACCCGCAGACGCTCAAGCTGATCGCCAACCGCTACACGCCGATTTCGTTCGCAGTGAAGGATGCTCTCGGCGTAGTGATTGATCTTTCCACGTACACCAACTGGCGTTTCGGCGTGTGGGACAAGACGCACAGCGGATCTATCTACAGTCTCATCACCGGCATCACGGGCACCGCTCTTGGCGTAGCTGCGTGGTCCGTTCCTGAGACTGCGACTTTCTTTGCGAACATGGCCGCAGCGATCACCGCCGGGCAAGATCAGATCGAGCTGTACTGGGATTTGACAGCCGACTTAGCAGGAGTCGCAGCACAAAGCCAGACGGTACTGTACGGCAAGCTCATTATGTACCGCAACGAGTCCTCTTCATGAGTGCCATTAGCCAGCATACGGCACCGCTTACGGCGCAGCAGATCCTGGCGCGCATTAAGACCGTTGCTGGCCCAGGATCCGGGCTCGACGCCGATCTCGTTGTCGCGCCGATTCCACGCAACGGCTCATCATTCGGCGGATACCCGTCTCTTACCTCTGGCATTGCATCCGTTGTGCAGCCAGCCCTAGCAACATACGCCCGCTT
>ENA-OFCD01001024-OFCD01001024.1-metagenomes-genome-assembly--contig:-NODE-1024-length-15490-cov-6.603822_pt1 | contig 15490 bp, 12 predicted proteins | sample MGYA00153392_OFCD01 | MGnify analysis MGYA00153392 | reverse complement strand
AAATCAGGTAGGCAGCCAGCATCGTCCCCGTTCGATGTAAGCCACCAGTACAATGGACGGCAATACCCACACCTTGGCGATGATGTTCATTAACAAAATTGGTTAATTCTGCGATTTGCGAACGACTAGGCGAACTAGCAATCTGGATCGGTAGCCAGAGGTAAGGAATGTTTTCTCGCTGATACAATTCCAGGTTGGATTCGTCATGGATTACCGAGACAATTGCCCCAATTCCCACCCTTTCTAACTCCGGTAATTCGGCTGCTGTTGGCTTCCGCACACCTGCTAGTTTACCAGGAATTACCCACCACAAATTTTCAACAATCGACTCACTTACTTGCTCCATTAGTTTAATCTCTATAATTCTGCTGCTAGTACTCTGGTTTCTTCGGTAATAAATCGGAAATCTTGGTATTCAACCTTGCTTTTCCAGCAAATACCGTTCCAGTTTTGCCTTTATTAAAGTTAATATAATTGATATCTCTAACTGCTTCTGGTAGTGGAACATAGCCGACCGAATCAGCAATCGTCGCGACTTTTTTGACGTAGAGAATGACAAATTTACTTAATAACTTTCTATTTGAACTAGCCCGTAGATTAACATAGATAAATAACGGTCTAGAAAATGGCTGATACTGATTTTTCTCAACTGTTTGGGTCGATGGTAGGATTGCCCCATTACCATTATCGACTGCGAGGAGTTTCAACTTACTTTTATTCTCTTGATAGTAAGCATAACCAAAATAACCTAAAGCATTAGAATCTTGGTTAATCCCGTTTACCAAGACTTCATCATCTTCGCTAGCGGTGTAATCTTTGCGACTAGCTCTGGCTTTACCGACTGTTGCCTCAGTAAAATAGTCAAAAGTACCAGATTTACCACCCGCACCAAATAGCTTCAGAGGTCGATCGGGCCAAGTAGAACGCACTTGATTCCAGCGGAGGATTTTCCCCTGCGCGGCAGGTTCCCAGATCTTTTTTAATTCAGCGATCGTGATGTCTTTTGCCCAGTTATTTTGGGGATTGACAGCTATACTAAGCGCATCAAAGGCGATCGGAAACTCCATATATCTCACCCCATTTTTCTTGCAAGTTTCCATCTCGGCTTGCAAAATCGGTCGCGAGGCATCATTGATATCTGTTTTACCAGCACAGAATTTTTCAAACCCGCCTGTCGTACCGGAGATTTTGACTTCAACCTGTCCGCGATTATTTGGATCTGCTTGAAACTGCTTGGCGATCGCCTGCGTAATCGGATACACCGTACTCGAACCATCAATTCTAATTACTGGTGTCGCAATTTTCCCAGCATTATCGCCTTCAGCCTGTGCTAAAAATTGGATTTGGGCGGATGTATTGGCTGTTGCGGTAGAACCGATCGCGGTCGCGAAGATTCCCAAAACTATCGCTAAATTCTTGGCAGTTGTATTCATCATTCTCAGTTCCTTGCCAATCTTAAAATATATGTGTCAATCATTTCAAACAATTTCCCAGATAAAGTTTCAGCGGTTGAAACCGCTGACTGACTCGACTCGATCCTAATCGCCGTCGCCAGCTTTCCAAGCGATCGCTTTACTGGGTTGCGGATCGGGAAGCTTCAGTGTTACTAATGCCGCCGCCAGGACAAAAAATGCTGATGTCCACAGACAGCCGACCAGCCCATAAAATTGATAAACCAAACCTGATAATACCGTCCCTACCAACCGACCGCCAGAGTTTGCCATATAGTAGAACCCGACATTCAAAGCTACCTTGTCATCGTCGGTAAATGCTAATACCAGGTAAGAATGAACCGCCGAATTGAAGGCAAATACCACGCCAAATACACAGAGTCCACCGACGATCGCAATATTAGGCGGAACATTTAATTGAAACGCAATCGCGATCGCGGCTGGCACTGCGACTAGTGTAAATGTCCAAAATCGGATCGTCTTCGCTCCTGGCGGCTGACCAGATCCAAAGCGTTTGAGTAGGGCTGGAGCTGAGAATTGAATCATCCCATAACCAATTACCCAACAAGCCAAAAAGCCCCCCACCTGAGCGAAAGACCAGCCCAACTGCCCTCGCAAAAAGACTGGCAAACCCACCACAAACCAGACATCTCTGGAGCCAAATAGAAAAAACCTGGCAGCAGACAGAATATTGATTTCGCGGCTTTTAGAAAAAAGTTGACTGAACTTGACCTTTTTCTTGATTTTGCCCATCCCTTTGGGCAGCAGCAGCCCAGAGAACATAATCAGGAACAGTCCCCCTGCCATAATCCACAGAGCATGAGTGAAGCCCACCGAAGTTAGCAGGGCACTACCCAGGAAGAAACCCACACCTTTGAGGGCATTTTTAGAACCCGTCAACACTGCTACCCATTTGAATAGGGATGACTGGGCATCTTGAGGTACTACCAGCCGAATCGCACTCTTAGAACTCATCTTGGTCAAGTCTTTGGCAATCCCTGAAAATGCCTGCGCGACCATCACATAAGGGACTGCAATCCACTGTGTCCAAGTTGGATCGAGAAAGGACAAAATGACTAGAGACAAAATCTGTAGTCCAATCCCCGTATAAAGTGTGACTTTCAGCCCAAACTGGGAACCAATCCAACCGCCTAAAAAGTTGGTAACTACTCCAAAAACTTCATAAAACAGGAACAGCGAGGCAATCTGGATCGGCGTATAGCCAATCTGGTAAAAGTAGAGCAACACTAGCATTCGCAGGGCACCATCTGTGAGGGTGAATCCCCAGTAGGCTAGTGTGACTAGGATATAGTTTTTGAAATTGGCACTAGAAGCTGTAGTAGAATCCATACGCTAATAGGGATAGTAGGTATACACCTGAATTAAGATGAGAATTAATTCCTAGTTCATGCTCAGAGCAACTTTACGGGCGAGTTCGACCATCCGGTTAGAATATCCCCATTCGTTGTCATACCAAGCCAATATTTTCACCTGAGTCTCATTGACGACCATTGTGGAGAGAGCGTCAATAATTGCCGAGCGGGGGTCGTCTTTGTAATCGATCGAGACTAAGGGACGTTCTTCATAGCCGAGAATGTCTTTGAGCGGTGCTTGCTCGGAGGCTGTTTTGAGCAGACTATTGACTTCGGCGACTGTGGTCGATCGCATCACTTCAAATACACAGTCAGTCAGCGAAGCATTGAGTAATGGTACCCGTACTGCCAAACCATTGAGTTTACCGTTGAGTTCGGGGTAAATTAAGCCGATCGCGGTTGCCGATCCAGTTGATGTCGGAATTAGCGATAAACTGGTAGCTCTGGCGCGACGCAAGTCTTTATGCGGTGCATCGACGATCGTTTGTGTATTGGTGTTGTCATGGATGGTGGTAATCATGCCATGCTTGATGCCCAAGCCCTCATTAATTACCTTGACCACTGGAGCTAGACAGTTGGTAGTACAGGAGGCAGCCGTGAGGAGATGATGCTTGTCCGGCTCATACAGGTGGTCATTTACCCCCATCACGATGTTTAGGGCTTCTTGCTTGACGGGAGCCGCTACAATCACCTTACGGACACCGCCCTTGAAATAAGGGTTGAGGGTTTCAGGCGTTCTAAATTTACCGGAGCATTCCAGTACCAAATCGACACCTAAATCTTGCCAGGGCACATCCCCTGGTTGAGCATGTTCGCTAAAAGTGATTGGCTTACCGTCAATTAGGACTCGACCATTATTAGCTTCTACTTCCGGTGCCCAACGTCCGTGGACAGAATCGAATTTCAGGAGGTGAGCGGCTGCTTCAGCCCCACCTTTGACTTCATTGATATGTACAAATTCTAGTTCCGAGCAACCCCAAGCAGCCCGTAGATCCAACCGTCCAATTCGACCAAATCCATTAATTCCCACTCGAACCGTCATCAGTTTTGCTCCCACTAGTTAAATTAAAAGCACCTCTTCAGGTAGAGTGGTATTTCTACATGAGTAATTGAATTACGATGGATGCGTTGGCGCAGCCTCTCAGAATGAGAATCGCTCGTGATATCGACATCCATTGATATTGACATCCATCGATATTTTATCAACTCATATCGATATATGTCAATATAGAAGTTATGAAATCTTTAAAAACGCCGCCGATTTTTTGTTGTCCGCCTTTATTAGGTGGTCGTGTGACTGAAACAGAGGCTGCTAGTGCAGCAGTTTTATTCCGAGTACTTGGCGAACCAGCGCGGCTCCAGTTGCTGAGTTTAATCGCCGCCCAGCCGAGTGGGGAAGTTTGTGCGTGTGAATTGGTAGAATCGTTAGGACTTTCGCAGCCAACAGTTAGTCATCACCTCAAGGTGATGTATGAGGCAGGTTTATTGTCAAAAGAGCGGCGCGGTACTTGGATTTATTACCGCATCGTGCAAGAACGGTTAGTATCCTTGCGCGAGTTGCTTGCGTAAATGTTGACGATCCTGGTGCGTTACGGCTTGCGCCTAATACACCCTACGTCAGCTAATGATTCGTTCATGCGATCGCCATGCACATTCTGGTCGATTGTGTTGGCGAATATTTGTCCCATCGTAAATGTTCTAAAGTATCTTTAGAACTACTGAATTGCATTCATAAACGAAATAATGGCGGCTTGCAACTCATTTGAAACTTCTGGGTTAGCGACAATTCCGGCTGCATCCAAATTTCTACCCAGCAGAGATACAGTGATGCAGGCTTCAGGGACAATACGACCTGCCATCGTTGTCACAATTTCAGTCAGTGAGGCTTGGGCGTGAACGGCTCGTGGTGATGCGTTGAACAATGCAATCGGCTTCCCGATAAATTCTTCACCACTCACTAACCAATCCAGTGCATTCTTCAAGACACCTGGTACACCATGCGCGTATTCTGGACTTGAGATCGCCAAGCCATCTGACCATTTCACTTGCGCCCGTAAATCTGTCACAGATGGCGGTTCCATTGGTTCAAGATCGGGGTTGAAATGCGGTAAATCACCGAGTCCATCATACAATTTCATCTGGATATTCTTGGGAGATAAAGCGATCGCAGCTTGAAGCAGCGCAGTATTGGATGAAAACTGACGCAAGCTACCTGAGATATAGCAATCCTAAATCAGTTACTGGAGCTAGCTTTATACTGGACAAGGCTTTCAGGTAGCCCTAGCAAGGCAAATCATTTAGGATTGCTATAGCAAGGATGCGTATAGTTTGGGATTTACTTTCAAGGTTTGCAAAAGTCATTGTTTTCTCAATCTATTCCTACTTGTGATTACCTTAAATTCAACAAAGAGTAGGGGTTTAAATCCTAAAGCAGGTGTAAAAAACTAATAGCGATCGCCCCAATATTTGCTAAATAAATTATTTTTTGCTGAGTAGTTTTCGGGGAAATCGATTCATAAATTCTAGATAGTTCGATCGACTCACTGTTCATCATACCCAAAATATCGATCGCTAAAAATCAGATTCTGGTGTGTTACGGCTTGCGCCTAACACACCCTACGTCAGCCTAGCCGATTGTTTAGGATCGCTATATCAATAATTTGGTTGTGGATCGATCTCACCGACTCGATCGAGCGGCCAAAATCGAAACACAGCCTTACCGATAATATTATCTCTAGGTACAAAGCCCCAGTAGTGGCTATCGTAGCTATTGTTGCGGTTGTCGCCCAAGACTAGATAGTGACCTTTAGGGACGATTCCGTCGGGAGTTAATGCCGTACTGCTCCAATTATAATTGGGAGCTTCACCGAGATATTTTTCAGAGATAACTTTCCCATTAATATAGACTTTACCGTTGGTGACTTCAATCCGATCGCCTGGTAAACCGATGACGCGCTTGATAAAATGATCCTTGAATTTTTGGTTCCCTTGAGCATCTACTTCTTTTGCCATTTGAGCCGTAGGGTTGAAGACGACAATATCGCCACGCACGGGATTAGCAAACCGATAACTGATTTTGTCGATCGTCAATCGGTCATTAATTTGCAATGTGGGTAGCATCGAAGCAGACGGAATATAACAAGACTCCGCCACCGTCGCTCGAATTCCAAACGCAAATACAGCACTCAATCCCAATGTTTTTAGGGTTTCGATCCAGGGATTTTCGACTTTAGTTACTGTCGGTTCTGACTGCGGTTGCTTGGAACTCATAAGATCGATCGAAATGAATGTAGGTGATTTGACATATTTGGAATTAGTTTGTTCCGAAGATACCCTAGATCCCCGACTTCTCGAAGAAGTCGGGGATCTGTCTCAGGGTTCGACTAAATACCGTGACTTTTACCAATCACCCAATGACGACGAAAAGAACGCGCCAAGCTACTTTCCTTAAATGAGAGATAAATCGGTCTACCATGCGGACAGGTACGCGGATTGCGGGTGCGTTGCCAGCGATCGAGTAAACTTTGCATCTCTGCTAAACTCAACGCGGTACCATTGCGGATCGCACAGCGACAAGCAACGGCGACTTGAGCGGCTTGTAAGTCCCCGCCGAGACTGAGTTCGGTAATTGCTGCGGCGAGATCTTCCCGCATCAATAGTGGTGCTGGAGCCGTCCGAATCGCCCATAAGCCTTCACCGAAGGGATCGATCGCGATCGATATTTGCTGTAATTGCTCTACTTGCCGCTCTGACAGATGTGAGAGGATAATTGGCGGTTCGAGTGGTAAAAGCTGCCAAGCAGTACTTATCTGCTCGTATAGCACCCGTTCGTGAGCGATATGTTGTTCGACCAACCACAGTCCATCGGCATGTTCGGCGATGATATAGGTATTGAGCACTTGTCCGACAGCACGCAGTTCGAGCAAACCCAATCCATCGCCATCACTGACGATCGATCGCTGCGGAATATGATATGCTCCTTGCTGTTCGGCGACTGCCAGTATTTTACCGATCCGGCTGGTTTGAGTAGCATCGCTGTCTTCCGGCTGAAGGTTCAGAGCCAAGTCGAGGGCTTTTGATACCTGGGATTGCCAAAATTCTACCTGTTGTAGATAGATCTCTACTTTGGCTGGATGGCGATTCCAATCGATGTAGTGAGGTGGAATCTGAAGATGCAAAAAACAGACGGGATAGCGATCGCGTGGTAATGTTCGGGCTAATCCACTGACGATCGTTTGCTCCAATTCTGGTGCTCTGACAATCCGACCGTTCACAGCTACTTTTACCCAGTCTAAACGATGACGGTGACACCGATCGGGTAATCCTAAAGTTAGCTCAATTCGAGCATCTACGTCTGCTAGATCGCGTTCTGATGTGGCGGATCGATAGGTTCCAGTGCTGTAAACCTCTTGCCGATTCAGTTCCGAGCAATCTTTGGCAGGATTTAGCGAGCGAATCTTCATTTCCACGTACTGAAGATCGTCAACCCTCACTCTGGGTAATAATTGGGGGATAATTTGTTGAGTGGTTTTGCTGCCAATAATCTGAAACCACGGACGATGCTGTTGTTCGAGTGTCCAACTAATCTGGGGATGACACAGAGCCAGATGATAAATTACCGTCTGGACTTGGCGGAGTTGACAGTTGAGATTGGGTAAACCTTCGCGTCTAGCTTCCCACTCACCGAAGAGATCCTCGACATCAATTGCCGTACCAGGAGCGATCGCGACTTCCTGTTGACGCATAACTTCGCCCTGATGGTTGTAAACTAGATGCCAGCCATCGCTACTCTGACGGGGACGACTGTAAATTTCCAGCTTGGCAAGTTGCGCCAGACTATGGAGAGCCTCGCCCCGAAATCCCAAACTAGTAATGTGAAATAAGTCCTCTCGATCGTCAATTTTGCTCGTACTATGAGCGGTAGCAGCTTGTTGAAGATCCGCAAGTTCGATGCCGATCCCATTATCAGCTACTCGAATCCGCCAGCGATCGGGAAATAGCGAAACTGTAATTCTGGACGCGCCAGCATCGATCGCATTTTCACACAGTTCTCGCACCACCGCCCCCAGAGAGTCAATGACTTCTCCCGCAGCAATCAGGTGAATTACGTCGATAGGTAGAGTGTGAATCGGCATTTAATCTCAAACGATCGTGCGTTACTGGCAAATAATGGCAGGGGCAATTTATGAATTGCTCCTACCATTATTTATGTGGGTAGTCGTCCATTTTAGCGGACAAAATTATTTTGTTTTTGAATACTATAAACTAACCCATAGGTATGTTGACCTTTTGGGATGCCTGCGATTAAAATCGCGGCTAGTGTTGCGAAGTCCGCCTACGCGGACTAATAATATCTCAGTCCGCGTAGGCGGACTTTGCACTCCGAGGAGCGATGCGCGCTCGTCGGGTTTCCCGACGGTTTAGCGCATCAAGACAGCGGTTTCTAACCGCTTGGATTTTTATAAATTTCTATACCACGTAAGCGTGTCGCATCGCCCAGATGACTAAAATAACGATCGTACCTAATACAACCGTCGAAGAAATGACGATCGCTGTTGGAGTATCTGCGCCTTTGAATTTCATGATACCGCGATCGAGATCTGACATAGCTACTTAATCGAAAGAATAGTGTCTCCATACTATCATAACAAAAATTCCTCATTAACAACCGATCGCCTAGTGTATCGGATGTAATCGACCGATGCTAAGATACGGTAATTCGATGCTCCAAGGGAAGCTAACCAAGAAAAAATTGTGGGTATTGCAGTAGAAAACATCTCCAAATGCTTTGGGAGCTTCCAAGCTGTCGATTGTGTAAATCTAGAAATCGCTCAAGGTTCCCTCATTGCGTTGCTCGGCCCATCTGGTTGTGGTAAATCTACTCTACTCAGACTCATCTCTGGATTAGAAGCACCCGATGAAGGACGACTGTGGCTAGCGGGAATAGATGCTACTCGCCAAAATGTGTGCGAACGCAATATCGGCTTTGTCTTCCAAAATTATGCCCTGTTTAAACATCTGACGATCGCTCAAAATATCGGCTTTGGCTTGGAGATTCGATCGATCCCCGCCTCAAAAATCAAAAAAAAGGTCGCCGAACTCCTCGACTTAATCCAGCTCAGTGGTTTAGGAGATCGCTACCCCGCCCAACTTTCCGGCGGACAACGCCAACGAGTTGCGCTAGCTAGAGCCTTAGCCATCGAACCGAAAATTCTGCTCCTAGATGAGCCTTTCGGCGCGTTGGATACCAAAGTCCGCAAAGATTTACGCGCTTGGTTGCGTCAGCTCCACGAGCGATCTCGCGTGACGACGATATTTGTGACCCACGATCGATCGGATGCGATGGCAGTTGCGGATAAGATTGTCATCATGAATCAAGGACGGATCGAACAAGTAGGCACTCCCGCTGAGATTTACAATCGTCCGGCTAATGCTTTTGTGATGGGTTTTGTCGGGCAAGTAAATACCCTTCCTAGTAGCGCAAATATTTTCCAAAATCATCGGTTGGAAACTACCAATCCGCAAATGTTTCTCCGTCCTCAAGATATTGCGATCGAAATCGGCGCGAGCACTAGTACCGTAGCTGCAAAAGTCAATCGTTTAACTCATCTCGGCTCGGAAATTCAAGCAGAATTAGCTTTAGATGATGGACAAGTAATTATGGCGCATCTGACACGAGAACGCTTCGACGAGTTGCAACTCGCACCCCATCAACAGGTATTTGTCAAACCAAAAGCGGCCAAATCTTTTCCACTAGATTATTCTATTTAACAAAAATTAGAAGCTATGGCTTCGGGGTCTAAATCCCCGTCCTTTAGGAGGATTGTTTATAGGGTAATGGGCGAGAAACCCGTCCAGTGGGGTTTAAATCCTCATCCCATAAACCTCGCTGTCATCGCTGTCAACTGTCAACTGTCAACACTTCGGCTTCGATCAGTGCAAGCTGTCAACTATTTAACCTTTGTAGTGAGAATAGTTGAAAAGAGGCAACATCGTTGGTGCTCAGTTTAGATTATGATTGATATCATCACAAAATTAACATCTTTTATATGTCAACGAACATTTCACTATGGGTTAGATTAATTGGGATTGGCGCAATCGTCAACCTGAGTCAACCGATCGCGATTGCTAAAAGTTTAGTTGAGGTTAATAACTCAGCTAGGATAAATATTGTGTCGCTCGCTACAACTAGGGGAGAAGGTTCTGGTAATTACTTCTCATCGGCTTCACGCAAATACAACAGCGGAGACTATCGCGGCGCATTAGCTGATTACAATCGCGCCATTAGATTCAATCCCAACAGTGCTAATGCTTACTACAATCGCGGCTTAATCAAAGCGACTAAACTGCAAGACGAGCGCGGTGCATTAGCTGATTACAATCGCGCTATTCAACTCAAGCCCAATTATGATGCTGCCTACAATAATCGTGGCAATCTAAAAGTAGATAAACTGCAAGATTATCAAGGCGGATTAGCTGACTACAATCGCGCTATTCAACTCAAACCCAGAAATGCTGATGCTTACTACAATCGCGGTGTTTTAAAGTATACCTTCCTAAAAGATCTCACTGGTGGCATTACTGACATGCAGCAAGCAGCCAAACTATCCCAAAAGCAAGGCAATACCGATAGCTATCAGGCGGCAAGCGACTTGCTCAAGCAATGGCAATCGAATTAATTGATAATTGATAGTTGATAATTGATAATTATCAATTAATTTAACATGGTGAATTACTAGACAAATTTGTGAACGAATTCATAGGTAAAATCAACCCGTCCTTTGCGTAATAAAGCAGGATCCATTCGATCGGTAGTATTGCAAGTCATTAATACTACCAATTTTTGCTGAATATGAATCCCAGATTCATCAATTACGCTCTGATAGAGAGTCCCGTCTAGTAAACCCAAAATATGTTCGGTTTTGTTGTTATCTTGAGCAGATTCGAGTGCGCGATTTTTAGCTAAATTATCGGCTTCATTAATAATGATACAAATCCGCTCTAAATAACTAGGTGGAACGAAGTTTTCGACAGCATCGTGATCGAGGATAAAAATCACGTAGCCCAAAGGCATCAACACTTCTTTAGCGAGTGCTTGTGTCCAGGCTGTTTTACCCGTACCAGGTTCACCATTGACTAATACAGCAACTCGATCGGTTTCTAATATTTCTTGTTGAACGCGATCGCTAAAGCTTTGAATTTCGGCTGAGAACGATCGAATGGGATACTCACTATTGATTTTACCCACCCGACTTTTATAACCGCTGAGAATCACTGCGATGTCAAAGGTGGCTTTATTGATTAATGGTGCTAAATCTTTAGCAGAAATTGTATATTGCCGTTTACCTTTTTCATAAGTCTCAACTTGTACCCAGATATCATATTCCTTCCAGTAGGCAGAAACGTAGCCCAATACTTCCAGCCGATCCCAGCTAGTAAATCGCTCGGTAGGATAGTAAAAATATCGCTCCCAATAGTACTGTGTAATCAGATCGGGTTTGCCCAAGATCTCCAGAATATTTTTGACAGTGATTTCTTCCAATCGATTTAACACATACTCGATCGGAATACTATCACGACTGACTAATTGGACGATCGGTGTTTGGGCAATTAGGACATCTTTGTGACGGCGATCGGGTGAAGCCGGATCGGGGGTAATATAATTCCACAGTTCGTTAAATTCGTACTGAACGCTATCCGAAAATACATTGAGAATATTTGCCCACCACGCATATTGTTTGCGACTGAGGGCATCGGCGACATCACTCAAAAAATCTGCACTACGTTTGGCGAGACTCCAGCTATCATTGACAACAATATTGGCAAAAAATCCGATGTCTAAATCTCGATTCAGCGGTCGCCATCCCGATGCTAATAGTCCTTTGTTTTGAGCATTATTATTCTGGTTAAAGTTATCGTAGCCCATATTAATTATCTGTCCTAAAGTTTACGTTCCGAGCTTCAGGTTGGTACGCGATCTAATTGTGTTAAATATTGCGGGGGAACTGCATCAACCAACCACACATCATTTTCAGTGCGATAAAAGCGACAACCATCAGCAATCGTCGCAATTGTATCCACAGCAAAGATGACACTTTCGCCCCGTCTACCACCCACCTTGAATGCCATCTTCAGATCTGTGGTGAGATGGACGTGGTGACGAGACATTTTTTGCAATCCCGATTCCGAAATTGCGGTTATCGCTTTGACATGAGTGCCATGATAGAGAGTGTCTGGGGGAGTTTGAACTGGAAGCTGTAAATCTATCTCGATCGAATGTCCTTGATTGGCACGGATCAGATCGCCGGAATCATTAAATGCAAAACGTTGTTTATCATTGGTGGCAACTACCTGTTTTAGGTCGGCTAGACTAATCTCAAATCCATTAGCTGATGCTGCTGCTAGGAGCTTATCTACTTCAATCCAGTCACCTGGCAAGAGTTCCAACCCCAATCGTTCTGGCTGATGGCGCAAGTGCTTGGATAAGTATTTACTGATTCTAACGTAGCGGTGGGGAATTTGCCGAGTGTCAGTCATAAAAGTGTAATGTTGCACTAGAAGTTACGCTAGATTCCCGACTTCTCCGAGAAGTCGGGGATCTGTCAAGCCAGTTGATATTTATGACCGTAAAATTTCCTACTGCTTCGGCAGTTCGGTAATCTTGCTGTACATCAATAATGCTTTGCCATTCTGCTTGCTCTACTTTTTTACAAAAGTCCCTAATTATCCGATCTACATCAGGATATTTAGCCGCAGCTTCTTTTACCCTGCGGGCAGATATCAGGTGCATTTAAACGATTTCAATGCTACAAGTACATACAAATTATTTCAGATTGAAAGGTTTTTGGCAAGTGGAGACATCTTAGACATTGCTCGAAGGTATGGTTTACCGCTCTTGCCCGTCTTGCCCATCTCCCCGCCGCCTATTGCTAACTGTAACAACCCCAGAAATTACCGATCTCAAACCTGCTAAATAAATTACAGTTAGAGAAGGTAATCAAACATCGAGATCGTATCAGACGGGGAAAACTGGCTATGCACCTAAGCGACATCACCCATCCAAACCAGTTGCATGGTTTATCGGTTCGGCAACTAGAGCAGATTGCTCTAGAGATCCGCGAAAAACACCTTCAGACAGTGGCAGCCAGCGGTGGTCATTTAGCCCCTGGATTAGGTGTTGTCGAGCTGACACTGGCACTGTATCAAACATTGGATCTCGATCGAGATAAGGTAGTTTGGGATGTTGGACACCAAGCTTATCCTCATAAATTAATTACGGGCAGATACAATCGCTTTCATACGATCCGCCAGAAGGACGGGCTGGCAGGCTATCTCAAACGTGGTGAGAGTAAGTTCGACCATTTTGGGGCGGGACACGCATCTACGAGCATTTCAGCAGCCTTGGGGATGGCGATCGCTCGCGATCTCAAGGGTGAAAACTTTAAGTGTGTAGCCGTGATTGGCGATGGCGCACTCACTGGCGGGATGGCATTAGAAGCGATCGATCATGCCGGACATTTACCCAAAACCAATCTATTGGTAGTGTTAAATGATAATGAAATGTCCATCTCTCCCAATGTGGGCGCAATTCCGCGCTATCTAAATAAACTGCGCGTCAGTGCGCCGATTCAGTTCCTCAGTGACAATATCGAGGAACAGTTAAAGAATATCCCCTTTGTAGGCGAATCAATCTCTCCCGAACTCGCACGGGTGAAGGAAGGGATGAAACGTCTGGCTGTGCCGAAAGTCGGTGCAGTATTTGAAGAATTAGGTTTTACCTATATCGGGCCTGTGGACGGTCATAATCTGGCAGAATTGATTAGTACCTTTGAAGGTGCTCACCAACATCCAGGGCCAGTAATCGTTCACGTTGCGACGACTAAGGGTAAAGGATACACGATCGCCGAAAAAGATCGCGAAGGCTACCACGCTCAAACCCCCTTTAATCTAGCCACAGGGAAAAGTACTCCAGCGTCTAAACCCAAACCACCTACCTATTCCAAAGTATTTGCCGATACCCTGATCAAGCTCGCCGAAGACGATTCGAGCATTGTCGCAATTACCGCAGCAATGGGCACGGGTACGGGTTTAGATAAATTTCAGACAGCATTTCCCGATCGATATGTAGATGTCGGGATTGCCGAGCAACACGCGATTACCCTCGCCGCAGGTTTAGCAACCCAAGGAATGCGTCCGGTAGCCGCAATTTATTCGACCTTCTTGCAACGGGCATTCGACCAGATCGTTCATGACGCAGCAATTCAGCATCTACCTGTATTCCTGTGTCTCGATCGAGCCGGAATTGTCGGGGCTGATGGGCCGACCCACCAAGGGATGTATGATATTGCCTATCTGCGCTGTATCCCCAATATGGTGCTGATGGCTCCCAAGGATGAGGGTGAGTTGCAGCGAATGGTTGTCACTGGAATTAATTATACCGCTGGGCCGATCGCGATGCGCTATCCGCGTGGTAACGGTTACGGGGTACCATTGATGGATGAAGGCTGGGAAGAACTACCGATCGGTAAGGGTGAAATCCTCCGTCAGGGTGATGATGTGCTAATGATCGCCTATGGTTCGATGGTACATCCGACCCTCCAAGCCGCTCAACTCCTGAGCGAACACGGGATTTCGGCGACGGTAATTAATGCCCGATTTGCTAAACCGTTGGATACCGAACTATTTGCGCCGCTGGCTCGATCGATCGGTAAGGTAGTAACAGTAGAAGAAGGTTGTCTAATGGGTGGTTTTGGTTCGGCAATTGCGGAATCGCTATTGGATCTCGATGTCGTCGTCCCCATCAAACGCATCGGCGTACCAGATATCTTGGTTGAACACGCTACTCCTGATGAATCATTGGGTAGTCTCGGTTTGACAAGTTCTCAAATAGCCGAAACCGTCCGAAATACTTTCTTCACGCAAAAGCCTGTAGCAGTTAGCGTGTAAAGACTGATTTATTTAGATAACATCCGATCGAGAGCATCATTTAATATCGACGACAGCCCGAGCATTTAGAGATAAATGTTCGGGCTTTGATTATATTTTTCAGTGGAATATAGCGATCGAGAAATAACAGCATAGTCGTAGTCAAGCTCGTTAGGACGTGTTCTAATTAGTCCGCGTAGGCGGACTTTGCATCATGAGCGGCGATTTCAATCGCTGTTTTGTCTATACATAAGATAATTTTGGGAATAATAGGATTACTAATCTTGGAGAAAGCCCGTGCGAAAAATATAGATGGACAACTCTCCATACGACTTTGCGAAACAAAAAGCTGCAATTGCAGGGCATATTGAAAGAGACTACGAGTTTACTCTTCAATGGTTGCCACAGTACATAGATGAGTTTCCACAAGCGATGCAAAATGTGTCACTGAATTGGCAGAAATGTAATTTTATCCGTGATGCTCAAAGTATGGTGCCAGACAACTATGGTGTGTACTGCTTTTCTACCAAACTAGGAATGCCATTTGCTGATGATTTACATATTCCTCTGTACATTGGCAAAGCCGCTCAACAACATCTGTCCGAAAGATTCAAAGATTATCTTACAGAGTCTAAAAATGTCAAAGGTCGCGAAAAAGTGGTGATTATGCTTAACAAGTATCATAATCGGCTAGTTTTTTGGTGGGCTGAGTTGCCTCGAATCCATGTGGATGCGATGGAA
>ENA-OFCD01001022-OFCD01001022.1-metagenomes-genome-assembly--contig:-NODE-1022-length-15500-cov-4.252444_pt1 | contig 15500 bp, 14 predicted proteins | sample MGYA00153392_OFCD01 | MGnify analysis MGYA00153392 | reverse complement strand
TCGCGAACTCCTCATAGGATTCACGACCAAGCTGTCTCAAACGCGTTGACACGTTTCGGACGGCAGGCGACAGTAAGAATAGTTATACTTCTACTGCGTCGTCCTCCGCTCTCAGCGTGTCGTTTTGGTACAAAATGACATGTCCCGACAGCGTCATCTTCGATTGGGCGACTGCATCTCTGCTGGATAACACAGTCGGGGGAACGACGACGCTTCTGCCCAAGATTTGCACCAACAACGCGTGGACGCAGGTAATGGCTAATGTCGTTGCCGGCCACGATTACACGATCGCACTCGTGAGCCACGATGACAATTACTTAGGAGATGCGTCGTATACCGTCTTCGACGACGTTGCGTTGTTGAATTCGACGAGCACCAGCCTGATGTCGCAGTTATGTCAGTAGGAGATGCGATGCGCCAAGTGCTCGCTACGCTACTTATGCCAGCCCTCATCTCAGCGTGCGGGCGAGATCAGGATACTGCCTTTGACGCGGCCTCCATCGACGCTGATGGCAATCACGACACGGGCCACCAGGTTGTTCTCGACGGAGGTAAGCTCTTCATGTGCGGTACGTGCTTGTGTGATGGACTTACTGCCTACTGTTCGAAGTTTCACGGCGGGCCACCGGTCGATGGGGGCTGGCTCGACGCCCCCGACGGAGACATTTGCGATGGTGGTTCTGCAAGCGGCTCGTGCCTTCCGTACCCACCTTCGTGCAACGACGCGCCCGCCTGTCCCTGCCTCAAGGCTGGAGGTGCCCCATCAGCGACCTGCTTCGAACGCGAGGGCGGGGTTGGCTTCGAGGTGCGGTTGGGGCAATAGTTCAGGGTATGAGCACGTTGGAGGTCTGACCAATGGTTTTCAGAACGTCCGTGTTAGCGGTGTTGCTCGTGGCCTGCGGGTCGAGCGCGATCCCTCCATCTTCGGATGCCGGGATGGCGGACTCGACGAGTCAAAGTGATGCCACTGTGGACGCGGGAAAGGTAGACGCCGCGTGTGCACGAACGGGTGCGCAATGTTTGGACTCGATGTTATGTTGTAGCCACGTTTGCTCGCTGATGGATACTCCAGATGGAGCACCGAGCGACCTCTGCAATTGACCGGCCGCGCCTCGACAAAACACGCTTGTTTCGCTTACGCTCACATAGCGCGGGTGCTGAACCCGGTCGTGGAGCCCATGCAATGGCCGAACGACCACGAACCAACGCTGTGTTCGATTGGTTTCACTAGCGCAACTGGCGCGGACGGGAGCACGAGAGGCGCCGCTCGTGGAAAGTGTCAGCCAATGACGGTATTCTCCTGAAAATGGAGGCGTCCTCGAGTCAGCCAACGCCGCTCAGATTCGGTCGTTACCTCTTGTTCCGACAGCTCGCGTCGGGCGGAATGGGTGTCGTTCACCTCGGTCGGATGCTCGGCGCCGTCGGTTTCCAACGCACGGTCGCGATCAAACGCCTCCACCCTCACCTCGCCAACGAAAAAGAGTTCGTCGATGCCTTCGTCGACGAGGCCAGGCTCGCCTCGCGGGTCCATCACCCCAACGTCGTGCAGACGCTCGACGTCGTGTCAGAGGGCGGCGAAGTCTTCTTGGTGATGGAGTTCATCTTTGGCTCGGTGCTCTCGTCGGTGTGGCGTGAACTCGTCAAGACCAACACGCGAATCCCTCGGCCGATCGCCCTCGGCATCGTCTCGCACACGCTCCAGGGCTTGCACGCCGCACACGAAGCCAAGGACGAACAGGGCGAGCCGCTTCACATCATCCACCGTGACGTGTCGCCGCAAAATATCATCGTCGGCGCGGATGGCGTCTCCCGTGTGCTCGACTTCGGCGTCGCCAAAGCCGATGGTCGTCTGCAGACCACCAACGAGGGCAAAGTCAAAGGCAAGTTCGCCTATATGCCGCCTGAGCACCTGGCCGGAGTGCCGCTGAAGCCGTCTGCGGATGTGTACTCCGCGAGTGTGGTGCTCTGGGAGCTGTTGACCAATCAACGAATGTTCGCCGACGCAGACCAATCGCAGATCGTGTTTTTGGTCGCTCAAGGCGCCGTCCGAAAGCTGTCTCGCGTGGTGGATGACGTCCCCAAGGCGATCGAAGACATCGTCATGCGGGGGCTCGAGCGCGACCCGAACAAGCGCTTCGCGTCCGCCAAGGAAATGGCGCTGGCGCTCGAGCAGATCGAACGCGCCGCCACACCGATGGAGGTGGCGGAGTGGCTCTCGTCGGTCGCGGGATCGACACTGGTAGAGCAGCATGCGCTCGTCGCGGAGATGGAGTCGGTGAGCGATAGCCGTGCGGAGGTCGTCGCCGGCAGCGCGCGCACGGTCGACGAGCAAGACGGTCAGGTCGCGGAGGTGCCCATCGTATTGCCGCCGCGCCGCGAACGGTTGTGGATCGGTGCCGTGGTCGCGGCCTTGCTCCTAGGGGGCGCCGGGTTCGCGGCATTGTCGAAGCATCGCCAAGCGCCAACGCCCGCCGCGATGCCTCCGCCGATTCCAACAGTTCCCGCTGTGGCGACTGAATCCATCGCCAAGCCGCCGACCACTTCGAGCTCGCCGCCGCTACCCTCCGTCAGCGCCGCTCCGTCGCTCCGTCGGCCCACACGGCCCGCGCCCGGCCCGGCGCCCAAGCGCTCTGGCAAATCGGGTGATGGACTTTTCGAATGGAACTAAGGCTTCTCTTTTGCGCGTGCGCCGTCGTTGGCTCGATGACTTCTCTCGCGTGGGCGACGCCGGACGAGCTGGTCGCGCAACAAGCATTCGAAGACGGCCGCGCGCTCTTTCGTGACGGCAAAGTCGCCGAGGCGTGCGACAGGTTCGCCGTCAGTCAACGGCTGCAGCCCAAACTCGGCACCCTGTTGAACCTCGCTATCTGTCACCAAAAGCAGGGCAAGCTGACGACAGCATGGAGTGAGTTCTTCGCGGCGCGTGCCAACGCCGCTTCGGACAAAAGGCCCGATCGCGTCGAGTTCGCCGAGGCGCGCATGGCCGAGATCGCGCCGCAACTCGCGCACGTTCGCGTCCACATAGACCCCACGAACAAAGCAGCAGGTACCGTGGTCATGCTCGACGACTCTCGCGTCGACGACAACGCGTACGACACGAACATTCCCGTCGACAGGGGTCCTCACAAAGTCTCCGTCAGCGCGCCTGGCCGCGAGCCTTGGAGTTCCGAGCTCGACATGGCCGGCGCTGGCGACAGCAAGGTCGTCGACGTCCCCACGCTGAAGTCACTGCCGCCGCCTCCATCGAATCCACCGCCTAGGGTCTTGGCTCACCCTCGGCGTACCGCGGGTTGGGTGACCGCCTCAGTGGGCGTCGGGGGAATCGGCGCTGGGTCCGTGTTCGGCGTGTTGGCCATCCTCGCACGCAACGATGCCGAGTCTTTGTGCGCTCAGAACCGCTGCGCTGAAGGCCGATCCAAGAACAACACCGGCAGATCCTTCGCGTGGGTCTCGGACGTTGCGCTTGGCGTCGGCGTGGTCGCGCTCGTCACGGGGATCGTGCTCGTCCTCACTGACAAGAACGCCGACGTGCGTGTCGGCTTTGATCGCCTCGTCTTTCGATTTTGATTCACGCGTTGTTTCGAAAGAACGCGTCGAGGTCGTCTGCAGAGACCCCCGCATGGCGCGCGGCGGCCTCCCGGTCTTCGCCATAGCGAGCCTCGAGCGCGCGTGCGTAAGCCCGCAAAAATGCGGCTTGCGCCTCGTGCACAGGGCGACTGAAGAAATCGAGACCCATGCCCAAGGTCGGCGTTGTCGCCAGCACGCCGACATCGATCGTTGGGCCGCGCGACAGGTGCATCGCGCGATCGAGCACGTTGCGAAGCTCGCGCACGTTGCCCGGCCATTCTTGTTCGAGCAGCCACGCGTGCGCCTCTTCGGTGAGCTGCGCGGGCGTGCGACCCGACGGCGTGAGTTGCGTCACGAGTTCGTTGGCGATGAGCGCGATGTCCTCGCGACGTTCGCGCAAGGGTGGCACCTGCAACGGAACGACGGCGAGCCTGAAAAATAGGTCTTCGCGAAACCTGCCAGCGCTGACGTCGAGCTCGAGGTCGCGCTTGGTCGCCGCGATGATGCGAACGTCCGACCTCTGCACGCGATTGCCGCCCACGCGTTGGAACGTCTTGGTCTCGAGCACGCGCAGCAATTTGGGTTGCACCTCGAGGGGAAGCTCGCCGACTTCGTCGAAGAACAACGTGCCGCCGTCTGCGCGCTCGAACGCGCCTTGTCTCGCGGTCTGCGCGCCGGTGAACGCGCCCTTCTCGTGGCCAAACAGTTCGCTCTCGAAGAGCGAGTAGGCGACCGCGCCGCAGTCGAAGACCACGAAGGGTCCCTTGTCGCGCCGACTCTCCGCGACGATGGATCGCGCGAGCACGTCCTTGCCGGTGCCGGTTTCGCCCGACAGCAAGACGGAGGCGTCGCTCGGAGCGATGAAGTCGAGCACGCCGAAGAGCATGCGCATGCCGATGCTCTTACCGATCACCGAACCGAAGCGCGTACGATCGCTCGGCATCACGGCCAGTTTCTGGTTGGGAGACTGCAGCGCGACTTCGACCTCGCCGACCACGATGACGGTTCCGACGGGAACCGCGGCTTCACGGATGAGCGCGCCGGCGACCTTGGTCCCGTTGGTGGAACCCAAGTCGCGCACCACGATGCCCTCTTTGGTTCGCTCGAACTCGCAGTGATACCGGCTGACAGTGGGGTCCTCGAGTACGAGCTGATTGTCCTCGGCTTTGCCCACGGTCATGCGCGTGCCGACCAAACGCGATTGACCCTTTGCCGCGCCTGACAACACGACCACACGCACGCCGATGCTCAGCGCGTACGCGGAGCCCGGGGGTCGTGGGGCGCGCGTCGTGGCGTCGAGGGTCATTGCGCTGTTTTTCCGATTCGGAAATGAACCAAGACGCGAGTCTCTGCGAGCGCGTGATCGTAGACCGCGACCTCGTCAATCTTGCCCAGAAAATTTCCTGCGACATCGAGCGACGCGTTGATCTTGTCTGGGCCGACGAGGTTGTTTTGCGCGAAGCCGTCGTATCGAATCCCGTTGAGATACATGCGAGGCGGGCTGATCGCGTCGCACTCGAACACGAGATGGTTGTAGACGCCTGCAACGAGTCCGACGCTTTGTTCGTGAACGTAAGCGACCAAGCTCGGCTGGTGCCACCGCTCGAAGCCGATTTGGATTCCCGCGTTGGAGCTGGGCGGGCCAAAGAACGCCGTCGTGCCTTCGATGCTGGGTTTGCGCAGCTCGGTCTTCTCGAAGATGCTGCCCCCGACCGCCGTCGACTGCGGCAAGATCCAAAGCTCGAACGTGTAAGTCGCGGGGCCGGCAAAATCGAAGGCGTTCGGGACGACGACCTTCGCCGACGTGCTCGCGAGCTCCAGCGCGGTGTTCGGGTCACCGAGGATGGCGCCAGACGCGCCCAAGGCCACGGTGCCAAGCAGTGTTGCGTCGGTGCCATGCCCAGACGAGTCATGAGCCGTGATGCCCGAAGCTTCGTCGAGGCGATAGTAGACGAGTGGTTGGTCGTCCAACACGGCGCGGGCGTAAGGCGATGCCATCGGCGCGTCGATGACCGGGGCGTCGACTGACGCGTCACCCGACACGAGCGGAGCGTCGAGCCCTGCGACCAGTTGGCAAGAGAGGGTGGCGGTCGCGACGATGGCGAGCCTCAGAGTCGCCGACACCGCAAACATAGCGGCCAGCATAGCACCGGTGAGAAGGGACTCGAGTCTCGGTCGTCAGGGCGTGCCGAACGTGAGCATCACGAGTCCGTTCGAGGGGCCATCTCCCACGGGCGCGCTCCACGTGATCGCGTCGGTCGACCGCGCGCGGCCGCCCGAGCCGACACGAACATAGGTGCCGTGACCGAACGCGACAGCTCCGCGGTGGTCACCTTTCGACGCGTGATCGGTCCATTGCACGCCATCAGGCGAGGTGAACACATGGTCGACGCCGAACGCGGTGAAGTGCCCTTGCGCGAAGACCAATCCCTCCGCCGCGTCGGGCAGGGTAGCCGCAGATTGGAATGTCACGCCGTCGGTCGATGACAACACTGCCGTGCCGCCCAGCGCGATGAAGGTGCCGTTGCCGAACGCCATGTCGGTCGACTTGACGGTGCTGCCTGTCGATGGCTTCCAGGTCATCCCGTCGCTGGAGTATGCCCGCGCACCTTCGTCGTTGGTGGTCGCGTACGAACTGCCGCCGAAGGCGAGTCCATCCCAAGCGTGCGAAGCGCCAGTGTCGATCGCATGATCGGTCCAACTCGCGCCGTCGGGACTCGTCACCTTCATCCCGTACCCGCCGACCGCTACGAATTTTTGTTGCTCCCACAACACGGAGCCGAACCAATTGGTGCCTTTGATCGGGCCGTGATCGATCCACGTTTTTCCGTCGGGCGAGGTCATCCTCCTCCAGCCGAGCGCCACGAATTGCGTCCCTGCCCACGCCGCCGTGCGAAGCAAGTACGGGTCGTCCCCTCCATTGGCAACGAGTGACTTGTCATCGATCCAACTCTGGCCGTCATCGATCGAGCGAACTGTGCGCCCGCCGTAGCCGACAGCGACGAACACTCCTGCAGACGAGCTCGCGTCAGGGGCGACGTCACGGCCGGCGTCTGCGAGAGGCGTCGCGTCACCCCCCGCGTCCTTCTCGACGCTCGCATCCGAGCTGTTCGGCGGTTGGTCGGGAGCTGCGGCATCCGAGCATGCGACCAACGAGGTGACCGCGAGAAAGAACCGAGTCGCAACACGCCAAGACATGGAGCGACTCGTTTGCACCGGACGTGCCGCGATCGGGCGCCCTCAATCCGGTCGACGTCGCCATTAGACATGGGTGCTTTTCCCACCACCGCGGGGCGATCGCCCCCCAGACCAGCATGCGGTGAATCACCGACTCGATCCAATAAGCCCTCGATTTCGTGGGGCACGGGGTGTGCTCTAAAGAGGCCATGCGCACGTCCATGCTTGCGATGCTGCTGCTCTCCGCGTGTCGGGGAGTCATTGGTGGCGACGATTCTCTTGGGGACGGTCCAAGCACGCCCCTGCTCCAATCGGAGATCCCGCTTCGTCGCTTGGCGGCGTCCGAGTACGCCAATACGATCTCCGACATCGTCACGAAGATGGAGCCCGCAGACGCGAAGGCGATCTTGGCGGCCGCGCAGCCGAGTCTCGCCGCATATCCAGCCGATGTACTCACGGCCGCACCCAACGAGAAGCATGGCGGCTATGCGCGGCTCGACCAGCTCGTTCAGCAGGAGCACATCGACGCGATTTACGCGGTGGCTGACGTGCTTGGTCAGCAAATGACCAATTCGCCCGCGCGCATCAAGACGCTCACCGGTGCATGCGCCACGGACGCAGATCCCAGCAACGACGATGCGTGCCTCACCGCGTTCGTGCAATCGTTCGGGACGTTGGTGCTTCGACGACCGCCGTCTGCCGACGACGTCGCTTTCTACCGGAGCGTCGCCAAAAACGGCATCGGCGCAGGAGCGCTCGCGGATGTGGTCACGGTCATGCTCGCTTCGCCGAGGTTTTATTATGTCGTCGAGAGCGGCACTCAAACGCTTGGACCGAACCTCTACGCGCTCGATGGATACGAGCTCGCCACGCGCCTCTCGTATCACTTCTTGCAGACGATGCCTGACGACGAACTCTTTGCCGCGACCAAGAACGGAGACCTGACGACCCCTGAGGGCTACGCCAAACAAGTCGATCGACTTGCCGCAGACCCGCGCGCGCAGGCCTCCGCGCTCGCCTTCTTTTCGCAGTGGTTGCGACTCGACGAGCTGGCCAAGTTGAACTCGCGCAACGGCGATCCGCAGTTCGACGCGTTCGCGGGGAAGGACCAACCCAACCCGCAACTGCGCGCCGAAATGATCGCCGAGGTCATGGATAGCGCTCAGTGGATACTCGCCCACGGCGGCACGATCGCAGACTTCGTGAGTGACACACGCTCCTATGCGCGCACGCCCGACCTGGCCCAAATCTACGGCGTCCCGACGTGGAACGGCACTTCGGAGCCGCCGCGACTTCCCGCGCAACGGGCAGGACTGCTCACGCGCGGCGCCTTCTTGGCCACGGGGACGGCCAACACGCGCCCGATCATGCGCGGCGTGTTCATGCGCACGGGTCTCTTGTGCGAGACCGTTCCGCCGCCCCCCGCCAATGCTGCGTCCACGCCGATCAACCCAAGCCCGGGGCAGACCACGCGACAAGTGATCGAACAAATCACCCAACAAAAAGGCACGGCGTGTGCGGGTTGTCACACCACGTTGATCAACCCGCTTGGGTTCGTCGCTGAGAATTTCGACGCACTCGGCCGATATCAAACGACGCAAACTTTCTTGGACCCAGGCGGCAAGGTGCAAGGGTCGGCGCCGATCGACGCGCAGACCATTCCTCAGGTCAACCCAGACGACCCGCGCGCTGCGACGGACATGGTGCAGCTGACGCAATACATCTTGGAGAGCGGCAAAGTGGAGAAGTGCTTCGCACAAGAATATTTCCGATATGCGTTCCGCCGCACCGCAGACGCAGCCGACCAGCGCGCGGTAGACGAGATCGCCGCCAACACCAGAGGCGGCAAGCCGCTGACGGAGGCGCTCAAGCGCGTCGTGATGCGTCCCGAGTTCAAACAGAAGGTGATCACGCCATGAGTGGATTGTCTCGACGACAGCTCCTTCGCGGGTTGGGCGGCTTCACGCTCGCACTGCCGTTTTTGCCGTCTTTGCTCACCTCCGAAGAAGCCAAGGCCGGCCCGCCCGTCGCCAACAAGCGCTTCATCAACTTTTGCAGCAATCACGGGGGCGCGTGGGCGCGGAACATGTTCCCGACGATGAAGGCGACCGACACCCGCCAATACGCTTCGCGCGACATTCGCCGGATGCCACTGACCTCCACGGTGAAAAACGGCAACACCGAGCTGTCGCCCGTGCTCACGGCACCTTCCAACATTTTGACGCCAGGCCTCGTCGCCAAAATGAACGTGGTTCAAGGTCTCGATATCCCATTTTACATCGCGCACAACACGGGCGGTCACCTCGGCAATTTCGCGCGCAACGACGGCAACGGCGCCGACGGCAACTACGTCCAGCAGTTTCCGATGCGCACGATCGATCAGATCATGGCTTGGTCGTCTTCGTTTTATGGCGACCTGTCGACCATCAAAAGTCGCGCGATCATCGTCGGCGACCGAATCAGCTGGAACTTTTCGAACCCTGAGACCAAGAGCGGTCCCATCCAAGACGTACAGGGGTCCAAGAGCTCACTTACTCTTTTCAACAAGATATTCGTATCGCAGGCCCCCACGCGCACGCCCGTCGTGGACCGAGTCTTCGCCGACTATCAACGGCTTCGCTCCTCCGACACGCGAATCTCTTCGGACGACCGTCGCCGTCTCGACGATCACATGCAGCGGCTCTCCGAGTTGCAACGACGACTCAACGCGAAGGTGTCGTGCGGCAGCGCCAAGCCCGTCACGACAGAAACTGGGACGCTCGAGCAACAGGCCAACTTCGACATCAATCCGGCGTTGCAGAAGCAGGAATACGAGCTGTTCAACGACGTCATCGTCGCGGCGATCATTTGCAATACCTCCCGCGTCGCGGCCGTCATGGTCGATCCCATCTTCTCCAACTACGTCGGCGATTGGCACCAGAGCATCGCGCACCACGCAGGCGACCCCAACGGCGTTGCGCAACAAACTCTCGCGGAGTCCTACCAACGCCTCTTTGAAGCGACGATCGTCGACCTCGCCAGCAAACTGGATGTGCAAGACGGCACCGGCGCCACCTACCTCGACAACTCACTTTTGGCGTGGTCGCAAGAGTGCGGCAATTTCACGCACGAGAGCCAGTCGATTCCGCTCATCACCTTCGGCAGCGCAGGTGGCTTCTTGAAGACCGGCAACTATGTCGACTACCGAGACCTCAACACCATCTTCGACAAAGGCGCGGGAAATCTTGGCGACGAGCAGAGCTTCCCGGGGATCCTCTGGCACCAATGGTTGGGCACGGCGTTGCAGGCGATGGGGATTCCCAAGTCGGAATATGAATCGCTCGGAGTCGGCGGATATCCGAGCATCAACTATGTCGCGCCGGACCGCGCGAAGTTCTATCCGAACACGCTGTGGCCGGAGACCACCAACTCATTGCCGTATTTGACCTGACGGCAGCGCAGGACGCAGCGGTCTACTTCAACACGCGACCCATCGCGACCCGCGGCCCGTTGATGTTGAACGTCTCTTGCGCAGTGAGCGCGTGGACGCCCTTCCAAGTGGTGCCGTCGGTCGACATCAGCAGCTGTCCCTCGCCCGTCCCGAAGAAGCGGCCCTCTGCACAAGCGACCGCGTCGATGTTGTGACTGGGTTTGAACTTCGTCCACACCAACCCGTCTGGGGAGCTGTAGCCGACGTGAGGGGCGGATTGCGTGTAAGCGAGGAATTGCTTGCCATCGAACACGACGCCCGTCCCCATGTTGTCGAACACGGCATTGCTCGCGTCGGTCGTGCGCTCGTTGCTCCAAGTCTTGCCGTCGGCGCTCGTCATCGTGAACTTGGAACCCACCGCCACGAACACGCCGTTGCCGAACGCCACGCCAGACGTATCGCTCTTGTTGGGAAGGACGCCCTCCGACCACGCCTTGCCGTCGTACGTGCGAAACGTGCCGCCATCTTGAAAGACCACGTAGGTCTGATTGCCGTATGCCGTGCCGTGGTAGTGCCCGCCAAAACCGTTCGGCTTGGACATGTTCGCGAACGGAGTTTGTGCCACCCACGTGGAGCCGTCTTTCGAAGTGTAGGTGCCCTGATTGTCCGTCAAAATCGACATGCCGGCGCCATAGTTGATTTGTCCACCGTAAGAATCGAAGCCATTGCTCGACACAGCCGCGACTTGGCCGAACTTCTTTCCGCGGTCGCCGCTCGTCCACAGGCCGGGTAAGCCAATCACGCTGATCGTCCCCTGCGCGACACGGAGGTTGTTGACGTAGTCATCCCCCGGGATGTCATGGATGCTGAAGCTGTCCCATGTGGCGCCTTCGTCCGACGAAACGATGACACGGAAGTGGTCGCCCCCAGCGAGGTAGACCCACTTGGTGCATTGGTCTCGGATGGCAGGGTCGTCCGTGTCGACGGGGAGCGCTGACGGGCAGACGCTGGTGTCTGCAGCATCTATGGTGATGGCCGAATCCATCGGCGGCGAGACCACGTCATTGCCTGGGGCAGCGTCCACGCTGGCAGGCGAGTCATCGCTGCTGCAAGCGACGAGCGCGCAACAGAGCGTCAGAAGAATTTTGTCCATACGCACATCCTCTTCAAGGATTAGGCCACAACGGTCCAGTCCATCCGACTTCGCGCAAGACCGTCTCGGACTCTACCCGAGAGCGATCATGCGTCAACGGTAGCTTGCCGCGGCGCCATTCTGGGCCTGCCGGGGTGTCGTGCCTGCGACTGCGGAGGCCGCGGCGGAAGGCAATACTGACGTGAGCAAGAGTAGGGCAGATGCCCGATGGACTGGCACGTTGATCCGGCCGGGGTCGAAGAGCAGAGCACGCACGGGAGGGTTTCCCAGGAACCTGGGAGGCCTCGTCGTTTGCGCCGAGGTGCGGTACCGCAGAACGAAGGAGACGAAGTGACGCGGAACGAACGACGAGGAATCGGCCTTGAACCCGATGGGGTCCTTGCTCCACCAGCGTGCCACCCAAGGATTATAGTCTCTTGCTCGGAAGTGGTAGAGCCCATTGCCTCCGCTACCGTCCCATAGTCCGCCGGCCCAGCCGAAGGGCACAACGGTGGGCCAAGTCGCGGTCGTACCCCGGGTCTCGTAGAAGAACGGGCCTTCAATGACGGTGCCCGAGCTGTCGACGATGAGGCGGGCGGAGCCAATCTGATCGCTGATGATCCGGTACGCCACCCATTTCCAATTGATATTGTCCCACCGAGCCATGATGTCTGGCACATTGGGCTTTGTGACGTACACGAAGTAGGCGTCCACATTGTTGGCGCTGTTCACCGTCGCGATGACGCGATCACCTTCATACAGATACCCGCCCAGGAAGTTGCCATCGTATTTCGCGACTCGACGATTTCTCCCATCGACGATGTACTGGATATTTGTACCGGCGAGGTTGTAAGTATACTGGCGCATATTGCCAAGCGCGTCGTAGCCGAAGCCAATGTTGGTCCCACCGTTCTGCTGCTGAGTGTGGTTACCCCAGGCGTCGAGCGTGTACGCCGGGAACGCCGACGACCGTCGTTGAGTTCGGAAACGCGTTTGCAATTCGCGAGATCGTTCTACAGACATCCGACGGCGTGCACATGTCTGGCAGTATCGACAAACGAACTCTGTCCTCCGTGACCTCGGCGGGCACGGACTCGGCCTTGGGGAACCGCTAAGCGTTGCACCAGATGGCCTGCACTTGAGCGGCCGTTCAAGCGAAACTTGGCCGAAACAGCCTCGCTTCGAACACCATAAAGCGTAGAAGAGGTCCCATGCCCGAGCCGATCCGCGCGAACCAGCTCCTTGCGATCATCGGCGCATTGCCAACCCGCGCGCCGTACTCCTCGCGCTTCTTCGGCAGTTCGAAAGACGATTGGCTCGCGTGGCTCTCGGACTACGACCAGCCAGGCTTCTACAAGCGCAGCAAGCCGGGTGTCTTCGCGAAGGCCGCCTACAACTTCCTTGAGAGCCCCTGGGCGCTTGTGTGGCTCGCCGAGCAACTCGGGATCCCTCGTGCGACGCTTGCGCGGGCAACGCGTGAAAGCAAGCTCGCACCGAAGAACCTCGCGTCGCAATCCGGCGCGGTGCGCAAGGTCATACCGTGGCAGGTGATCGAGGACCGGCTCTACAAGCAGCCTCTTTTCAAACGACAGATGGAGATTGCAACGCCCGCCCAGCTGCGAGCCAGGATCAAGCGACTATCGGCACACACTCCGCTGACCGATCGCTTCCACGTCGCGTGGTCGAAGTTGGACCCTTCAGATTGGAAATTCTCGGGTCACAACACGCAGCAGAAACATTGGGACGGCTGGCTCAGCGGGTACGATGGCCCAGGCGGATACGGGAGAGCCAACTGGAACCGCACTGCGGAGTTCGTCTACAACCACGTAGTAAATCCTGGCTTGTTGGTTTACTTGGCTGAAGCCGCCGGAGCGGACAGCAGCAAAGTACGAAAGGCGATGAGGGCCGCCATTGCGAAGGGCCCAACGATGTCGTCCATGTCCGGCGCCGTGCGCAAGGTCATCTCGTGGGCCGACGTCCAGCGTTGTCTGCTGGCGTGACCCGAGGCTAACTTTCAGCCCTCGGCCTCTTCGCCATTCGTGGGTGCTGGCTGCGCCAACGCCGGATCGAGCTCCACCGCCTTCTCGTTGTCCAGGTCGGAGAGAATGCCGTAGACGATGCCGCGCATGAAGAACGCGCGGGCGCTGTTGGGGTCGGTGGCAATCGCGTCATTCAGCGCTTCAAGTGCAGTGCTGAATGACTCGCCAACGGCGTGTGCCCGGCCGACGTCCACGAGCGTGTCCGCCGTCCTCTCGCGAGCGAGCCGCCGTTTCGCAATGCGGAGAGCGTTCACTCCATCTTCGAGCTGAGCGTAGTTCTCAAAGAGCGAGGTATCACGACCATCGCGCTCTTCCGCCAGATCGAAGTTGGTCAGCGACTTGATCCATGTGCGCTCCATTTCACCGAGCGTGACCGGACGAGCCGTCGCAATTGCTTCCCGAACTTTCATGGCAGTCGTCTCGTCGAGTGGGTAGAGCTTGAGTTTGCCTTTGGAGGGTATCGGCTGAACGAATGCGCGTGCGTTCGCGAATCGCCAACACTGCGGGCCCCAGGCCCAAGGGTTGGATTCGAGCTCTTCACTCAACGGCACCACGTCGACAAGGTCAGCCACACCGATCAGCGCGCTGTAGGCGAAATCGATCGCGGGGAGAACGCCCGCTTTGGCCACCCGAGCAGTGTTCGCCTTCGTCGCACCCGCTTGAATGACGACCGGCCCTCGGTAGTCCGTTACCCAACTACGATTCTCGACATCCTTCACTCCCGCGACGACGGCCCACGCGAACGGTTGTTGAATCGACAGGCAATGCAGGTCACTTTTCACGGGCTTGACGTTTCCTTGCTCGTCCACGGGGTCGGTGAGGGTCGCTGCGCCGCGGCGTGTACCCCTCGGATTCGAGCCACGCGTCTCGCTCCTCCGCCCAGTCGTTTGCTTCCGGATCGAGCTCGACGGATTGCACGCTCAAGTGCGCCCCCCCCGCACTGAATCGAGCAGGACCAACCGCCCAGACGCCGCGATCCTTGGGCGCTTGAAGCGTCGCCTCAGTCCACCACGCGAGGGACGTTGCCGTTGCCAGCTCCATGCTTGGAGGGACCGGAAGCGAGCACGCTCCACTCCGCAGCTTCTTCAGCGTTGAGGCCGGCACATCGAGGGTTATCGCGCTCGGTTCGCCGCCAGGCCACTCGACAACGCAGACGTCCAACCCGCGCTTGCGCGCGGCGTCGATGACGAGGTTGGCCACCACGTGACGGTGGCACTGTGCGGGGGTCGCGCAGGCGCAGAAGAAGATCACTCGCCGCTCGGGATTCGTTACCCCGAGGTCGAGGAGGTCATTCGCCGCCGCGGGCTCTTGGATTCGGATTCTCGAGCCGCCATCGGCCACACTCATGTTGCCAAGCGACGGGAGCCATTGGTAGTTCGCGCCCAGGAGCCGCTCGAACGCGCGGTCACGAAAACCAGCAGCGCGAACGGAGCGCTGAAGCCGTATGTCGACCCAAAGCGGCGGCGCGAAGCCACGCTGGGCCTCGGCACTCGACACCGCTGCGACGAGCTCCTTGGTCGCGCTGCCGCAGCCCCAGTAGCCGAAGGAGAAGAGGACGATCGGCTTGCCGTCAGAGGTTGCAGCGGAATCCATCTCGCGCACTCTACAACAACCGGACGTCGTGGACCGATGGCGAGGCGCCTTGTGCTCATGGCTGTCGCAAAACCTGGCATCTGCGAGCCGCTTGGGGCCTACGACCGCTGACGACGCCCATGACCCCTCAACCGGATTTGCGTTGCGTCGATTGCGCAATTGCGAAAAGTCTCTCTAGCGTGCGTTCCTCCCATCATCGACGGCTTTTGGCAGACGCCTGCGAGCTTGCGCGCTTGTGACCCGCATGCGACGCCAACCAATTGTTCAGTCGCCTCAGCTCCAGGGCGTGAGGGTGCGCAGCCTTGAGACGATCGAGATCATCTTGCAGGGCGCGAGCCTTCCGACGCAGCCGCCGAACCTCGTTGACCAGTGCAAGCAGAGAACGACATGCGCGCGCCGGCGAACAGGCGTCATTCGGTAGGACCAGGGCTTCATTTCGCTCCTCGATGAGTGCGCGGCTCGTTTGTTCTCTACTAGCTAGTTCCCGAATAAAGATGGCAGATTTCGGCTGATCGCAGCCAGATCGTGCGCGAATTAGCGCGACGGAGATCGCTGGCGCGCCCCTCGCCAGCGAGAAAATCGT
>ENA-OFCD01001021-OFCD01001021.1-metagenomes-genome-assembly--contig:-NODE-1021-length-15502-cov-3.497119_pt1 | contig 15502 bp, 10 predicted proteins | sample MGYA00153392_OFCD01 | MGnify analysis MGYA00153392 | reverse complement strand
ATTTTCTGTTTTGAGTTGAAATTATTATAGTTTTAAATCAGGGTTTTTAAAATTTTTGATAAATAGCAGTGCTGCATTGATAAAATTTTGGAATTCATGGTTCAAAAGGACTTAATTTTAGACGAAACAGAAAGTTTAAACAGCTTCACTGACTTTAATCCTCCGAAAAACAATTTTGAAAAGATTTTTAAATTTTTTAATTACATCAATCATCTTTTATGAACACCACAATGATGCGTTCTCTATTTTTTGTTTTCATTTTTTGCAGTTTATGCGTCACTTCCAACTTTGCGGCAGTAATATCTAATGGTATAGCTACAAATGTCTCGAGCCATAGTGCAGTGACACAACAATTTAAAAATCAAAAACGTATGGCACATTTAGAAAACTATTTACAAAAACGCTCTTTTAGCACAAGTGATCCGATTGGTAGATGGTTAGTATATGGCGTTGTAGGTTTAGCTGCAGCAATTTTATTAGGTCTTTTTAATTTAGGTGCGCTATCCGCTTTAGCTGGCTTATTTGGTGTTGTTTGCTTAGTTATTTGGTTTATAAAGCAAAATGGCTAAAAGCGATGCTTTTTAAACCTCGCAGTTTTAAAAACCTGCGAGGTTTAAAAAGCATTAAAAAAAAACGCATAAACGCGTCAGACTAATAAAAAACGCTATATTGTTCTACCGTTAAAATGGTAATTTTATAGAAATGAATGCTTTTAGCGTTTTTATTTTTACTTAAAGGTTGCGCAGTACTTGAGACGCTCCTATATTTGTAGCATAATAAAAAGTTAATCAAGTTAAACAGAATTAAATTACCAAACTCTCTTAATGGAATAACAAAATACAATTAAACCGAGATTTCTTTTAGATGAAGCCCATGAGCATATAATTACTAAACCGTCCTCATCCCACTACCGATAAATTTTTTTCGGGTCTTCCTAAACAGAAAAGCAGTATCACGAAATTGATTGTAGTCTCTACACTCGAATTTCACAATCACGAGAAACACGTAGTCTTGTTGCTTTCAACTTGCATTTACCGAGTTTCATAATCACGCGAGATTACTTTGGGTTTACGCTTCCTAAAGTTAAACATATAATTCGTGCCTAACACTTACGCTTTTTTAAACCTTTATTATTTAATTTCTTAATTTTTCAAATCTCATGAAGAGAACGAATTTCTACTTCGGATTTCAGAGTCTGTTGGTTTTGATTTTTGCAGCTTTCGCTACTGGTGCTTCGGCACAAGGTGCTGGCATTACGTGCAAAGGTGCAATCAACATAACTCTCGATGGCACAACGCCTCCGACGTCTTGTACTTACACAATACTTGCTTCCGACATTTTAGCGACTGGTACTTTTGGTGCAGTTGCAATTAGTCGTGATGGCGGTATCACTTTTCCTGTTGGAAACACAACAGTAGGATCTGCCGACATTGGTCAAACATTCAAAGTTCAAGTTACTGCTAACGGCAACAAGTGCTGGGGTACTGCGAAAGTTGAAGACAAGACGGGTCCATTAATCACTTGTCCGAAGGACATTTTGTTGCTTTGTACGCAAACTCCTTTGAACACAACACCATTTTTGTCTCAAACGGGTGACTTAGGTTATGCTGACGGAACAAAATTTCTTAAAGGAATTGATGCTAATGGCAACCAAATTACTGCTGCTAACGGTTCAGCTTTAGATTGTTCTACAATCGGTGCTGCTGATGAGCGTTACACAGATTTCGTTTTTGATGCGCCTTGTACTACTGGTGCAGGTCCTTTCAACAACCCAACTGCATTACCTGCTGGTGCTACTTTGACAGGCATACCAGCGGCTGACCAAGCTGCTGTTACTGCTCAAATTGCTGCTATTGTTGGTGCACGCACAGACGTTGTACGTATCATTGTTCGTCAGTTTATTTCAACTGATCACTATGGTAATCCATCATTGCCTTGCTACCAAGTTATTGGTATTCGCAAAGCGACTACAGTTTTAGTTCCAAGAGATACTACATTCGCATGTAGTGCTACTGGTTCAGTAAACGTAGATCCAAGTGTTGCTGGTTACATAACTGTCGTTGATACCGTCTTCATTGCAGGCGTAAAAACAGCTGTTAAGTATCAAGTGACTCCAGGAACAGCAACTACTTGTAACATTGCTGCTTATTACAATGATGCGCGAATTGATCTTTGCCCAGGTTCTTACAAAATTGTACGTTCATGGACAATCATTAACTGGTGTTCAGGTTTAGCACCAATCACAGGTACTCAAGTTATCAAGGTTTTAGACTTTGTTGAGCCGACAGTTTCTTGGAGTGCTACAAACTATACACGCGTAGCATCTACACTTTGCTACACAGATCTTTGGAGTAATGACAACACGCTTACGGTTTACAACAAATTGAATGCTACACCAGCTTCTGGCGTATTCGATTATGCTGTTCGTCAAGCAAATACTTTAGGTATTCCAACAGCGGGTCCTTCACCTGTTGGATCTGCGGGTCCTGTTGTTACAACAATCAATGCTTTAGGAAGTGGTTATTCTTGCGGTGGTACAGTATCTTTCAAATTTTCTGCTACTGATGTTTGCACAAACGCAGCAGTTTCATTGATTGCTTCTGATAGCCGTTTCACTATAACACAACTTTCTTCAGGTTTAGTAGGTGGTGTTTACACAACTACTTACCAAGCTTCAGCATCTTTTGCAACAAGCGATCCGGTTTACGTGTCGTTCACAGCTGCCGATGCGTGTGGTTATGCGCTCGCTAAAAAAGATTTCCAGATTTTGATAACAGACAATATTGCACCAGAGCCAGTTTGTATTTTAGATACCAAAGTTGCTTTAACTACAGATGGTAAAAACCGTATGTCAGCTTCTGCTTTAAACAGTGGCAGCCGTGATAACTGCGCAGTTAAACAAATTTTTGTTCGCCGTATGGATGCACAACAGCCACAAACTATTCAAGTGAGTGGTGCTAACGCTTGCGGTGGTTTAGTGCCTGATGTTTGTGCTGGTAATACTCCACGTTGGAAAGATTACGTAGAATTTGGTTGTGCTGACGCTGGTAATACAGTCGTAGTTATGTTGGGTGTATTAGATTACGCTAACAACTTTAATTTCTGTATGGTAAACGTTTTGGTTGAAAATAAACTCATACCAACATGCGTACCGCCTGCTGCTTTAACTGTTTCTTGCACTCAAGCAACAACTACTTTGGCATCATTGTCAACTTTAGGTCAACCACAAATTTTCAGCACGTGCCCAGGCACAATTATTACTGAAAACACTGCAACAGGTGCTTTAGATGTTTGCAAAGTTGGTACTTACACACGTACTTGGACGTTGACAGATTGCAAGGGAAATGCGTTTCCTTCTACTCTAACAGGTTGTTCTCAAACAATCACGTTTACAAAATTGTCTGATTTCATCGTTGACTTTCCAGATGATATCACTGTTGACTGTTACGCAGGTATTCCTTCAAAAGACTCTTTACAACGTCAATTGATGGATCCAGCATCTTTTTCTTTAGGAAAAGACGGTAACGTTGTTAATAATGGTTGCGGCGTATTGGCTGTAAACGTTACTGACGTTATTTACCAAGCTGTGCCTGATGCTTGCCAGAAAATTATACGTAAAATTTGCGTCATTGACTGGTGCAAATACAATCCGAATAATGATTTAGTTGACTTCAATTCGGACAACTATGGTCGTCCTAAATTGGGTGACATACACGGATATGCTGATGCAAGTGGTAAATACTATCAATCAGTATCTGGTTCAGGTGCTGAAGCGACTAACTTACCAGCTTGGCAGGAATTATACCAAGTTACAGGTTGGTTCGATCCGTCAACATCTGCTCCTTACTTAGCGGGTTTTGATCGCCGTTTCCAAGATGCTGATTCTTTAGCTTCATCTGCGAAATCGCCTAATAACTATAACGTTGCTGCCAGTTTATACAATCCAACGAATCCGTATGCTTTCTCTGATGGTATCATTTGTTTCCAACAAATCATCAAAGTAATTGATAAAACACCGCCGACATCAACACCGAAAGACACAATTGTTTGTGATTACGGTACATCATTGACACAGTGTTATGCTGATTACAAATTCCAAATCGTTTCATTAGATTTGTGTAATGGTAAGCCAACAGCATTCTCAAACGGTAACGGTGGACAAGCTAATAATCCATTAACAACTGTTTGGACAATCCGCGATGCTAATGGCAATGCAGTTGCTTCTTCAACAAATCTTTCTGGTTTAATTAGTGTGTCTTTACCTTATGGTTCATACACTGTTACTTACACAGTTCAAGATTTGTGTAACAACCTTGCAGGTCCGTTTAAATATGCTTTAATACTTAAAGATTGCAAAGCACCAAGTGTTGTTTGTTATGACACTCGTGCAGCGTTAATGAATGGCGGTACAGGTTCAGTAGGTGTTTGGGCAAGAGAAATTCTTTCTTCTGTTCAAGACAACTGTGCTTCATCTGACCAGTTAAAAGCGACTGCAACAATTACATTTGCAACAGCAACTTCTGCTGGTACAGATACAGTTCGCACATTCACTTGTGCTGATTTCAACGCTGCTAAAACAATAGAAGTAAAGGTATGGGTTAAAGACCAAGCTGGTAACTATAACTTTTGTCGCACAATTGTAAGTTTACAAGATCCACTTGGAGTTTGTACTCGTCCAATCACTACACCATTATCTGGTGTTATCGCTTCAGAAAACAGCCAATTGGTTGCTAACGCTACTATCAGCGCAAGCGCAAACGGTTCTTCTGTTAATGCAAGTTCTACAACAGGTGCAAATGGTGCATTCACTATGTCATTATTGACTGGTGCAAGCTACCAAGCACGTGCTTCTAAAAATGATGCTACCGAAAAATACGCTGGCGTAACTACTTACGACATCGCATTAATCAGCAAGCACATCTTAGGTATCGAATTGTTAAGCAGCGCGTACAAAATTATCGCTGCTGACGTTGACAAATCAAACGAGATTGATGCAGCAGATATGTTAGCATTACGTCGTTTTATCTTGAATATCACTCCTTCATTAGAGGCTGGTATCTGGAGATTCGTTGACAAATCATATGTATTCAAGAATTCTTCAAATCCTTTCGGTGAAGACTTCCCAGAAGTAGTTAACGTTACAAACTTATCAACTACTTCAGCAGCAAACTTCGTAGCAGTAAAAATTGGTGACGTGAATCAATCATACTCACCAGCATTTGCTTCAACAGTTGTTCGTTCAGCTAAAACAGTAACACTAAACGTTGAAGATCAAAACTTGATAGCAGGCAATGAATATACAGTATCAATCGGTGCTGAAAACTTCAATGCTCAATCTATTCAAGGTACGTTCCAATTCAATGGTGCCACTGTTAAAGCAGTAAAAGCAGGTAACTTAGCTAACATCAGCGATGCTAACTTCGGTGTATTCACAAATGCAGTAACTGCATCTTGGAACGGCGCAGCAACAGCAACAGCTAATGTAGCAGAAATTACTTTCGTAGCAAACGTAAACGGTAAATTAAGCGACGTATTATCAATTGGTTCATCAAAAACTACAGCTGTAGCGAATGATGCTAATGGTAACGAAGCTAACGTTACATTGAAATTCAACACAGGTAAAGTGTCAGGTGGCGAGTTCGCTTTATACCAAAACACACCAAACCCAGTTGAAAATTCAACTGAAATTCGTTTCAACTTACCAACATCCGCCAAAGCAACATTATCAGTAATGAATGTTGAAGGTAAAGTGTTGTTCGTAAAAGCGATTGACGGTGCTGCGGGAATTAATGCAGTTCAAATCAACAAGTCAGAACTTGGTGCAAGTGGTGTTTTACACTACCGTTTGGATACTCCTGAGTATTCAGCTACTAAGAAGATGATTATTGTAGAATAATTTTAGCCTTGAGCAATAAGCTATGAGCAATGAGCTTCTAACGAGGCTCAAAGCTCAAAGCTCAAAGCTCGGAGTTTAAAGAAATATGCTTTAAATCGGTTTTTGGGATGGCCCTTCGCGACGTAAGTCCGAAGGGCTTTTTTTTTAAACAGGTTTTTCATTACATGCATGTAATCCGTGACAAAATAATACCCGTTTTGAAACGTTTTAAAATTTAGATGCCTCTACACTTTATCTTTGCATCCAAATAAATTACCTTAGATAAATGTATTTCAAAAAATATACAGTTCACACCCGATTAATCTGTTTTTGGGTTTGTTTTTTAATTTTGTTTTTTAGAAGCGCGTTAATATTAGCGCAGAATATACCTACGAGCGATGGTTTAGTTTCTTATTTTCCTTTCGATAAATATCCGATAGTGGATAGCAGTGGTGGAAGTAATAAAGCCATTTTTAACGGCGATTCCACTTTGGGCTGTGGCGTAACAGGTCAGAGCATTCGATTAGATGGAATTAATACAGAAGTTTATTTTATCGGACCAGCTTATTTCGATAATTTTAAAATTGGCGATTTTACCTTCAGTTTTTACTTTAAAGCTAATCAATTAACAGGTAATGCTACGCTCGATTTATTCAGCAAAAGAAAAAACTGCACGCAAGATAGTTCTTTCGCCATTCGATACACTCCTGCAACAAATACGTTGAGCGTAGAACTTACCGAGAATGCTTTAAAAGGACACGTGATGACGCAACGCTTAGATTACAACCGTTGTTGGCAAAATATTACCATTGTTCGCAATTACACGCGTTTGCTTTTGTATGTCAATGGTAAATTAGTGCAACAAAACGCCTCTACTAAACGCGTGAACATTTCAAACGATAAACCGCTCGCTATTGCGGCAAGTCCATGTCTTTCTTCAACCGATAGAAAATTTGGTGGATACATTGACGAAATTAGATTGTACGATCGCCCACTTTCCGATTTAGAAGTCGCAGGTTTATATTTCGCACCCGATAAATTAGCTACGCACGATACCATTATTTTCTTAGGTGCAACCGTGCCGTTGCGCACAACGCAAACGTGCGCCAAAGATTTTTCCTGGATGCCGAAAGAAATTATAAGTGATCCAAAGGCTGAGAATCCGACTGCAACACCAACAGTTGGCGGAACTTACACGGTTAAAGTCGTGATGAAAGAAGCGCAATGTACAGCTATTGACTCGCTTCATTTAAAAGTTATTGATACTAAAGATTTAGATTGCAATAAAGTTTTCTTACCCAACGCCTTCACACCAAATGGCGATGGCGAAAATGATAAATTTTTTATTTCAAACCCTTACGCACTCGATGCTTTAACAGTTTTTGAAGTTTTTGATCCTTGGGGGAATCGCGTTTTTTCTACAACCGATAAATTTGAAGGTTGGGACGGTAGCGTAAATAGCAAAATTTTAAGTTCAGGTGTGTTTTTATGGAAAGTACGTTACCTATGCAAAGGTCGGGAATTGCAACAATTCGGTAGTGTTACGATTTTGCGGTAGCTTGATTTTGCATTAATAATTTTAGGTGATGCAAACAAAAAATGCTTATTTTGTATAAAATTTGAGCGTAATTATAGCGTAAATTAAATTTGTTACGATTTATCCTCTTGCGTTTGGTTGGAAGTTTTGTTGTATTGATGATTACGTCAGTACTCCTTTTTTATTTAAGCGATGCTATACCTGGCGATCCTATTTTACAAGCCATTGATTCTGAATTTGAAGGTTCCCAAAGTAACGGGATGAACGATGCGCTATACGCGCAAAAAGCAATTGAGCTACACAAAAATTTACCGAAGTTTTATTTTACGATTATTCCAAATTGTGTTGCCGATTCAATTTATTCTAAAATAATTAATTCCGCCAAACAACGGGAATTTATTTATAACCGAATTAATAGTAAAACCAGTTATTTGTCCGAGGTTGTGGAAAATACATTTAAAGATTACCTCCCTCATTTTTTTTGGTACGGCACTGAAAACCAATACCATTATTTTTTACGCGGTTTTTTGAATTTCGACGTTGGAAAATCAACGCGCGATGGTGTTCCTATTTTTCAAAAAATGAAAAAACCTTTGCGTGTTACACTCATACTTTCAATATTGGCACTTTTATTTTCTGTAGTAGGTGCATGGTTTTTTGGCTTAGCACAAGTTAGAAATCCAAACAATCGTTTTTTTAAAATAATTGAACGCGCATTCGATGTCGTTTACGCCATGCCGACTTTTTGGATTGCCACACTGTCTATCTTATTTTTTTGCACACCCGAATTTCATTTAAAAATATTTCCTTCGCCTGGTTTACCCGACACGTTCATAGGCAACCATTGGTCAGAATACTTTACGCACTTCCATTATTTTTTTTTGCCAGCATTATGTATGTCTCTACATTTATTCATCGTTTTGGCACAACACTTTAAGGCATCACTTTTAGAAAACGCATCGGAAAATTATTTTACCACTGCGCGTGCTAAAGGATTAACATACTCACAAAGTGTACGGAAACATTTAGTACCGAACGCTGTTTTTCCATTTGTTACTTTAGTAGGTCAGACAGTACCGATTTTAATAACGGGTGCGTTCGTCATAGAAATTATTTTTAACTTGCCTGGTATGGGAAGATTAACTTTCGACGCAATTAATCAACGCGATTGGCTTTTGGTGCAAACTGTTTTTATGTTTAGTAGTGCCGTTTTACTTCTCAGCAATTTAATTGTCGACACTATTTATTTTTACTTGAATCCGAAATTAATTGATAAGATTACTAATTAATGATTAATTTTGTTTTGGACTATCAACCATCAATTATCAATTGTCAACTAACATGAGAGTAAGTGTAAAATTTGCCCTTGCTATTCTTTGCTTTTGGGGAATTATAGCATTACTGGGTTTATTTGCGGGAAAACAAGATGCACTAATTAACAGGAACTTTTTTACGTGGTCATATCAAGAACAAGATATTGAAAATGTTTACACGCCACCACAGTTTAAAAGTAACACTGCGCACGTAGCGCATTATTTAGGAACGGATGCCGTAGGTAGAGATGTTGCAGCGGGAATTTTTCATGGCGCACAAATTACTTTAGCAGTTGCTATTTTTGGTTTCGCGCTCACTTTTGTTTTGGGGTTTTTAGTGGGCGCTATCGCAGGGTTCACCGCAGATAAACCCGCAAAAGTTACCTATTTAGCTTCCGTAATAAGTATTCTTGTGTTGTTGACTATTTTTTGGTACTCCTATATTTTTTACCTTTTTAGCAATCTTGATTCACTAACGCTCGGCGTTATCATCACAATAAAAATCTTAACAGGACCTTGCTTGGCTTTGTTCAATCAATTATTATTGCGCAAGGGCTTCAAGTACTATACTTTTTCGATTGACTACGTTTTAATGCGTATAGTTGAAATTTTTCAATCCGTACCACTTATCATGTGGTTGCTTGGTGCTGCAGCCGTTTTTTCACAAATCACACCGCTTGGATTAATTATTTTGGTCGGCTTAACGTCTTGGATGAGTCTTGCACGTTTGGTGCGCTCCGAATTTTATCGCTTGCGTACAACAGCTTTTGTTGATGCCGCAAAAGCTGTTGGTGCGTCAACACCGCGCATTATTTTGAAACACATTTTGCCGAATATGCTCGGCACGTTGGTAGTGGCTACAAGTTATGGCGTTGCGAGCGTTATAGGATTTGAAGCATTGATTTCCTATATCGGTCTCGGTTTACCCGTCGAAGAAGTTACTTGGGGAACACAACTCGGTGGTGCACGACAAAATTTTTCAGCGTGGTGGCTGGCTGTTTTCCCTGGTCTCGCGATTTTTTCTGTAATATTTGCCTTGAATGTTCTCGGTAATGCAGTACACAGAAACAAAAAGCGCATCTGATAAAGATGCGCCATTTGTTTTTAGACTAACACTGTAATTAACCGTGAATTGTGTGGTATCTAAGTGCCTCTTTGTGGTGTTCCGCCGCAAGCGCGTGGTGACCGTGTGCTTTAATGTGACTTTCGTGACCTTTTTCGTGATTACCTGCAGCGTGGTGTGCAGCTGCTTCATGATGGTGTTTAGCCGCCTCTTGATGGTGGTGTGCAGCTCTTTCATGATGATGCGCTGCGTGTTTGTGTTTCTCCGAATGTGTGTGATGTAAATGATCCGCAGCGTGCGGTGCTACTACTTCTGCCATAATATAAAATTTTAGAAAATGGTGAAAAAAATTATGATGCAATCTATTTATTTTTTCACCCAAATAAAATTATTTAATTAAATTTTAACTAAAATTTAAGGTTTGCGACGAAATTTTAATAAATTCATAAGCAAATTAACAAATGGTTTGCGTCGTATAAGGTAAATTAAATTTGCAAATCTTCCCAGTTCGTAAATAGATAATTTTAATTTCGAGTTTCAATGCTTTATTTTGTAGTCTTTAAAAAACTCATTAAATTATAAATCCCTAAGTAATTATCTAACTTTTATTTTCGTTCATTTTATTGATTAAGGTATTAATCCTAAAATCAAATTTTAGATTTACTACCTTAATATATTTTTGAAGATATTAAACCTGATTATTGTTACGTTATCAGGCCCGATAGTAAAAACTATCAACGCAATGACGATTTATACATTTTACCTTTAATTGGTTTTTTGAATGTAGAAATATCCAGAATTTATAGTTAAAGTTGACACTTCTAACACGCTTGCGCAAGTAGAGAATTTTTTCTTTTGTTTTCAAAATAATTCTCAACTTTGTTTCAAACTTGAAATTTATGGAAACTTTAATGATTAAAGTAGCAGAACCTTGCTTGATATTTATTTGGTGTAGCCGATTAGCCTAATGTTACCGAGTGGATATTTTTAATCGGCGATATTTGGTGAATTAATGCGAGTCGCAGACACAAAAATAAACCGTTCAAGTCGTAGTTTACAGTTTTAAGCTGCAAACTACGACTTGAACGAGTGGAATTATAGTCGTAGTTTTGAATATTAAGTAAGAATATTAGAGTTTAGAAATATAAAAATGCGTATTGAGTCTGAAAATTCACAAAATGTTTAACAAAAAGTTGGGGATACTTTAAAAGTTTCCCCAACGTATGTATCAATAGCTATACACTATATTTTAAAGCTTCTAAGGGAAGTACAGCATCTTTTGATTCCAAAGTAGAATATCCCATCAGAAAAATGTCAATAGCCCGAGCTGCTTCTCTTCCTTCGGATATAGCCCAAACCACTAACGATTGTCCGCGACGCATATCACCTGCGACGAAAATTTTTTTAATATTCGTTTGATATTTATTGTCTTTTACATTGCCACGATTGTCACACTTGACACCTAACTGCTCAAGCATACCGTCGTACTGAGGATGCAAAAAACCGGCAGCAATAAACGCTATTTCACAAGGTATTTCGCGCACAGTGCCTTCAATTTCTTTCATGCCGGTACTTGTCCATTCAATTTCAGAAAGACGCAAAGATTTCAGGTTACCATTCTCATCACCGATAAATGCTTTGGTTAAAATCGCCCACTCACGTTCACAACCTTCTTCGTGCGATGTAGAAGTACGCAACATCATGGGCCAATTAGGCCAAGGCGTTGACGCAGAACGTCCTGCAGGTGGTTTAGATAATAACTCAATTTGTGTCACCGATTGCGCACCGTGGCGATTGGATGTGCCAACGCAATCTGCGCCCGTATCTCCACCGCCAATAACGATAACATTTTTTCCTTTAGCAATAATTTTTTCTTCGGGTTCTGGATCACCCGCAACACGCTTATTATTTTGATCCAAGAACTGCATGGCAAAGTAAACACCTTTCAAATCGCGACCAGGAATTGGCAAATCGCGCGGAATAGTTGATCCGCCGGATAAAACAACAGCATCAAAATTTGAAAGCAATTCTTTGGCATCCACATTTACACCAACATTGGCATTCACACGAAATTTAACGCCCGATTTTTCCATCACTTCCATCCGACGATCAATTATCCACTTTTCCATTTTAAAATCTGGAATACCGTAACGCAACAACCCGCCGATGCGCGTATTGCGTTCAAAAACTGTGACGTCGTGACCAGCCTTGGAAAGTTGTGCAGCTGCTGCCAATCCTGCTGGACCAGAACCGATGACAGCTACACTTTTGCCTGTTTTTTTAGCTATCGTGGGTTGAATGTATCCCCTATTGAATGCTTCTTCTATAATTGATTTCTCAATAAATTCGATCGCAACTGGCAGTTGATTGATTCCTAAAACACATGAGGACTCGCAAGGCGCGGGGCAAATACGCCCAGTGAATTCTGGAAAATTATTTGTCTCACTCAAAATTTGGTAAGCTGTGCGCCAATCTTTGTTGTAAACAGCATCATTAAATTCGGGAATAATGTTGCCGAGCGGACAACTATTATGACAAAAAGGTACACCACAATCCATACAACGCCCCGCTTGTACGTTTGTTTTTTCTTCCGGAAAAGGTTCGTAGAGTTCTTTATAGTCGTTTAACCTTTCAATAATTGGGCGCGTTTTTGGTAATTCGCGCGTATTTTCCATAAAGCCCGTTGGATTTCCCATGCTCAACTTATATTAATGCGTTCTAAATAATATTATTAGTCGCAAAATTACAACAAGATTATTATTTTACCAATTTGTAATCACTTTTGTGTTTTGAGTTGCATGACATAAATTTAAAGTGCGGTATATTAAAAAGGATTGAAGATATTAAGCCCGATTATTGTTTCGTAATCACGCCCAGTAGTAAAAACTATCAACGCGATGATGATTTGCACTTTTTACCATTAATTGCTTTTTTGAAAGTAGAAATCCCTAAAATTTATAGTTGAATTTCACCGTTGGAGTAAAGATTCGAAAATTATGTTTTAATTTGTATTATTTTAATTATGCACGTTACGGTTTTTAAATCGAACTTGTTTTATCTTTAAGCATCACAAATAGGGAATACAGAACGAAAGAAGATCCTTGGAAATTAAAGACACCACCGCAAACATCCGATTACGAAATGTACATGGATGAAAAAGATGGCAAAAAAATTATTGTTTGCAAAGTCGGAACAACCATTTTGCATTATGATGCGCGTTGTCTCGATGATTTAACTGCCATGCTTAAATCGCACGCTGATTGGATGGATATCGGTTCTGCCGATGAACAAAAACCTGCCAAAGAAGGAACTGTTGAAACATAGGGCCGCTCTGAAAATAATCCAGTTGGAGGTTGGTATGGATTGAAAAAAGGGTTTCGCGGTCGTTTCGGCATGTATGTTCCGCCGTTGATGGAAGAACTTGGACTAGCTGAAGTTACACATGAGGCTAAAAATAATAAAATGACAGCGAAGTAGTTTTTCTATAGACATACTGCTGGTACATGATGTCCAAAAATCGCGATTATTCAAGTTTTAAGGTTTAATTTTTAGTAAATATTCATAATCGGTGATGCTTTTTAAATTTTTATGGGTCGCAGACCCTCAGATACTATGATCAATTCAGAGACTAAAACTGTTGATTGTAATTCTTTCTGCCTAGATTGCGCAAAACCCCATGCTAATTGTAGCTTTTTTTAGAGTTTATTTAGCCGTTAACGATAAATCTAATTCCATAAACAATAAATAGTCTATAAATGCTGCTGGAATTTCCATTTCTGGATAAGATTCAATGTCTTTAAAACCAAAACTTCTGTACAGTGAATGCGCAGCTTCCATAAACTTTGGACTATCTAAGCGCACCTTCGTGTAACCTGTTTCTTTAGCAGCTTGTAATAACGATTGAAGTATAGCACGTCCTGCGCCAATCTGTCTGAAAGACGGATCAACATACATTCTTTTGATTTCACCAATTTCTGCATTAATACTTTTCAGACAACCGATTCCACAAGCTTTATCGCCCTTAAATGCCAGCAAAAGGCGTCCGTTAGGTGGTAGAAATTTTTCAATCGACTCAATGTCTTGCTCAACTGCGTCTTTAGGATTGTGCGGATGCACGCCAAAGAGTGTTTGCATTTTATCATTTCCCCAAACTAAATAATCGAACCAAAGTTTTTGAACGTCAACTAAGTCGTTAGGAAGTATAACATCTCTGATTTGCACAGTTGAATTACTCATTGGAATAGTTTTTATTTTATCAAATAGTTTTTATTTTAACCTTACTGTCAAAGTTACTTGCATGTTTCAGTTGTGCATTCGTGGTTCTTAATTGTCAATGTGATTTAATTCTGAATTTCTGAATCCTATTGCCCAGTATATCGCCTACATAAATGCTGCCTTCATTGTCAAGTGTTATATCATGATACCTGCAAATAGGACCGTTATACAAACCTGTCCTTCCAAAACGGTTTATGAATTTAACCGAAGAATCACAGACAATCACATCAGACCCTTTAATCAAAGTATCATTGACAGTTAAATAGTCAACCGCAATTACATTTTCGTTTTTGGGGTCAACTTTTAGAGCGTATAGTTGTATTGCAACATCGTTTTTCCATTGTTTAAGAAAGTTGCCTTTAGAATCAAATTTTTGTATCCGATTATTTTCCCTGTCAGCTACATACACATTGCCATGTGAATCTAAGTCAATTCCATGAGGAGTATTGAATTCACCTTCTCCATTTCCTTTTTTTCCCCATTCAAAAAGAAATTTACCTTCTTTGGAAAATTTAATCACTCTGCTATTCCTGTAACCGTCACTTACATAAAATGAACCATCAGTAGCAAAAGCAACATCAGTAGGATAATTAAAATGTAAAGAGTCATTGCCTGCAATTCGGGCTTCACCTAATTTCATTAATAATTTGCCGTCATGACTGAACTTTAAAACCTGTTGTAAGCCAACATCAGTTATCCAAACATTATTTTCTTTATCTACCTTTAAGCCGTGTGGCATAATAAATAGTCCTGCACCCCAACTATTCAATAGCTTCCCGCTTTTTCTGTCAAGTTCAAGTACTGTATTGGCTGAAATAGGAGTGTCCGGAAAAACTTCATTTAATATCTTCCACCGTCTCCATGCTCTATGGATTAAAAGTAAATTTTGACTTGTGTTAACGTCAATACCTGTAACCTGTCCCAAATTATAACCTTGTGGTAAGTTGGGCCAACCTTCAACGAGTTCATAATTTGTAAAACCCTGTTCATACTTATTTTTTTTATCGCTACTATTGTTTGTGCAATTGAAAAGAAAAATAGAACTAAGAATGAAAAAGAAAATATTTTTGAAATTATATCCCATAAATGTCGAGTTGAAATGGTTTAGTGTATTGTCACAGTATGACGCACAACGAAAAAGGCTTGGCGTTGTTGGGAAATTCGAATTCCGTCAGCCCATAGCCGAGGCAGATAATTGCAATATTGCTGATATTTTATTATAAACCAAATTTATAACGTAAAGCCCAGAACTGAAGCACAACAGAGAACAAATGTTGGGCAATATTCGTCAAGCCTCAATAACGCCGAATTCAATATTGTCTGAATGCTTTCTTATTTGTGTTTAAAATCGTGACAATCTCTGCAGATTGATACTAACCATTCAATTGGCTCATTTCCAATGTTTATTGCATATCTGTTGTGATGAACTTCCATAGCTT
>ENA-OFCD01001019-OFCD01001019.1-metagenomes-genome-assembly--contig:-NODE-1019-length-15539-cov-6.224296_pt1 | contig 15539 bp, 8 predicted proteins | sample MGYA00153392_OFCD01 | MGnify analysis MGYA00153392 | reverse complement strand
TATTCTGCCGTCACCCCAAACCGGCCTGACGCCACTTGCTTGATTTTCGAGCGCATCGAATCGCCGACCAGCAGCGGCGTGTCGTTTAGCGCCGCGTCGCCCAGCCGGCTTTTGAACGTCTCGCCCGATTTCTGGATCGCAACGAAGCGGCGTGGATCTTCGCCGCCTTCGCCCGTATTCGATTTGCCACCGATGCGGTTCATCGCCACGGCGAGTGTGGCATGCGCCTCGGTAGAAATTGAGCCCAGCGACATCGCGCCGGTCGCAAAGCGCTTAACGATTTCCTTGGCTGATTCCACCTCATCCAGCGGCACCGGCGCGCCGAGCGATTTGATCTCAAACAATCCGCGCAACGTCATGTGGCGTTTGGTTTGATCGTTGACCAGCTTTGCGTATTCTTTGTAAGTTGAATACGAATTGGTTTTGGTTGAATGCTGAAGCTTGGTAATCACTTCAGGCGTCCACATATGCTCTTCGCCGCGCGTGCGATAAGCGTATTCGCCGCCCGCATCAAGCTGCGTGCGCAATACCGGATCGTCGCTGAATGCTTTGCGGTGGGTGGTCATTGCCTCTTCGGCGATTTCAAAAATACCGATGCCTTCGACGTTCGATGAGGTGCCGGTAAAATGCTTGCCTATGAATTCTGAGGATAACCCGACGGCCTCAAAAATCTGCGCGCCACAATAGCTTTGGTAGGTCGAAATGCCCATCTTCGACATCACTTTTAGCAAGCCTTTGGAGATCGCCTTGATGTAGTTTTTCTCGGCATCTTTCTTCTCATAGTCACCCAGATAGTCTTGCATATTGTGCAAGGTTTCAAGCGCCAGATAAGGATGAACTGCTGCCGCGCCGTAGCCACCCAGCAGCGCAAAATGATGCACCTCGCGCGCCGAGCCGGTCTCGACCACCAAGCCAGTCGAGGTACGCAAACCTTTGCGCACCAGATGTTGATGAATTGCGCCCACCGCCAGCAGGGCGGGGATCGCCACATTTTCCGCGTCAACGCTGCGGTCGGTCACGATCAGCAGGTTATAGCCATTGTGCAGCGCGTCCTCAGCATGTGCGCACAGCGATGCCAGCGCGGCCTCGATGCCCTCGGTTCCCCATGCGGCGGGGTAGGTGATGTGCAGTTCGTGGCTTTTGAAATAGCCGCCGGTAAACATCTCGATATGGCGAATTTTTTCCATATCTTCGGCGGTCAATACCGGCTGCGGCACTTCCAGCCAATAGCCCGGATCGGTGTGATGAATGTCGAGCAGATTCGGGCGCGGGCCAATTGTGATCGCGGTCGACATCACCAGTTCTTCACGAATCGGGTCAATCGGCGGATTGGTCACTTGCGCGAATAATTGTTTGAAATAGTGATACAAATTGCGCGGCTTGTTCGACATCACCGCCAGTGGCGAATCGTTACCCATCGAGCCAGTAGCCTCGATCCCGTTCTTCGCCATCGCCGCTAAAATAACTTTCAAATCTTCTTGCGTATAGCCGAATGCCTGCTGCAGATCTAGCAGCGGAACCTTGGACTTTTCGGCCGGTGCCGACTCCGGCAATTGATCCAGACGGATCCGCGCTTTCTCGACCCATTCGCGATACGGTTTGGCGGTGGCCAGCTCGCGCTTCAAATCATTATCGTCAAGAATTTCGCCTTTTTCGATGTCGACCAGGAACATCTTGCCGGGCTGCAGTCGCCATTTTTTGACAATTTTTTCTTCCGGTATATCGAGCACGCCCGCTTCCGAGGCCAGCACCACCAAATCATCATCAGTGAGCAAATATCGCGCGGGCCGCAAGCCATTGCGGTCCAGCGTCGCACCGATCTGGCGGCCATCAGTAAACGCCATCGCCGCCGGGCCGTCCCAGGCCTCCATCAGCGTGGCGTGATACTCGTAAAACGCGCGGCGATCCTCGTCCATCAGCTTGTGGCCGCTCCACGCTTCCGGGATCATCATCATCATCGCGTGGGCGAGCGAGTAGCCGCCCATCACCAGCATTTCCAGGCAGTTATCAAACGATGCGGAGTCCGATTGGCCGTCGTAAATCAGCGGCCAGATTTTCTTCAGATCTTCCTTCAACACGGGCGAGGTAATTGCCTGCTGACGCGCACGAATCCAGTTCACGTTGCCGCGCAGCGTATTGATTTCGCCGTTGTGGGCAATCATGCGGAACGGATGCGCCAGATCCCAGGTCGGGAAGGTGTTAGTGGAAAAACGTTGGTGCACCAGCGCCAGTCCGGTTTGCATGGACGGGTCTTGCAGATCAGTGAAATAGTGGCCGACCTGATCGGCCAGCAGCATGCCTTTGTAGACAATCGTGCGCGTTGAAAATGACGGCACGTAAAATTCCTTGCCGTGACGCAAATTCAGCGCCTGAATCGCGTGCCCGGAGCGTTTGCGGATAATAAATAGTTTCCGCTCCAGATCGTCCTGATCCATCGTGTTGGTGCCGCGCGCGACGAACACCTGGCGGATCAGCGGTTCGACCGCGATGGTGGCAGGCGATAAGCCGTGGTTATTGGTCGGCACATCGCGCCAGCCCAGCAGAATTTGTCCCTCGCCCAAAATCGCCCGCTCAATCTCCTGCTCACAGGCGATGCGTGACGCCGGTTCGCGCGGCAAAAACACCATGCCGACACCGTATTGGCCAATCGCGGGCAAGGTCAAGCCCTGCTTGCCGCAGACGCGACGCAGATGCAGATCGGGCACCTGAAGCAAAATACCAGCCCCATCGCCCAGCAGCGGATCATAGCCGGTTGCGCCGCGATGGCTCAAATTGTCGAGAATCTTCAGGCCTTGTTCGACGATGGAATGCGATTTTTTGCCTTTGACGTGCACCACAAAACCCACCCCGCAAGAATCGTGTTCGTTCTTGGGATCATAAAGTCCCTGTGCTACCGGGCCTTGTGTTTCCGGTCTTTGCGCTACGGGACCTTGCGCGGCGTGGGCAGGCGTCGGGGCGGATTGGGGGACATCAGCGTCGTGTGACATTGCAAATTTCTCCGAGGAAAACAAGGTAACAACCGGTGCATGCCGTGATGCTTTGCGAGAGCAGAAAGTTTCAGCAAGACCGCCGAAACTCAATGCGCGCAAACATCGCGGTGCTAGTCATGATGCTATTGCCGCACGTACTCAAAGTACACCGGCAGCGCATCACTTTTTGTTACCGGATTCGTCGGGCGACTACTGGCAAACGCGCTGTCAAGGTTAACAGTGGCATCATGCTAGGGCGAATTGGGGCTGGGTAGAACCATGCAACACGCTGGTTACACAAAGACTATTCCGGAACCTTTGATCATAACGCCGGAATTTGCGCGGTGCAACAAATTTATCAGCGCAGCCGATTCACAATGATGCGGGCGCGACCACCGTTTTTAGGTTCGTCGCGCTGTTTTGAACCTTTTAGTGTTGACCGCTAGGCCAAACATTCAGCGCCGAGCAGCACCAGCCGGGTTGCTCTTTGGTAAACTCAGCGTAGACAAGATGGTTGGTCACAACCTATCGGGATTTGATATTGGATCGTCGTCGTTTAAACATTCATGAGAAAGCAAAACAACGCCTATGAAATTTATTCAGCAAGACCAGGTTGCCGCCAGCCGATTTTCCGCCGGTGTTCGAGGCTACTTTCAGGCCAACATGCTGACTTCATGGATTGCCCGCGATCAGCCAGGCAAAAATTATTTATCCGAAACAAAGCAAGCCTGTACACGGGTGTTTTCAAGCATTTTAGGCCTGAACGCCGCGCTGATGCTGGTATCTGCCCTTTCAGGTTGCAGCGGTGCCGTTGGCACGCCACCTGACACCACGCCCGTCGCCGCGACCTCGCTGGCGGTGTCGCCGGCCGCGGCCGATATATTCCCCGATGTGCCCGTCACCTTCACCATCACCGGCGGCAAGCCGACCTACAGCGCATTTTCCAGCAATAGCGTGGTGTTGCCCGTGAATGCGACTGTTACCGGGACGACCTTCACCATCATTCCCGGCCCGGTGACGGCGGAAACGGCGGTGGATATCACGGTTAGGGATTCGCTGAATGCGTCGGCGGCCGCGAAGGCCACGGTGAAACCCTCGACGTTGATTAACCAGATTACCTTCACGCCAGTGGGACCTACTGGCAATGGCTGCGGTACAAATGCACTTTGCAGTGGTGGGGACGCACTATTTTCAATCACTGCAGCGTTGAACGGCGTTGTCTTGCGCAATCGCGCCATTCGTTTTGATGCAACTCAGGGTGGTTTTCAATTCGTTACGCCCGGTTCGGGCACGCTCGTGACCACGCTACAGGCAAATACGGATGAGCAAGGCTTGGCTACTGTGAGGGTGACCGCCCAGGCAGGTGCATCTACCCAAGTTGCAACTCTAAAATCGACAGATACGCTTTCCGGAATGAATCGAAGCTACAATTTTAACATTGCGCAGGTCACATCTGGCGTGGGTATTTTGTCGGTACTGCCGAGTGGAGCAGTTACGATTACAGGTGCTAAAGGCGGGGCTGGACAAGACGGCTCTTGTCCCATAGCGCGAGTTGATTTTTATGTATTTGGTGGCACTGCGCCTTACTCAGTTGTATCTCCATTATCAGGTTTCGCGGTAATCGCTGCTCCCGGCATTGTTAGTACAAATGGAGGAAGTTTTACAGCGCAAATTTTAGGTTGTGGAAAGACATCGTTTATTGTTACTGACGCAACAGGAAGAACTATTGAGACATCTACAGTTGAGGGAGTTCAAGGTGCAAAAGGAGATGCTGTAACAACAGTACCCTTTAGCATATCGCCCATTTCGTTCAGTATTGCTTGTGGTTCGACCGGCACAATATCGTTAACAGGCACCGGAACGTTCTCTGCCAACGTAGCAAGTGGAGGGAGTGCATTCGTGGTAAACCCAACTTCAGATACATTACCCAAATCAGTAAGCGTAGTCGCCGCCTCCGGCTCAGTAACTCCCGCTAAAGTTATGTTTACTTCAAACGGCGTTCCACTTACAGCCACAATTTCGCTGACTGGAACCGTTGGTATGAGCTGTCCGTAAAGCCAAGGAGCTTTAAGCACAGTTGTAAAAAAACTTGCATCCAAGTGAAAGTTGCGCTTTAATAAAGTGAGGTAACATCCTAATTCTTAAGCAAACTGGGTTCAACCAGTTTTCACAAGTAACATTCTTGGGCTGAATTCCGGCCGCATCAAAGGGGAAATCGCCGTGACGATCAAAAATTACTGCAGCAAACCCGTCAGTTGGGTAAAACGAGGCGCAGTAATGGCCATCCTCGCCGGTAGTGCAGCACTGCTCGGCTCCTGCGGCGGCAGTGGCGTCTCCAGTGAGACCGGCACGCAAGTAGGCGCACTCACGTTATTGCCCGATTCGGGCACGTTATTTGCCAATGTACCGTTCACGTTCACCGTTGCGGGCGGCGTCAAGCCTTACATCATCACCACCAGCGAGCAATCGCTGATTGCGCCGCTGACGGTGAATTCAAATACGTTTACGGTCGTGCCGAATAATCCGGGTGTGGTTGATCCACAAACTGATCCATTGATTGTGCCTTCGCGCAGCATCATTTTCACGATTCGCGACAATAGAGGTGCCCAAGTGGTGACGGGCGCGACCAGCTTCAAGATTCTCCAAAATTTTATTACCGGCTATAGCCTGTCTATAAATGCATTGTTTAGTTGCGGCGGCACGTCGACCACGCAGCCTGGCGGCGGCGCAACGACCACCACCGGCGTGGCGGTAGCAGCCTGTGTTGGCTCAGAATCTTCCATTGATTTGAGGCCCACAAGCGCGGGGCTTCTCTACACCAATCGCCCGCTTCGCTTTACGATCAACTACGGTCAATTTCTATTTATCGACAAGAACAGCACACCGCCAAACGCGGCCGTTTCTTCCCTGGTCCTCACTACCAGCGGCGCAACGGTCCCCGGTGGCACGGAGGCCGGTTCGTTACGCGCTTTTCTACGCCCGCTTGATACGGCAAGAACCCAATACGCGGGATTGCGTATAACCGACGTGCAATCAGGGGTGTATCGTGATGTCGATTTTCTTATCACTAATGCATCCGTAACGGCACCCTTAGCTTTAATTCCCACCAGTCTTGGCCCGTTGGCGGGGCCTGACAACTCCAAATGCGGCTCGGGCGGCGTGGATGTCCGGATATCGGGCGGCGTAGCGCCTTACACCATTTCTGTCTCGGCCAATTCCAGGGCAAGTGTGACAGTGAACCCGTCGGTGGTATTCAGTGCGAACGGCCTCTTCACGGTCGGCGTGTCCGCGGCACCCGCCCCTAATAATTGCTTGAACGAGCCAAATGCCGTCACGGTAACCGACGCTGCTGGACAGATTGCGACGTTTGCGGTGAATACAGTCCCAGGTACTGGTGCTCCGGTGCAAGCCCTAAGCGTAGTGCCGAATGCACCTATTTGTTTGCTAAATACACCCGGCTCTTCTACGCAAATCGCTATTTTTGGCGGTAATGCGACGAAGGCGGTTATTTCCAGAGACATCACCGTCGCAACCGCAATATCAGGCTCTCCAACCTACACGATCACAAACACGAGACCAGTGACCGTACCGCCCACTGTGCCTGCAACCACCATACCCGGTGCAACATTTATTGATATTAGCGACGGCGCAAACACGATCACGTTGGCCGTGAAAGTCGCCGCAACTTGTCCATAAAGAAGCCGTGCTGCAAAAAGGGCGCCTTCGGGTGCCCTTTTTTGTTTGAGCGTTTATTCGCAGCTAGATAACCTACGCGAAACATTTTGGGCTCAATTTTTTTGACAATGGGGATGTGATTTTTTGTCGTATTTCCTGGCATTTTCGTGAGCTTCGCCGCGCTACTGGCACTTTTTTTGATTAGTGCGGCGGCCTGCGCTGCGCTGCTGTACATCATGTTGCGTTCCCCAGTTGCGCGCCGTGTGGTTGATCAACCGGGTCGGGTAAACAGCATGCACACCCGGCCGATTCCCCGCGTTGGCGGCGTGGCGATAATGCTGGTAGCGCTGATATTGGTGGTGGCAACGATCTTGCTGGGCGGCATCAGCGCGAGCCTGATCGCGATGCTGGGCGCGGCGTTTGTGCTGACCATTGTTTCAACAATGGATGATGTTGTTAGCCTGAGCGCTTGGGTGCGGCTGATTTCGCATACGCTAGCCGCGAGCTTGATCAGCCTCTATTTATGGGTGGACCTCGATAGCCCGATGTCATGGATGCTTTTTTGCGGTGTCTTGGCCTGTATTTTGATCATCACCTGGACGACCAATCTCTTCAATTTTATGGACGGCGCAGATGGCTTGGCGGGCGGGATGGCGCTATTTGGCTTCGGTGCTTATGCGATCGCTGCGGCCCAAGCGTCGATTGATGGCGCATCCATCGCCAGCCTGTCCGCAATTATTGCGGGCGCTGCGGCGGGCTTTCTGGTTTTTAATTTCTCGCCAGCCAGCGTATTTATGGGTGACGCGGGCTCCATTTCCCTTGGGTTTCTTGCCGCCACCCTGGGACTTTATGGTATTTCCATCGGGGCGTGGGCATGGTGGTTTCCGCTGCTGGTATTTTCGCCATTTGTGGTTGACGCCACGGTGACGCTACTCAAGCGCATCGCCCGGCGCGAGAAAATCTGGGTCGCCCATCGACAGCATTACTATCATCGATTGATTCTTGGTGGATGGAACCATCGGCGCACCGCACTTTCCTATTACTTGATGATGGCGGGCTGCGCTGCGTCTGCGCTGATCGCGACGAAAGTGCCCTCGGTCACGCCAATGCTCGCTTCGTGGGTGGTAATATACGTAATGTTATTGATTGTATTAGAGCGCCGCCTGAACCCGACCACCCAGGATGCAAGTTAAGCAAAAAACAGCTACAAAATAACAAGAAAATTTAGAATTTATTAAGGTCGATATGACAAGTTTTTCGATCAACGAACGCGCCGTTTTAGCGTTTGCCCATGATGCCGTAATGGTTGTTTTATCGTGGGCCGCCACCATTTTGCTGTTTTCAAACGCAGCGTCGCCGTCTGCGGTCACGCCGGTCGACATTGCCGTGCTGGGCAATCTTTGGCCGCTACTCGCGGTCGCCGTGCCGGTGCAGGCAGTGGTTTCCACAGTATTCGGCATGTATCAGGGGCTGTGGCGTTATTCGAGCCTGCCGGATGTGCAGCGCATTGTCGCCAGCGTGCTTGCTGGCTCGACTGCAGTAGCCCTTACGCTCTGGGTGGGTTCATGGAGTGGCGAGTTGTCGCTGGCGCATTTCCTGATCCAAGCGTTGTTGCTGGTGGTGCTGATGGCGGGCAGCCGCATTGGTTATCGCTCGTGGGCCGAATGGCGTGTTTACAGCAAAGCCGGCGAGCAGGGCACGCCGGTGCTGGTACTGGGTGCGGGTGATGGCGCAGTGGGCCTGATCAAAGAGCTTTCACGTAGCACCGAGTGGCGCGTGGTCGGGCTGATGGATGATGACCCCAACAAACGCCATCGCTTGCTTCAAGGCGCGCGGGTATTGGGTGCGATTGATGAATTGCCCCGCGTCGCGCGCACGCTCAAGGTCAAGCACGCGATTATCGCCATGCCGTCTGTCACTTATCCGGTGCGCCGCCGTATTGTCGAAATTTGCAACAAGGCGCGGGTATCGGTGCTGACCGTGCCGAAATTCAACGGCATTACCATGAGCGTGGGGGCCAACGGCAAGATCCAGCCGCCTAAAATCCGCCGCGTGGCGGTTGAAGATTTGATGAAGCGCGAGACCATCGTGCTCGATGATGCGGGCTTGCATGATTTGATTACCGGTAAAGTCATCATGGTCACAGGCGGAGGCGGCTCGATCGGCTCTGAGCTGTGTCGTCAAATTGCGAGTTTTCAGCCGTCGTTGCTGGTGCTGTTCGAGCAAAGCGAATTCGCGCTTTATAAAATTGAGCAGTCGCTGCGTGATGAATTTGAAAATCTGCCGATTGCATCCGTGATTGGCGACATTAAAAACGCCAAACGCGTTGCCCACGCCATGCATCAATACGCCCCATCACTGGTTTTCCACGCGGCGGCTTACAAGCACGTGCCGCTGATGGAAGAAACCAATGCCTGGGAAGCGGTGCAAAATAATGTGCTCGGCACGTTGATCGTAGCGCAGGCGGCGATTGAATTCGGCGTGAAAAAATTTGTTTTTATCTCAACCGATAAAGCGGTGAACCCCACCAACGTGATGGGTGCTACCAAGCGGCTATCGGAAATGGTTTGCCAGGCGCTGCAGCAGACTGGTGGGACGCGATTTGAGATGGTGCGTTTTGGTAATGTGCTGGGTAGCGCAGGCAGTGTGATTCCGCGCTTTCAGGAGCAGATTGATAAAGGCGGCCCGGTCACCGTGACGCATCCGGATATGGTGCGATATTTCATGTCGATCCCGGAAGCGGCACAGCTGGTATTGCAGGCGGGGACGATGGGTTTGGGCGGTGAAGTATTCTTGCTGGACATGGGCGAACCGATCAAAATCGTCGATCTGGCGCACGATATGATCCGGCTTTCTGAACAAACCGACAACGACATCAAAGTGATTTACACCGGTCTTCGGCCGGGCGAAAAATTGTTTGAAGAATTGCTTGCGGACGATGAACATACGCGGCCAACACCGCATCCCAAATTGCGCGTCGCCAAGGCGCGCGAAGTCGATGCAGGCTTTATCGAGAGCGTCACCACCTGGCTACAACAGGACCGCATGCCTGAAGATTCAGATGTTCGCCGCGACTTGAAGCGCTGGGTGCCAGAATATGTCGCGCAAGTGCGTCCGCGTTTGAAATCAGTGCCAACTTCGGGCAACACCACCGCAACAACAGAAAAGAAGTCGGCCTAGCTTTCTGGCAAAACCGGGTTGTCGGTGAATACGTGGTTATAGCTGGTGTAGCTTGAGATCATGAATAGCGGCAGAACGACGATAAATCCCAAGCCAGCCGACAGACCACACAACAACATCAGCGCCATCATCAGCACGCCGAAAAAAATCATCGGCATGAGATTGCTTAAAAACGCAAAAAAACTCCAGCGTAACGCGTGAGTTGCTGGCATCTTATGGAACGCCAGCAGCGGCGGGACAAACCAGAAAACACCCATGATCAGGCTGGCAAGCACCGTGCTGACGATCAGCAATATGGCCTTGCCCTCCAACGAGGCACGCAGCGCGTTAGAAGCCGCCTCCAGGTCTGGGTTGGTTCCAAACTCTGGACGAAACCCAAGCGCTGACATTGAAAGGGCGAGCGTCGCTTCCAGCAGCAATACCAGCCCGCCGATGGCAATCAAGGCGCGCGCGTTGGTGCGCAACGCCGAAAACAAATACGCGGGCGTAATCCGCTTTCCCGCCATCTGGTCGCGGCAAGCCAGCATAAAACCTGCAAAAAAAGCGGGTTGAAGAATTTTAGAAATCGGCCCACCAATTAACGGCACCAGCGCCACCAATCCTAGCGACACGAAAAGCCACGCCAACATCAGCGCGATCCACTGCAATGGCTGCGCGCGGAAGATTGCAAATGCTTCTTTAATCCAGAGCCCGCCGTTGGAAATTGAAACGTCGTTAACGCGCATTAATTAAGTTTTTCAGTAAAAATTATTGGGCCGAAATGTTTGAGGGCTTTAGTTGAACGGGGTTTAGCAAGTCAAGCCAGCGGCTACGCGATTTGCAACATCAGTGCGCGGTTTTCGTGCTGATGTTCGATATGAAAATTCAAAAGCCGTTCAGAAAACGGGTGATCTTTCGGATGGGTTATTTCTGAATCGCGTGGAAAGTAATGGTAGCCCAGACGACCCAGCCATGAGCGCATCGCCGCTGCCTGCAATACCTGCGGCCACGCCTCGCGCTCATCGGCGGTGAATGAACGCACGCTTGCGTAGCCTTTGAGTAGCGCCACCGCATTGCCTTCATTGAAATTCGCTTCCGGGTAAGCCGAAAAATCCACACACCAATCATTTGCCGTAATCGCCACGTCCAATAAAAGCTGTTCTTGGCAGGCGAAATAAAAGTCGATCATCTGCGGTATGTGTGAGTCGAGATGCTCATCCCACAAAATATTGTCGCGAAATAAATCGCCGTGGATAACGCCGCGCGGCAAATTGAGATTATCGAAGCCCGCATGAAACGCAAGCTCGGTTTCCAACAGGGTCCGCTCGCGCGGCAGCAGCAGCGGCGCCAGGTCGTTGGCATAGCTGCGCCACCATGAAAGCCCCCGCCAGTTGGGCATTTTGAGAGAAAAATGGGCTGCAGCCTGGTGCATACGGGCTAGCGCAATACCAACCGCATGGCAATCCGTCGGTGTCGGATGCGCAATATCGCCGCCGCTCAAACGCGTGACCAAAACCGCGGGTTTGTCCTTTAGTGTGCGAATCACTTCACCTGTTTTGATTGCTAACGGTGCGGCACAAGGCACACCAAACTTGTGCAAATGCGCCATCAGCCCCATGTAAAAATCGAGGTCCTGGCGCGGAATTTTTTCAAATATGGTCAGAACATAGCGGCCGCGCGTCGTCGTCACAAAAAAATTGGAATTCTCGACACCCGCCGCAATATTCTGGAAATCAATGATGTCGCCAATGCCATACGGCAGAATGAATACGCGGGCTTCGTCAACCGTAACAGGCGTAAAAACACTCATGGCATTGATACGCTTTCCGCGCAAAAATTGCCTACCATTCCAATATTGTCCACATCGCCGTCGCTCCTTTGGCCTCCGGCCCATCAGCGCGAACAAAATTGCCATCGCCCTTGAGGTCAACCAGAACATACGATGGCCCCACCGCCGGTGTTACGCGAGTTTTCGTATGTTTACCGCGTAGACGATATTCCTCAAATGTCACGCCTTCCTTTTTAAAGACAGTCACCTTTACGTCTTCAGGGAGCGCATCTTTTTTCGTCGGGGCAGCGACCGTATCCATCACGTCCAAATTATTCGGCTTCACCCGTGGCGGCGCGGGTTGCGCCAGCGCGGCGGTCACGAACATCGACAACAAGAAAAAAGTAATTTTTCGCATGATGATTCCTTTGTTAAGAACAGATACAGCTTAGAGCGTCATTTCCAGCGCGCGTTCATGCGCATTGGGCGTAATGCTGCGGTTTGCATAATATTCAAACAGCTTATCGACCACTACTTGCGGGTCATCGGTGACGACGAACAAATCCATATCCTTTGCGCTGATCACGCCCGCCGGCAGCAGCGTATTTTTAATCCAGTCTATGAGGCCGGCCCAAAATGTCGTGCCCACCAGAATCACCGGAAAGCGGCGAATTTTGCCGGTTTGAATCAGCGTCATTGCCTCAAATAATTCATCGAGCGTGCCAAACCCGCCCGGCATCACCACATAGGCGGCCGCGTGCTTGACGAACATCGTTTTGCGGGTGAAAAAATGTTGGAACAGGATCGACACATCTTGATAGCCATTACCGCCCTGCTCAAACGGCAACACAATATTCAAACCGACGCTGGGGCTTTTACCGGCCAATGCACCCTTGTTGGCCGCTTCCATGATGCCCGGGCCGCCACCTGACAACACACTAAAACCCGCGTCGGATAATTTCCGCGCAATCGTTTCTGTCAGCGCGTAATAGGGGCTGTCTTCTTTCAGCCGCGCGCTGCCAAAAATCGCGACGGCCGGTGAAACATTGCCCAGTTTCTCAGAGGCTGAAACCATTTCAGCGATAATATTGAACATCCACCACGACTCTCGCGCAGCGGTAAGCGACTGATGTTTCAACTCGGGATCTTCTCGTTTGGGAATCTTCATCGCCTGCGGTATAACTTTTTGTTCCAAAATAAATTTCTCCCATGAATCCATCCAGCGATCTTTTGCCGAACGAGACGAAGCATCTTTTGCTCGTCGATATTTCCAGCTATTTTTATCGCGCGTTTCACGCTATGCCCGATTTGCGCAGCCCGGCGGGCGAGCCGACGGGTGCTATCTATGGCGTCGCCAATATGTTGAAGCGGCTGCGTGATGAGCATCCTCATGATTATAGCGCTTGCGTGTTTGACCCCAAAGGCAAGACATTCCGCGACGAGATCTATGCCGACTACAAAGCCACTCGCACCTCCATGCCCGAAGACCTCGCCGCGCAATTGCCCGCGCTGCGTGAAACCATCGAAGCCCTGGGCTGGCCGTGTGTGGTGGTGGATGGGGTGGAGGCGGATGATGTGATCGGCACGCTCGCCCGTCACGCCAGCGCGCGCGGGGTGAAAACGATGGTGTCCACCGGCGACAAGGATTTGGCGCAGCTGGTGGATGAGCAAGTCACGTTGGTCAACACCATGTCCAACGAGCGACTCGATATCGAAGGCGTGAAAACGAAATTTGGCGTGCCACCGGATCGCATCGTCGATTATTTAGCGTTGATGGGTGACGCGGTGGACAATGTGCCCGGTGTTGAAAAAGTCGGTCCTAAAACAGCGGCGAAGTGGATTGCGGAATACGGCTCACTCGATGGTGTGATGACCAATGCAGCCAATATCAAAGGCGTGGTCGGCGAGAATTTACGCAAGGCGCTTGATTGGTTGCCGACGGGCCGCACCTTGGTCACCGTGAAATGCGATGTGCCGCTGGCGATTGAATTTGATGAGTTGGGCTACAAGCCTGCGGATGTTGGCAAATTGGATGCGCTGTTCGAGAAGTTTGGATTTAAGGGCATGCGCGCGGCATTAGGGAAAACGTCCAAGACCGAAACCGCTGCGGAGAATTCCGTTTTCAAACAAGCCGACAAAGACGCCACCGCGTCGCGGTGGTCGTCCGGCGAAGTGGCAACCGCCCAAACCGAATTCATCAACACGCGAAAATACGAATGCATTTCCACTGAAGCGCAGCTCGATGCATGGCTCGCAAAACTCAACGCCACTGCGTTAGTCGCACTCGACACTGAAACCACCAGCCTCGACCCGATGACAGCGCTTATTGTCGGCCTTTCATTTGCCTGCGTAGCGGGCGAGGCCGCCTATTTGCCGCTGCGCCATATTTATCCCGGCGCGCCCGATCAGCTTGATTTTGATCTGGCGATTAACAAACTGCGTCCGTGGCTAACGGATGCGAGTAAACACAAGCTCGGCCAAAACATCAAATACGATTTACATGTGTTCGCCAATCACGGCATCAGTGTTGCGGGCTACACCCACGACACGCTGCTGGAAAGTTACGTCCTCGAATCGCATCAGCGCCACGATATGGATTCGCTAGCCACGCGGCATCTGGGTGCGAAAACAATTTCTTTCGAAGAAGTCGCGGGCAAAGGTGCATCCCAAATCAGCTTTGATCAAGTCTCGATCGAAACCGCGACCGAATATTCGGCTGAAGATTCCGATGTGACGTTACAACTCCACGGCGCACTTTATGGGCAGGTAAGTGCTGACGAAAAGCTAAAATTCGTTTACGAAAATATCGAAATGCCCACCACCCATGTGCTGCTCACCATTGAGCGCAATGGCGTATTGATTGATTCTGCATTGCTCGATAAACAAAGCGGCGAGCTGGGCATCAAAATGTTGGAGTTAGAAAAGAAAGCGCACGAGGAAGCGGGCCAGCCTTTCAATTTAGGCTCACCCAAACAATTGGCCGAAATTTTATTCGACAAAAAAGGCATCAAGCCGCTGAAGAAAACCCCCGGCGGTGCGCCCTCAACGGACGAGGAAACCCTCGCCAAATTAGCCGAAGATCATCCGCTGCCGAAAATTATTCTCGACTATCGCAGCATGGCGAAACTCAAAAGCACTTACACCGATAAATTGCCGCGCATGGTCAATGCCAAAACTGGCCGGGTGCATACCAATTACGGCCAGGCGGTCGCGGTCACGGGTCGGCTATCGAGCAATGATCCCAACCTGCAAAATATTCCGGTGCGCACCGCTGAGGGCAGGCGCATTCGCGAAGCCTTCATCGCCGCGCCCGGGAGCGTTATTTTGTCCGCTGATTATTCGCAAATTGAATTGCGCATCATGGCGCATTTATCGTCTGATCCTGGCCTGCTCAAAGCCTTCGCCGAAGGCATGGACGTGCATCGTGCTACGGCCTCCGAAATTTTTTCAGTTGATGCACGCGAGGTGAGCAGCGAACAACGCCGCTACGCCAAGGTCATTAACTTCGGCCTCATCTACGGTATGTCCGCCTTCGGCCTCTCCGCAAATTTAGGTATTGAGCGCGGAGCCGCCGCCAGCTATATCGACAAATATTTCGCCCGCTACCCCGGCGTCAAGCAATACATGGAACGCACTCGCGCTGAGGCAAGTGAGAAAGGCTATGTCGAGACCGTATTCGGCCGCCGCCTGTGGCTGCCCGATATTCGTAGCAGCAACCAAGGCCGCCGCCAAGGGGCTGAGCGCGCCGCGATTAACGCGCCGATGCAAGGCACGGCGGCTGATCTAATCAAGCTTGCGATGATTGCGGTGCAGGGGTGGCTTGAGCAGTCGAAATTGAAAACCAAACTGGTGATGCAGGTGCATGATGAGTTGGTGTTGGAAGTGCCTGCTTCAGAATTGGAAATTGTGAGGCAAGAGATTCCGGGGTTGATGACCAATGTGGCGAAGTTGGATGTGCCGTTGGTGGC
>ENA-OFCD01001018-OFCD01001018.1-metagenomes-genome-assembly--contig:-NODE-1018-length-15550-cov-3.810584_pt1 | contig 15550 bp, 10 predicted proteins | sample MGYA00153392_OFCD01 | MGnify analysis MGYA00153392 | reverse complement strand
GGAATCGTGATAGCGGAGCTAACAGCACCAGCGAAGCCACCAATTGTTGGCGTCAAGATCTGGGTCCCAAGAGCAGCGGTTTCACCAGCGTTGGTGGCGGCGGCCGCGGTGTAGGTAATGGTTGTTGTGAATGTGGCAGAGGTTGCCGAAGCAACATCACCAGCGAGGAGTGTGTACATAGGAACTGAATTTGTCGCAGTCGAGGTTCCAGTGGCCGTTTCTACAACGCTTACTGTCTGTCCAGCTGCGAAGCCGGTACCGGTAATTGCGATCGTGACAGGTTCGGTCCAAGTGCTAAGGCTGGTACGAGTAACCGCACCTAGGGTTTGAGTTGCAGCGGTTGGGGTGGTAACCCCAGCTGCCTGTGCGGATACGGCAGCGAAACCACCGAGCGCTAGGGCGGCGGCCACGATGACCGCGACCCGCTTAAAAGTTCTCTTATGAGACATGATCTTCCTTTCAATAAATGTCGAGTTGAGGAATTTCCCCCGATCGACTCGGCTGCTTCACGTTGTCCCGCAGATCGCGGATAACTTGTAGATAGCCACGAGAAGAGAAGCTCCAGTGCTCCCAATCTCTATATATTCAAGGTAGTCCCCGTTTCTGTGGAGTTACAGTGAAAAAAACTCTTTTCTAGCCTTTAGAAGATATTGAGAAGTAATTGCAAGTGAAGCGATAGTAAGTTGCTACCGAAACCGCAAAAATTAGATCTTTAGATTACTTACTTTCTTCCAAGTCTTAAAAGAATCTTCTTATCAATTTTTGCAAGTGCTAAAGCCTTTGCCAGTACAGCTTTCACAACGATCGCTAAATGTGCGATAGCAGCAAGCGCGGCTGTGGATTTTGTTAGAGAATCTTGAGCGGTCACGGTGGCTGCATCTGTCGCACCCTTGATGTAAGTCGCAACATCACTATCTACATTTTGGGCATATGAAACCTCAAGCAACGACTCCGCAGTCGCAACATCTGACACCGTACCTACGATGAAGATCGCCGGCGTCACGGCAATTGCCGATGTAGCGGCAACACCCGTAATTGTGACAGTCGCATTAGCGCTAGGTGCATTAAAGGAGAATGCATATACACCAGCGTTATTGACGGTAACTTGGCCTACCTTTTGCACTGGTGGAGTAGTAACTGCGACAGGTGCGCCAGGGAGCAATACAGATCCAGTTGCTAGGACGATCGATGAACTTGCCTGTCCGGTGAAGACAATATAAGTACCTGCGGGCATGGTTCCTGCTGCATTGGCAAGTGTGGTGCGCAATATCCCAACTGCACCAGAGGCGTAAGTGGAAAGGTTGGTCGAAAGCACGACCGAGGTAGGAACTCCGTTACTTACGCGGATAGATGCCGGCACGGAACTTAGCAACTGCGAAATATCTGTTGCGGTAAAGGTCGTTGTTCCAGCGCTGACTCCAGTTACGGAAACTCCGGCAGCGGTATTGGTAGTAGAAGTTCCACCCATAATATCCCCGAGCGGAAAGCGATTGGCGATATCAATGGCTCCGCCAACTGCGACGGCTGGTACCGAAGAAGAAATCCGGATATTTCCTGGATTGATTACCAAAAGATGTCCTGCAGCATCAAATTCTTGAACTTCCAGAGCATTGACGTTTGCAGTGATCCCGATAGGTGCAGTGGGAGTAGGGAGAATCGCAGTTGCGGTGCCAATCCCCACAACCGAGTTAATGGCTGTCAAAACGATCTTGGAGGCTAGTCCAGTGAAGGTAACTGAATAGGTTTTTACGGTAACTCCATTAACAGCGATCGTCACCGTCGATACCCCACCCAAACCATTAATGCCTGAAAGTACAAAGTTGGTAATCGCGTGCACGGGAACCCCCGTGAGATATGCCGTGTTACCTGAAGCTGACCCGGCTAAATTTGGCGACGAGATAACTCCATTTGTGACAGTGACGCTTATTGGCTTGGCATTTGCCGCAAGAATCGCATTTCCAGCTGCATCAAGTTCGGCTACCGTAAAATTTGCTACCTTGGCTGTGCCAGCTGGTTGGGTAACTGAAAAGGCAGCGTCCGTTGCACTAGTGGGAATCGTGGTGCCGGCAGCCGCAAGAACCAGCGAAGAGGCATAAACAGTTCCTGGAAGGCTGGAAACCACAGTAATTACGATTGTGTCTGTCGGAGACGTTGTTGCCGCTCCATTAATGATTGCGTAGCCCAACAGGGTAATAGTCCCAACATGTGAACATAGAATCTGAATACTTGCACCCACTGCAATATTTCCAGAATTTGTTCCGCTGGAGGTGGTTCCACCTGACACCGTGAAAAAAATTGCGTGTGCTTGCAGTGCGCTGGCCACAGTATTTTTTACCGTGACAAAGTTCGCGGGTCCAACTAACTGGGTCGCAGTAGTTCCTGCTGGCGTGACACTTGTAGCACTGGTAATTAAGTTAACTGGATTAGTCGCCGCTTGCGATGCCGCCGCGGAAATCCCACCTAAACCCAGAGCAAGAACCGCAGTAAGAGCGAGGGTTCTGGGTGCTGAAAATGTAAACATGGCTTCCTCTCGAAGAGAGTCAGTCACAAGAATTTCTTGGCATAGACGATCTTCCTGAATTCATGTTGACAGATCATCATGTGGAAAGACAGAGAACCCCGTCGTCAGAAAATTATTTTCCTCACGAAAGGGTTCTCAAAAACAATTTAAGCTACTTTTTCTTGGCTACTTTTTTAGCAACCTTCTTAATCGCTGACTTTTTAATTGCAGCTTTCTTACCAACTACTTTCTTTACCGGCTTCTTTGCCACTGCCTTCTTTGCCACTGCCTGCTTTGCCACTGCCTTCTTCTTAACAACTTTCTTCACAGGTGATCTCTTCTTCGTCGCCTTAGCAACGGCTGTGCCCGTGGCCGCTTGAGCGCTCTGTGTATTAGCGATCACGTTATCAATGAGTTGGGTCAGCTGCGGATCTGTTGGTGTGGCCGGTGTCGTTCTGGACATAACTTCTCCTTTAAGAGTGGTTTGAATGTGCGGATCAATGGATCTCGCAGATTTAAAGAGTCGCGAAAGCTTCATTAAGAACGCTTAACGCATCTGCCAACAGTTCATCACTAATGACGAGTGGAGGTAGGAAGCGGATTACGTTGCCGTAAGTGCCCGCAGAGAGAATGAATACTCCATTTGAGGTGCAGTACTTAATAACCTTAGCTAGGGCCGCGCCATTTGGTTCGATCGATCCCGGAACGATCAATTCAATAGCTTGCATCGCGCCCCGCCCACGTACTTCGCCGATCACCGGGTACTTCGCAGCGAGGGCGCGAAGTCCATCACCCAAGAGTTTTCCGATGTGACGTGCGCGCTCGACTAAACCATCCTCTTCAATGGTTGCTATCGCCCCAAGTGCTGCAGCGCAGGAGATTGGGTTGCCACCAAATGTTCCACCCAATCCGCCAACATGGACAGAGTCCATGATCTCGGCGCGACCGGTGACACCGGCTAGTGGCAAGCCACCGGCAATTCCCTTGGCTGTAATTAACATATCTGGGACAACGTTCTCTTCTTCAACGGCGAACATGTGGCCGGTACGCGCGAAGCCGCTCTGCACTTCATCTGCAATGAAGATGATCCCGTTTTGGCGCGAATATTCTGCAAGAGCCGGCAGGAATCCCTTTGGAGGAACAACAAATCCACCTTCGCCTTGAATAGGTTCGATCAAGATTGCAGCGACATTGTGTGCGCCAATCTCTTTCTCGATCTTGTCCGTGATCATTTCCATAGCATCCGCGGTGATCGTTTCTTTCGGACCAATCCAGCGATATGAATAAGGCATTGGTACCCGATAAATCTCGGGAGCGAAAGGACCAAACCCCTCTTTGTAAGGCATGTTCTTCGCGTTAAGCGCCATCGTTAAGTTAGTACGGCCGTGATAGGCATGTTCAAAGACAACGATTGCTTGACGCTTTGTGTAATGGCGCGCGATCTTGACAGCATTTTCGACCGCTTCTGCGCCAGAGTTAACTAGAAGTGATTTCTTCTTGTGAGTACCTGGTGTTAAACGATTGAGCGCTTCGCAAACTTCGATGTAGTTAAGGTAAGGCGCGACGGTGAAGCAGGTATGAGTAAATATCTGTACTTGATCTATAACGCCAGCGACTACACGTGATGCGCTATTACCGACGCTAACTACTCCGATACCGGAACCCATATCAATAATTTGATTGCCATCAACATCTAACAGGATCGCATCGCTAGCGCGTTCAATTGCTACAGGGAAGGTAAGACCTAGGCCACCCGAGACAGCTTCTGCGCGGCGCTGAATAACAGCGTTTGATTTCGGTCCAGGAATTGCAGTGACCACGCGGCGTACTTGCTCAAGGTTTGTAAGTGTTGTCATAGGAAAAGTGTACGACCAGAATTCAAGAGGGCAGCACAGAGGATTAGACTGTGACGGTGAACTCAAAGAGAACACCATCTGATTCTCCGATCAACCGTTTGCCAGCGCATGAACCGCTGCGAACCCAGGCGCCACTGTTGGACGCCTACCTCTCCTACTTCGAGAGATCTGGGTTGCCCTTCACCATCCCAGGCCATAAGCAAAAGAGTGAAAAATTAGATGCCGGGCTCGGAGCGGTGGTCGACGCTGACACGCCCCTCTACGGTGGACTGGATGAGATCAAATTAACCCAAGGAACCTTAAAGCGCGCTGAAGAGCTGGCAGCGAAACTTTGGGGGGCCGAGTACGCGCGTTTTTCAACAGGTGGTTCTACCCACGCGAATCAGGCGATCATCCTGGCCCTTGGTCAACCAGGTCAGAAGATTGCGGTTTCACGCACCGCCCATCGCTCTGTACTCAGCGCTTTGGTCTTAGCAGATCTGCAACCCATCTGGATGGTTCCAGATATTGACCCAGCGACCGGCTTCCCGATCGGTATTGGGCTCGCGCAACTGCAAAGCGCTCTAGCAGAAGATCCGATCGCGATCTTGCTCACCGAACCCGGATATCTCGGCACGATCTCTGATCTGGCCCCGCTGATCGCTGCGGCCCATGCCCAATCAGTCCCCGTTGTGATCGATGCCGCCTGGGGTGGTCACTTTGGTTTCAATAAAGAGCTACCCAAGCACTGCTTGCAACTCGGCGCCGATGCCCTGATAACAAGTATCCATAAGGCACTACCTGGCTACAGCGGATCAGCGCTGCTCTTGGTCCAGGGCAAGTACATCAACTTAGCGCGGGTAGAACAGAGCTTTGAGACAACTCACACCACCTCACCTGCGGGTGCACCCCTGGCATCAATCGACGCGGTGCGTGCGCTCTTAGCCCAGCGTGGTGAAGTTTTATTGGCCGAGTTGCTAGTCAATATCAACGCCTTCAAAGCACGTGTGCAATCCCACTTTGATCTACCAATCTTTCTAAATACCGAAGATTTCCCTCCTGACCGCTTCGACCCAGTAAAAATTGTGCTGCGCGCAAACCAACTTGGCACCAGTGGTGTCTCCATTGAAAACGAACTTCTTGAATTCGGAATTCGAGTTGAGATGGCCGACAACGACACCATGGTCTTTCTTGCGACGCTGGCTGATGATCCCCGCGATTTTGACCTACTCGGCGATCGATTAATCCCAATCTTGCAGAAATTGCAATCAGCACCACGTGTATCTGCCACCGCTTTGAGTTGGTCCGTTGTCCCACTTGCTGGCTCCTCGATGCGTGCCGCCTACTTTGCAGAGACGGAAATGGTTGGCGCGCGAGATGCGGTCGGGCGAATCAGCGCAGATTTAATTGCCCCTTATCCACCTGGGGTGGCCGTTGTTGCGCCTGGAGAGATTTTGACCGAACAAATTGTTGCAGGCCTGGCGGCGGCAAAAGCGGCTGGAGTTCGTATCGCCTATGCGACAGACGCAACGCTCACTACATATCGCGTTACTTTATAAGGCTCTTATAAAGATCAACGGTCTCTTGCGCGATCGCATCCCAACTGAATTGATCAATAGCGCGAACTCGCCCAGCCTCGCCATACTTACGCAATAAGTCGCGATCAGCCATCAGCGCATTTATTCGAGTGGTAAAAGCAGCCTCAAATTCCGCGGCGTTGCCAGAGTAATGAATCAACTCACCCGTGATCCCGTCGGCGACCACTTCTGGGATACCACCAACATCACTCGCCAAGACAGCGGTCTCGCATGCCATCGCCTCCAAGTTAACAATACCGAGCGGTTCATAGATAGAAGGGCAGAGAAAAAGGTCAGCGCTCGACAGAAGCGCGATGACATCGGCCTGTGGTGCCATCTTGCTAATCCATATCACATTATCGCGCTCGGCCTGCAACTCTTGGATCGCTGCCGCAACCTCCGCGCCGATGCCGGGTTCATCAGGACTACCGGCACAGAGGACCAATCCAAATTGTGGATCAACCTCCTTCCACGCTTTAAGTAGATGAGAGAGACCCTTTTGGCGGGTGATGCGACCAACAAAGATGGCATAGGGACCTTTAACTCCTAGTGCAGCCAGTAATTCTGGATTGGCCTGCGGATAGTAAAGATCGGTATCGATTCCGTTGAGTATCGCGTGGACCTTCTTGGGGTCAAGAGATGGATAGGCCCTGAGCACATCGCGGCGCATTCCCTGCGACACAGCGATGATGGCATCAGCGGATTCATAAGCGGTCTTTTCAGCCCACGAAGAGATTCGATAGCCGCCACCGATCTGTTCCTCTTTCCAAGGGCGATCTGGCTCTAGTGAATGGGCGCTGATGACGTGGGGAATCTTGTAGAGAATCTTGGCAAAGTGGCCGGCCATGTTGGCATACCAAGTATGAGAATGCACGATGTCGACTCCAGATAAATTTGAGGCGATCTGGGCATCGGTGATTAGCGCCTGCATAGCTGGGTTGAGTAATTGCTCGGCCGCCGAGAGTTCATAGCCCGTGGCATCTGGGCGGGGCTCGCCAAAGCAGTGCACATCGACATCGACCAAGGGCTGCAGAGCCTTGGCGAGAAATTTCACGTGGACTCCCGCGCCCCCGTAAATATGTGGTGGCCACTCTTTGGTGACGAGTCCAACTCTCATGCCAGCCATTCCGACTCCCATCCACGGTTTCACTCTTATCTTCTAAGCGAAACTAAGATACCGTTTTTCCATGGGGAATAAAGATGAATTAATCTCAATCGTATTAGCGGGTGGAGAGGGTAAGAGGTTGCTACCCCTGACACACGATCGAGCTAAACCAGCGGTCCCCTTTGGCGGGGCCTACCGCCTGATTGATTTTGTGCTCTCGAATTTGGTCAATGCCAATATGCGCAAGATTGCGGTCTTGACCCAATACAAATCCCACTCCCTCGACAAGCACATCACCACTACTTGGCGTATGTCTGCGCTGACCAACAACTTTGTGACTACCGTTCCCGCCCAACAACGCCTCGGTCCGCGTTGGTACACCGGCAGCGCTGATGCCATCTTGCAGAATTTCAACTTGATTGAGGATGAGAATCCTAATTACGTCTTGGTCTTCGGCGCCGACCACGTCTATCGCATGGATCCAGAGCAGATGTTTGATTTCCATAAGTCCTATGGCTCTGCAGTAACTGTTGCTGCTATTCGCGTCCCACAGAGCCAGGCGAGTGAGTTTGGTGTCATTGAACTAGAACCCGACGGCATCACCATCAAGGCTTTCCATGAAAAGCCAGCGAACCCACCCTCGATTCCTGGTGAACCAGAATGGTCTCTGATCTCTATGGGCAACTACATCTTCAATCGCGGCGCTATGGAGGAGGTACTGCTCGAAGATGCTCAAGATGAATCAAGTAAACATGACCTGGGCACCAACATCATCCCTTTGCTCGCCAGCCGCGGTCAGGCGATCGCTTATGACTTTAACCTGAACATTGTTCCAGGGGAGACCGAGCGCGATCATGGGTACTGGCGCGATCTAGGTACCCTGCAGTCCTACTACGAAGCGCACATGGACCTTGTTTCAATCCACCCGATCTTCAATTTATACAACCGGGAATGGCCAGTACTCACCAGTCTGCCACCTCTGCCGCCAGCTAAATTCAGTGGTTCTGGCAGCGCAGTAGATTCCATTGTCGGCGCAGGTTCAATCATCGCTGGTGGCCGAGTTGAAAGTTCTGTCGTCTCCTACGATGTTCGTATCGCCTCTGGCGCCGTCATCCAGAGTTCAGTCATCATGCCCAACGTCGTAGTCGGCAACGGGGTGATTATCCGCAACGCGATTATCGATAAAGGTGTTGTCATTGAAAATGGGGCGCAACTTGGAGTAGACCTCGATAAAGATGCCAAGCGCTTCACCGTCACTGAATCCGGAATAGTCGTCGTCGGCAAGGGCCAGATTGTTAGCTAGTACTGAGTAATTATTTACTTCCTACGGATCGATTAACCAGCCAGACCTGCACGGCATGAGCCTGCAAAATTACTTTGCTCCCGGGCGCAGCTAAGCGCGGGGAGTAATGCAGTACATTTTCTGCAGAATCAAAGACCGACCGGAAGGCGTCACCCAACGCAACTCCTGGAAGGGTGAATTCTTTTTGCAGGATTGATCCGTTAAACATCATCAGCAGGCCGCGATCTTGACCAGCTTCGACATACATCATCAAATTACGGTTATCGAGCTTCTCCCAGTCAGCCTGCACCATCTCAACACCCGCGCGCGAAAACCAGGCTAAATCCCTGCGGGATGAGTTGAGGTCAAGTTCCCCAGTAAAGAACATACGAGCGACCGGCATCAAATAATTTTTACGGAATTGGATTAAAGAAATAGTCGTTTCCAAGAGGTCAATCTGGTGCGCATCGTACTTCCAACTTAAAGCCCAACCGCCGTTAAAGGCCGCTTCATCACGCAACGCTTGACCCCGCATGCCTTTAGGTAATGAGTAAGCGTTATTGGAGCCCATCTGAGTACGCCCCACCTCATCCCCCATAGTGATCATTGGAATACCAGCGGATAACAAGAGGCATGACATGAGAGATTTCTTTAAGCGCTGACGGATCTCATTGATGGTGTAGTGGTTGGTAACCCCTTCGATCCCCGCATTCCAGGAGTAATTAGCGTTGGTTCCATCGCGATTATCCTCACCGTTGGCCTCGTTGTGCTTGCGGGTGTAGGTGACAACATCGTTGAGGGTAAAGCCATCGTGCGCCGTCAAAAAGTTAATCGTTGAAGTTGGTCCACGGTAGGCAAATGTGTCATGTGAACCAGATAAGCGGGTCGCTAATTCCCCGACACCAGTAGGAGCAGATCCGCCGGCCTCGGCTAACCAGAACTTACGCAAGGCGTCGCGATACTTGTCGTTCCATTCCCGCCACGGGTAAGGGAAATATCCGAGAGCGTAACCGCGGGTATCCCATGGCTCGGCGATCAACTTTCTTTCGCGCAAGACCGGGTCGGCAACCATCGCCACAATTAAGGCGGAAATTCCATCGATCTCATCGTGGCTGCGAGCGAGCGCAGCCGCTAAATCAAAACGGAATCCATCGATGCCAATCTCCTCAGACCACCAGTGCAGCGAATCAATAATCATGCGCACCACATGGGGGCGACGCACATCGACGGTGTTCCCGCAGCCGGTGAAATCATCATAGGTATCTTCGCCCGAGCGACGATAGAAGTTACGCGAATCGATCCCGCGAAATGAGAGCGTTGGTCCACCGACCCCACCTTCCGCGGTGTGGTTGTAGACAACATCAAGTATGACTTCAATACCCGCTGCATGAAGGGCCGCTACCGCTTCGCGTAGTTCGCGAACTGGATCGTTGGTGGCTGCATAGGCATGGTGTGGGGCTGAAAATGCGATGGCGTTATAACCCCAGTAATTTTCCCGACCGCGCGCCTGCACCGCGGGTTCTGTGATGAACTGGTGGATCGGAAGCAATTCCAGAGCGGTGATTCCTAGTGTCTGCAGGTAGTTGATAGTGCTGGGATGACCCAAAGCCTTATATGTCCCGCGCTCATCTTCTGGGATCTGGTGGTTGAACTCGGTCAGCCCACGAACGTGCGCCTCATAGATAATGGTTCGAGACCAATTGGTGATCGGTCTGGTATCAGGAACGCGACGGCTCTCTACGACAATAGAGTGCGGAACAAATTGCAGATTGTCGCGGGTATCCATGACGCTCAGATCCCCCGTGCCAATGCCATCGGTGGCGTGGTGAGCATAGATTTCGGGAACATATTGCAAATCACCCTTGACGGTATGGGCGTTAGGGTCGATCAATAATTTATGAGGGTTAAAGCGCCAACCCTTGCTGGGATCCCATGGGCCATAAACGCGAAATCCGTAGCGCTGTCCGGCGCGGATTCCGTGAAAGTAGCCGTGATAGATCGGACCATTGCGATCGACCAATTCGTGCCGCGTTTCTATGAACTTCCCATCAACCAGATCGATCAGAGAGAGCTCGACCTTGCTGGCGGAGGGGGCCCAGATAGCGAAATTGGTTCCCTCGTGAGTGAGGTGAGAGCCTAAATACCGTTGGTCGCCGCGTGCCACTGGGCAACAATAGCCCTAATCAGAAGTGTGGCCTGCTCACTTCTACTGCTGTGGAGTAAGCCAAATAGTGGCAAGAGGCGGTATCGCTAAGACCGCATGAGTTGGTTGACCCATGTATTCGCTTTTAATTGTCACAATATCGGACGGTGCGACGCCTGACCCACCAAAACGTAGATCATCAGTATTTAATATCAACTGCCAGTTGTGGTTACCCGGAAGAGGCAGGACGTAGCGCTCTTGCAGAACTGGTGAGAAATTAGTGACGCTAACAAGTGGCACACCATCATGACCGTAACGCGAAAAGGCCACGATATTTGTGGCGGCATCATCGACGACCAGCCACATAAAACCGGTGGGCGAAATATCGCGTTGCCATAACTGGGGATACTTTCGATACGTGCTATTGAGTTCCGCGACCACCCCTTGAATCTGTTGGTGCTCTGGATATTGCACCAGGTGCCAATCGAGGGATTGCGAGGAATCCCACTCTTGGGATTGCGCAAACTCCGAACCCATAAAGAGAAGTTTCTTACCGGGGTGGGCCCACATAAATCCATATAACGCGCGGAGGTTAGCGAGTTGCTGCCAACGATCCCCTGGCATCTTGGCGATCATCGATCCCTTGCCGTGGACAACCTCATCATGCGAGAAAGGAAGTAGGTAATTCTCTGACCAAGCGTAGAGAATGGCTTTGGTCACCTCGTTGTGGTGATACATCCGATTGACGGGATCTTCTTGAATGTACTCCAAGGTGTCATGCATCCAACCCATATTCCATTTGAAGCCAAAGCCCAAGCCACCAGAATCAGTTGTTCGGGTCACCCCGGGCCATGCTGTCGACTCTTCCGCAATAATCATGCATCCCGGGACCTCGCGATAACAAGTAGCCGTGAGCTCTTGTAGGAATTTAACAGCTCCTAAGTTTTCGCGACCACCATATTTGTTTGGAATCCATTCCCCTTCTTCACGGGAGTAATCCAAATACAACATAGAGGCCACAGCGTCGACACGAATCCCGTCGATATGAAATTCTTGCAACCAGAAGAGGGCGCTAGCGACGAGGAAGTTACGGATCTCGTTGCGATCGTAATTAAATATCAGGGTTCCCCAATCAGGGTGTTCCCCCTGTCTTGGATCGGCATGTTCGTAGAGCGCAGAACCATCGAATTGTGCCAAAGCCCACTGATCTTTAGGAAAGTGTGCCGGAACCCAATCCATAATGACCCCGATATCGGCTTGGTGCAACGCATCGATCAGATAGCGAAGTTCATCGGGTGAACCAAAGCGCGATGTCGGCGCAAAGAAAGATGTCACTTGATATCCCCACGACGGGCCGTAGGGGTGTTCGCAGAGAGGTAAAAATTCAACGTGAGTGAATTCCATGCTCTTCACATAAGCAACCAGTTCGGTTGCCAGGTCAAGGTAGGAGAGCCCGGGACGCCATGAACCGAGGTGCACTTCATAAACCGAGAGAGCCTCCTCCCACGCTTTGGCTGCCCCACGCTTCTTTAACCAAGCGGCATCTTTAAATTCGTAACTACTTTCGGTGACAACCGAGGCGGTATGTGGTGGGTGCTCCGTCGCGCGCGCCATTGGATCAGCATGATCAACCCAATTTCCGTCAATTCCTAAGATCGCATATTTATAAGGCGTATTAGGTCCAATTTCCGCTACAAAAATTTCCCAGACCCCACCAGGTCCCAAATTGACCATGGGGTGCGCGCTCTTGTCCCAATAATTAAAGGAGGCGATGAGGGAGACGGCGCGAGCATTGGGAGCCCAGACCGAGAAATTTGTGCCTAGCAATTCTCCGTTGGCATCGCGACGGACTTGGGCACCCAGTGCTCGCCATAACTCTTCGTGACGACCCTCACCAATCAGGTAAAGATCTAACTCGCCTAACCCCATCTTCATAGCGTTACCTTCAAGATATGACCCACGGGGGTTCCCGGCGCCGCTGGATCGATTCGTATCCAGGCATGTGGCGTGTACTCAAAAGAGTGACCAGTAATTAAATCTTCCACGTTAAATGATCCCTCTGCTATACCCAGATCAAAGAAGTTCCAATGCACAATCGTCTCCTGGGCGTGGATCGGATCAAGGTTGACTAGAACTAAAATTAAATTTTCTCCCTCGCGCTTTGAATATGCGATGATCTTTTCCGAGTCCGTCGGGTGAAAGCGTAAATTACGTAGCCGTTGCAGTGCAGGGTTCTGGCGCCTAATTGAATTAAGTAGTCCCACGAAGGGCGCCAGGCTCGGCTTGTTCCAATTGCGAACCTTGATCTCGTACTTCTCAGAGTCCAGGTACTCCTCTGCGCCTTCGCGGATCGGTAGATGTTCATACAACTCATAGCCCGCATACATTCCCCATGAAGGGCTCATGGTCGCTGCAAGTAGTGCACGCATCGCAAAGACTGACGGGGCGCCACTTTGTAAGTGGAAGGGCAAGATATCGGGCGTATTAACCCAGAAATTAGGGCGGAAGAAAGCGCTGGTTTCGGTTGCCAACTCAGAGGCATATGTTGTGAGTTCGTGTTTGGTAGTACGCCATGTGAAGTAGGTATACCCCTGTTGGAATCCCGCCTTACCAAGCGCATGCATCATCGCTGGTCTAGTAAAAGCCTCTGAGAGAAAAACCACTTCAGGGTTTTCGCGATTTATTCGGTTGAGCAGCTCGTGCCAGAACTGAACCGGTTTGGTGTGCGGGTTATCCACTCTAAATATCTTGACACCTTTAGAGATCCAGAGTGAAAGGATTCGATAAGACTCACCCAGCATCCCCTCGTAATCCTTTTCAAAATTAATGGGGTAGATATCTTGGTACTTCTTTGGAGGATTTTCGGCGTAGGCGATCGTGCCGTCAGGGCGGATCGTGAACCACTCGCGATGCGCCAGCGCCCAAGGGTGGTCCGGTGAGCACTGCAGCGCGAAATCCATCGCGACTTCAATCTTTAATTTTGCCGCTGCTTTCATGAAGTGTTCAAAATCCTTCATGGTGCCGAGCTCGGGATTGATGCTGTCATGGCCACCATCGGAGTTGCCGATCGCCCATGGAACACCAGGATCAGTAGAAGTAGGGGTCAGTGTGTTATTGCGACCCTTGCGAAACGAGTGCCCAATCGGGTGGATCGGTGGAAGATAAAGGACATCGAAGTTCATATCGGCGACGCGTTGCAAGGATTTCTCGGCAGTTTTAAAGGTGCCACTCTTGATAACGCCATCTGTTCCCAGTTTGGCTCCTTCACTGCGCGGGAAGAATTCGTACCAGGCCCCCACAAGTGCGCGATCTGGTTCGGCATAAATTGGATTGAGTACAGACTCTGAAGTGAGTTCACCATCCGAGTTGGAAGCCGCTATATAAAAGTGCCAGATACCTACACCGGTTGGGCGAACTTCGGCTTCGTAACGATCGGTGCCGGGCCAGTATTCACGCATCTGTACCCGATTAACTTCAACTCCAGAGGGATCAACAAGAACTACTTCAACAACTAAACCCTCATGACCCTCACGGATAACCGTCGCGCGGATATTGATCGCCTCGTTGGCGATGGATTTAACCGGAATAATCTCATCGCCATAGCGCACGATAGGGGTGATATCGAATATGGGAAAGCGATTTTCCATGTCAAAACCCTACCCGTTGAGGTTGGTCATCACATGCTTTATACGGGTGTAATCCTCAAAGCCATACGCGGATAGATCCTTGCCATAGCCAGAATGTTTAAAGCCACCATGTGGCATTTCAGAGAGAAAGGGGATGTGGGTGTTAATCCAGACGACACCAAAGTCCAAAGCCTTAGACATGCGCATTGCGCGGCCATGGTTAGTAGTCCAGACACTGGAAGCGAGCCCATAGGGGGTTCCATTGGCAAACTTTATCGCCTCAGCTTCATCGCTGAACTTTTGGACGGTGATGACTGGACCAAAGATTTCACTCTGGGCTAACTCATCATCCTGCTGCACTCCAGCAATAACCGTTGGGTTGAAGAAATATCCCGCCCGCTGCACCGTCGTGCCACCAGCAACGATTTCAACATGCTTCGGAGCACGTTCCATAAAGCCTTGAACCCGCGCCAGTTGGTTAGCGTTATTGAGCGGGCCGTAAAGAACATCTTCCCCGGGAGCCCCGGTCTTCACTTCATTGATCGCCTGTTCGGCTAGCAATGCAACCAACTTCTCATAGACCTTCGACTCGACCAAGACTCGTGTGGCTGCTGTGCAATCTTGGCCAGCATTAAAGTACCCCGCCAGAGCGATTCCTGCTGCTGCCGCCTCTAGATCTGCATCTGCAAAGACAACTACCGGCGCCTTACCCCCAAGTTCTAGATGAACCCGCTTTAAATCGCTACTCGCTGACTTTGCAACTTCCATTCCAGCCCGTACTGAACCTGTGATCGAAACCATTGCTGGGATTTTATGTTCAACCAGTGCGCGACCTGTGTCACGATCACCAGTCACTACATTGAATACACCTGCGGGAAGAAACTCTGACATAACCTCAGCCATAAAGAGAGTTGAGGCAGGGGTGGTGTCACTTGGCTTAAGTACGACCGTGTTACCAGCTGCAATTGCCGGAGCCCACTTCCACACCGCCATCATCATGGGGTAGTTCCACGGAGTGACTTGGGCGCAGACACCGATCGGTTCACGGCGGATAAAAGAAGTCATACCGCGCATATATTCACCGGCGGACTTCCCCTCCAAATTTCGGGCAGCGCCGGCGAAGAAACGGATGTTATCGACCATCGGAGGAACTTCCTCTGACGCGGTGAGACCAAGTGGCTTGCCCGTGTTTTCGGATTCAATGGCAACAATTTCCTCGGCCCGCGATTCCAGGGCATCGGCAATCTTCAATAAGGCGCGTTGACGCTCAGCCGGCGTTGTCTCACGCCACTCTTGAAATGCGCTGGCCGCGGCGTTGAGCGCCTGATCGACATCAGTCGCGTCGGAGAGTTGAGCGGTGGCATAAGCAGCCCCCGTTGCCGGGTTGATGATTTCGGTGGTGGCGCCCGAGTGAGATTTGGTTGCAGAACCGGCAACAAAGTTGTTAAGGCTTTTCATACCCCCACTCTATACAGAGCGGAA
>ENA-OFCD01001017-OFCD01001017.1-metagenomes-genome-assembly--contig:-NODE-1017-length-15567-cov-2.651238_pt1 | contig 15567 bp, 12 predicted proteins | sample MGYA00153392_OFCD01 | MGnify analysis MGYA00153392 | reverse complement strand
CGCTCGAAGTGCATAAAGTTTTAACGAACAATAAAGAACGGCGCGAAAAAGTATTTCAGCTTTTAGAAACTGTTGGTTTACTACCCGAACATTTTAATCGCTATCCGCACGAATTTAGTGGCGGTCAGCGTCAGCGCATTTGCATTGCGCGCGCTTTAGCCCTCAATCCTAAATTTATTATTTTTGATGAGTCTGTTTCTGCGTTGGATGTTTCGGTGCAAGCGCAAGTTTTAAATTTACTCACCGACCTCCGCAAGCAATTTAGCTTTACAAGCATTTTTATCAGCCACGATTTAAGCGTTGTTAAATTTATCTCCGATAGAATTATGGTGATGCAACGCGGTAAAATTATTGAAACACAAGCTGCTGACGCACTCTACGCAAATCCAAAAGAAAAATATACGCAACAACTCATCGAGGCAATTCCAGAATAAAGAGATGAAGTAAATTAAAAAAAGGTGTAGAAAAATAACAAAATGAATAATTTAATTTTATAAAACAACACATAACCGATTGTTACAAATTTTTTATAGAAACTTCCTAAACCCATATTTTTTCGACGACTCTATTTTTTTGGCTGTAAATTTGAAAGTAACAATAGACATACTTTCACATGAGGTACTGTATTATAATCCTTACAGTTTTTTTCCTATTTTTTAACAGCCAAAATATTTATTCTCAAGAGTTTTTGAAAACTAAAATTATAGAAACTTCCATTGAAAATGATTTTTTAAATGTTATAGGAAAACGCACAGACAGATATTATTCGAGTGGAATGAATCTGACTATTTATTATTTTCAAAATCAAAGTAAACGTCATTTACTCGACAATTCCTCATTGAGTTTTCGGAGTGATACGATGAAAAGATATTCATGGGGAATAACGCAAAAAATTTATACACCCGATAAAGTTTACGAACCCAACCATTTGTTACTCGATTGGACGTATGCTGGTACACTTTACGTTACTCACGCTATACATTCAATTAATCCGAAAAAAAATACAGCACTAACTTCTGAAATTTGGGTGGGCATTTTAGGTCCAGCGAGTTTAGCCGAAGAAGCGCAATGGGATTTTCATAAACTTATTCGCGTCAGAACAGCCAAAGGTTGGGAAAGTGAAATTCAAACGTACATAATTTTAAACTACAATTTAAAAATTGAACGGAAATTATTTTCAAATAATTTTTGTAATCTCAATGTAAATTCGGATGCCACTTTTGGCACACTGTTAAATCAAGGCGGTGCAGGTTTGCAATTGCGATTGGGTAAATTAAATAATTATTTTGATTGGGCACATCCAAATTCTGCTTTCTATTTTACTTTCAGTTCAAATCTGAATTGTGTGTTGTACAATGCTTATTTGCAAGGCAATTTATTTACTCCGCCAATCCAAACTGAATCAACGAGCTTAGAGCGAAAATTACCTGCTTCGGAAATAAATAATTTCTATACAGAAAACAGTCTGGGCGTGAATTATATTAGCAAAAGAATTTCGTTATCGTATAAACAAGTTTTTTGGTCGCCTTTTACAAAACATACTGAAAGGCATTCGTATGGAAGTGTCACTTTAGCTATGAATGTTAGATAGAATTTTATTACACCAAAGCCTCAGTCACAAGTTCTTTATCTATAGAACCAAACATTCCGCGTAAAACCTTACCTGTTCCACCCACTTCAAATACGTGATTAACGTGATGCGCCAACATATTTTGCATCGTCTTCGTCCAAAGCACTGGTGAAGTGAGTTGTTTTATTAAATTTTGTTTTATTATCTCGGGGCTTGTGTGCGATTTGGCATCAACGTTCTGATAAATCGGGCAATCAGGTTCATTAAAATGCGTCGCTTGAATGGCTGATTTTAATTCTTCTTCGGCAGGTTTCATTAACGGTGAGTGAAAAGCGCCACCAACAGGAAGCATCAATGCGCGTTTAGCACCGCGTTCTTTCAAAATTTGACACGCTTCGGTTACACCGCTTAGCGAACCAGAAATTACTAACTGACCAACAGTATTATAATTAGCTGGAACAACAACATCATTAATTTGTGCACAGACTTCTTCGATAATTTCGTCGCTCAATCCTAAAATTGCTGCCATTGTGCCAGGCGTTTTTTCACACGCTTTTTGCATCGCCGTTGCGCGCGCCGAAACCAATCGCAATCCGTCCTCAAAACTTAAACTATTAACCGCAGTGAGTGCTGAAAACTCGCCGAGCGAATGACCCGCTACGCAATTCGGCAAAAACCCATTCGCTGCTGTTCGCGCAACCACAAAAGAATGAATAAAAACTGAAGGTTGCGTGACGTTGGTTTGTTTTAATGCTTCATCTGTGCCATCGAACATAATATCTGTTATTCTAAAACCGAGAATATCGTTAGCATATTCAAATAATTTTTTTGCTTGGGTGTTAGTGGCATAAAGTTCTTTACCCATACCCACAAATTGAGAAGCCTGACCTGGAAAAACGTAAGCGCGCATAAATTAGTTGTTAGTTGTTAGTTCTTTATATTTCTGAACGTCAAATTAATTCTGGGTTTTAAAATTTGTGTACTTTTCGGAATGGCGTGCAACCAATGGTGTTGCATTTCGCCTGCCATAATTAAAACGCTACCATGCGATAAAAGTATTTCCGATTTCAGGTTTTTATCCGAACGATGCTTTAATAAAAATCTGCGCGATTCACCAAAGTTTACCGAAACGATGATTGGATTAACGCCCAATTCTTTTTCATTATCGGCGTGATAACCCATTGAATCGTTTCTGTCGCGATAATAATTGCACAATACAGAATTCAATTCGAGCGGCAAATTTATTGTACTTGCTAAAGAAACTTCAATATCCGATTTTATTTTTTTTAAAATTGGATGCCATGCTAACGGTTCCCGTTTAACGCCTGAATACGTATAAGCTTTACCTGTATCGCCATACCAAGCTGTGAGACGTGGCTCTAAAATATTTTTACCGAATATTTTAATGCTTCCTTGCTCCCATTGTAATTCTTCTTGCAAAACTTTTAAAATACTGTCGGCTTCTTCTTTCACCCAAAAATTTTCACAATAAAAGAGTTTTGCGTCTTTCAAGTTTATTTCTTCAAATGTATTTATTTGCTCCGAAAATAATTTCATACCACTAAAACTGTTTTTAAAGTGCAAAATAGAACTAAAATTACCGTTAATTGCATAATATCGAATAAAAAATTGTCTAACTATTCAAAATTTGACGATTAATTTTTAGTTTTGTTGGGTTAATAAAACTACCACTTAAAGTAAATTTAAAGAAAAATTTTATGGCAAAGGAACTTAAAATCAAATTCGGACAAGGCGAGATGGTGTTGCGCAAAAGCGGACGTTATGTTGGCATTAAAAAAAGTAAAACGCGTGGCATTGAATCAACTGCCGTGAATGCGGATATTAGTAAAGTCGAAAAACCCTATCTCGGTGGTTTTGAAATGGTGGGTCTTAAATTAAAAAAAGGCGAAACGGTTAATAGCAAATTAGATATATTGCGCAAATCGGATGGTGTGGAAACGGGTACCCACGTTTATTTTGGCGCAGGTAGTAAAAAACCATTGATTGCAACGGGTTCAATTTATATTACTTTCGATCCTAAAACACCCGAAACGCGTCAGACTGAAATTTTGAACACCTTAAATTTGCAATTGAAATCGCGCAGAACGCCGAATAAAATTGTTGCTTCTGTCACGCCGAGTTCTGAGAATCCCGTAAAATGCGCCATCGAATTGCAAGCCATGAAAGAAATTTTACGCGCAGAACCTGATATGGACGCTGAAGTTGATCATTACGTGATGCCTGGTGCACAATACTGGTCGCAAATGTGGCATTTAAAAAACGAAGGTAGGATTTCTGATAGTCCAACCATACAAATAAAAAAAGGCGCTGACGCGAAAGTATATGAAGCATGGCAATTATTGGATGGTTATGGCAACCCAAATATAAAAGTAGCCATTATTGATAACGGCATTGACATTAAACACCAAGATTTGCGCGATAAAGTCGTCAATCCCTACGATTGTTGGAGTCATGACTCTAATTTAAAAACAGGCGACCCCGCTTATACGCATGGTACGCCGTGTTCGAGTGTTGCTATCGCAGGTTCGGATATTGGAATGGTAGGTGCTGCACCTGTTGCGCGTTTCATGCCGATTTCTGGAACAGGTTTTAGTATTGAAAACACCGAAGAAATGTTTAATTACGCCATGAACAATGGCGCAGACGTGATTAGTTGCTCGTGGGGAACGACAGAAAGTGGGTTCACACTCGGACCTGACAAAATGGATGTCATCACAAAAACAGCGCGCAATGGGAGAAACGGAAAAGGTTGCGTGATTTGTTTTGCCGCGGGAAATGAAAACGTAGATTACGTGAATTATTACGGCGCCATTCCAGATGTTATTTGTGTCGCGGCATCAACGAGTGAAGACGAGCATCCCGATTATAGTAATCGCGGACAACAAGTTACTGTTTGCGCACCGAGCAATGGTGGATTTTATCCCGTTTTTGCTGCGCGCGCATCTTGGGATGATCACGCGAGTTATTACGGTGATGATATTGACAGAGGACCACTTTACCAACATTTTGGTGGAACGTCTTCTTCAACGCCGTTGGTTGCTGGAATTTGCGCACTCATACTTTCTGCAAACCCCAATTTGCGTTCGTCGGAGGTGAAAGATATATTAATCCAAACCGCCGATAAAATTGGCGACGGATATGATTCATCTGGACATTCGTTGCAGTTTGGTTATGGCAAAATAAATGCGCAACGTGCTGTCCAAGAAGCCATGAATCGCGCAGGTGGTTCAGCGCCCGTAACACCAACTCCGCAACCAACAACGGGTAGTAGTAATACAGGCTTTAACGATAATTCAAGTCAACCAGCAGGATAAATTTAGTTGGTAGTTGTTGGTTGATAGTTGTTAGTTTAAACGAGCAACTATCAACCAACAACAATCAACTATTTAGTATCTAAACGCTCATACTTGTCTTCTACTGAAGAAAAACAATCCACTACATTGTCAAAATCAACAAAATAGACTTTCCCGATTTTTTTATCTCTATAAATTTTTGCTTTTTGGCAAGCAAACGCTCTTTTTCGCAAATATCACTCTGAATCCATTGTTCTCTATGTTTAGTATTCTCCTCTAAATCATAAATATTGGGAAATAATTTATGCTTGAGATTAAAATAATTTTCAACAGTCCGAATGTTTAAGGACAAGGAGTCAAATAATTTGTGAGATACAAATAAATTTTTAGAACTTGCCTGTCTTTAAAATGTTCATGCGCTTGTTTTTTAGTTTCATACAAAGAGCTGGTGTTATGAACTGCTGTTTCTGGTACTCCATATAATTTTGCAATATTGAACAATTGTGTAATCGTAAATCTCGGGATTCCAGATAAAGTATAACTTGAGTCTGGTCGCACTAAATATTGTGGCATAATTTCTCTGTGTTTTCTATTTTGAATTTCAAAGTCTTTATAATTTACCCTGACGAATAAACCCGACTTATCAATTATAACATGGTCATTATAAAAATCGTTTGCAATTAATTCCCGTTGTTCACTGATTCGGATCGCTTCCTCTTCCTCTTCTTGAAGTTTTATTCGTTTTTTTTAATCCTTTTCGTATCTTGAATTATTCTTAGAAATATTTTTTGAAAAATCTGCTATGTTTTTGTAGCGTTGCTCGACATTTTTTTTATCAAAGTGAAGGAAAGATGTATCGTATTGCACACGATGCGCATACCCATATTTTTTTGCCATCTCACAAAGTTGGGTGAAATTTCTGAGCGGCGTTTCGGAATATTGTTTAGAAACATACTTAGATCTTGCCAATCTTTCTTTACGTTGATTTATAAAAAATCTTTTAATTGAATCTTTCTCACAAAAAACTAAACCAGTTTGAAGATGAAATTTTCCAGAATCTGTTTTATCTCCGATTTCGAAAATCTCTTGATACGTCATTACAATTTTTCGCACACTATTTTGCGCAAAAGTGCTGACAGAAATCAACAAAAAAAATAAAAATAAAAGTGTTCTAAGGTTTGTTGAAGCGTTCATAATCCATTGGGTTTTTATGCTGAAATTAAGCTAATGATGAAGTAAATTTAAAAACTTTTTCGCAATAAAATAAAAAAATGAAATGATTATTTAGTTTACAGCTTTAGGTTTATTTTTACACATTCAACTATCAACGCGCGTTTATTTATCCATTTTCAACTGTAAATTATGAAACGTTTCTTACTCAATTCTTTAACTCTATTATTTTTTCATTTCTTCATTCCTCCACTTTTTAGTCAAGCCGTACAAAATGCTGCTGCTATGGGTAAAGGGATTAATTTTTCGGGAATGGAATTTGGCGTAGATTTAAAAAACTTACCGAGTTACCACGCACAAATGCCCGTTCTGAAAAACATTGGCGTTAAAACTGTTCGATTACCGATTGACTTTGCTCGCTCCTTTTCTACCACCGTGCCTGTTAAACTCATTAATTCGGATAATTTTACGGCGTGTGATTCTTTCATCAGTTGGGCAAAGGCATACAATTTAAATCTCAGCATTGATTTTCACGGCGATCCTTCAACGACTGCAAGCGTAATTAATAATAAAGCGTACATCGCTTCCGTTTGGAAATACATTGCTAAAAAATATGCGGCACTTCCGAGCAATCAATTTTATTTTGAGCTTTTTAATGAACCCCACGACGTAACGACCGCTGTTTGGAAACCTGTTGCGCAAGAAATTATAGATTCTATTCGTCTGGTGGCACCAAACCAAACAATTATTGTTGGTGGCGCCGATTATAACAGCATCAACAGTTTAAACGATTTAGGTTTATTGAAAGATAATAACATCATCTACACTTTTCATACTTACGATCCGTTTTTGTTTTCGCACCAAGGCGCGAGTTGGGTAGGCGATGCGGTTTCAACACTTAAAGTACCCTACCCGTATGACGCTGCAACAATGCCGCCACTCAATACTAAAGCAGTTGGTACGTGGGGACAAGATTTATACTATAATTATAAAAATGATGGCAACGATGCGAAAATTTTAGCGAACATAAAAGTGGCGAACGATTGGTCGAAAGTGAATAACGCGCCTATTTTTTGTGGTGAGTTTGGTTCGTTTGGTACTTATTCGGATGAGGCGAGCCGCTGCAGGCACATGAAAGCAATGCGCGGCGCGCTCGAAAGTTTGAAAATTCCATACGCTTGGTGGGAGTTATTATCGAGTTTTTCTTTTTTTAATGGTAATCCGCTGTATGGTGAAATACCAACTTGCTTTCAAGAATCTTGGGGATTAGCGAATTACAAAGCACTGCCTGCACCGAGCACCTATAAAATTATGGATTTTGATACTGTGCCCGCTGCATTCGGTGGCGATTACGATAACGGTTGCGCAAATGGTTATCAAGTGGTAGCGAATCCGTACAAAAATGCTTTGAACAACAGTGACAACGTGGGTAAATTTACAAAATGTGTCGGCGCTAAACCATATTCGGCTATGTATCTGGGTTTTGCAAACACGTTAAATATTCCTACCAACAGTGCTAAAAAATTCTGTTTGAAAGTATATTTTGAACAAAACGTACAGAATACATACATTAATATTCAGCAAGGTTATGGCGCACCGCCGTATTGGTCGCAAACTATAACTAATCAATTTCCGACGCAACAATGGAGCGAAGTGTGTTTCGATCTGACAAAAAATTCGGAAGAAGGCGTTAAAGCACCCGCCGCAGGAAATAAATACACACAATTTATTTTAGGATTCGACCTCGGCATTACGCGAACAATTAACCAAATATATTACTTCGACGATGTGGTTTTAAGAGACGTCAATAACACGCCAACGACTGAGGTGAAAGGGAATTTCTCGGTGAACGTTTATCCAAACCCTGTGAACGATGTGGTTAATATTGTTCTTAATTTAGAGCGTTCCGAAAATGTTTTAATCACTATTAGCGATATTTTGGGTAAGACTATCCTTTTAAAAAATTATTTCGTCCTCGAAGGTTATTCTGCGCTTCCTATTTCAGTTATTAATTTAACTTCCGGTGTTTATACCGTTACGGTAGGTTTGCAGAACGATTTTAGAACTTTGAAGTTAGTGAAACAGTAAATAGTTGTTCGTTGATAGTTGTTAGTCTTAGAGAACCCTTAAACGAACAACTATCAACGAACAACCAAAACTATTTACTGTTTAACAATCTTTTCGACAATCGTTTTTGTATCGGTCTCAATGCGTACAAAATAAACACCGTTGCTAAACGCTGACATATCTACAGGAATAAGCGTTTCTGTTTGTGCTGCCATTTTAGATACTTTTTGCCAAACCGTTCTACCATCAATACTTATTATACTGGCGTTGAGAGAATTTGCAGCGCCACCAATAATATTTAAATTTATCCAATTGTTCGTCGGATTCGGATATACATTCAATTTCACATCGTCAAGAGCGGCAGAAGTTGGCAAAAATACAGTCGGATTAACTATTGTTCCGCCTTGTGCAACATAAGCCGTTGCCGTATCGCCTTGCGCGGTTGTTAAAGACGATTTAGGATTGTAATTAAACATATCCATCACAGTAACGTCGTCAACGAACCAACCTAAACCACCAATTAAACTATCGCAAGCAAAACGAAAACGCAATTTAATATCTTTACCTGCATAACTACTTAAATCTACACACGATGCTTGAAACGTTTTATTATCACCCCAAAACGCTTGCTGATTCGCCGAAGGCGAAGTGAGTGTACCATAATGAATGACACCGCGATATCCGTTTTTAAAAAATTTACTATCTACATTATCCCAAGTTGAACCATTATTAGCACTTATCTGAACAACACCACCATCTGCCGCAGGTTCTGTTTGGTAACGGCTGTAAAAACGCAAAATCGGTTTGGTACCTGTTACGTGAATAGAATTTAAAGTTTTTGTTGCAAAATCGGAAGCACCAACAGTTGGATAAGTTCCCGACATAGCATATTTCCCGCTGTAGGAATATAAATCTAAAACCTCCCATAAACCCGCACCAGATAAAACTTCGTAGTCCCAATTCTTATCGCCTTTTTCAAAATCGTCGAAGAAGTAGGATGTTGATTTTTTAGTGGGATCTGTTTTTACTTGATACGTGAGCGTGAGTGAATCTAAATTTTGCATCGTTCCAATTTGCCATTGCAAACTACTACCTGACACAATAACATTGCGCGAAGCAGAACCCGAAACATACGTTGCTCCCGTCGCTATTTCATCTGTCACTACAACACCTGTTGCTGTTGTTCCTTTATTATTTAAAACTTTGACAGTGTAAGTAATAATATCGCCTGGTTTAATATTATCTATCGCCGTTTTTTGAATTTTCAAAGTTTTAACACACGCGGGTAAATTATCGAAACCTTGCGTATTATCGTAAGTTAAAGCTGCACTACCCTGATCGGCATTATTTCCCATACCGCGTTTTGCAAAAGCTGACCAAATGAGACACGCATTGGCTCCATTAAAATCAGCTTTATCGGCAGCAAGGATAGCATCGCGGGCATCTAAAAATCCTGGCGCGCACGGTTGAATTTTCATAGCATCAATAACCAATTGAAAAGTTTTACCGTTGCCACTCGTTTTATCGCGCACATCCACTTTGTAACCATAAAGATCAATCATTTTCCAATATATTTCCCAGAGTGCAGAACACCACACTTCACCAACATCGTGTACTTCATTATTCAAAATTATATCGTCGTAAGTCAAAGGATTTTTGTTCATGTCAATTGAATACGGATGACGACGAATTCCTGTGTTCACAGGTTTTTCATACAGCGCATAAGTTCCAAGTCCTCGCGTGCGTATAGCAGCATCATTGGGCGTTGCAGTAACCATTAGTGCCAAAAAATCGCTCCAACCTTCACCTGCCTTTAATTCTCCCGAACTTGAACAACCCGTATTCAATCTACCACCCGTTAAACGGGCAGAAATACCGTGTGTATATTCGTGCGTTACGATACCATTATCGAAATCGCCATCGAGCATTTGCGGACCAGTGTTGAGTGAGTTATCTAAAAAGATGGTGCCTTTCAAACCTGCACCCGAAGCAATCCTAATTTTTTGGCAATCCGATTTGCTAATCATTACAACTGGAATTTTTATATCGTTAGCGTGTACACCCGCAGAAGCCATACCTATTACACCTTCATCGGTGTTACAAATAACAATAGCAATAGCGCCTTTCTGCTGAACGTTGTATGCTTTATCAGCAAAATAACATGTACCGCGATCAACGAGTGCAATTTTACCCGTTAGATCATTATCAGGTATGACGCAGCCATCTGTGCCTGTACTGCCCGAAGCAATAAGCACATCGCCCGAAAATTTAGTTGTAGCAGTTACAACTGTACCAAAATTTGCAACCCCTGTTGTATAATCGTCAACTACAAAACTTGGAGCTGTGATATGCAATAGTTTTGAAGCATTATTTGTCCATAAATACATTTGCATACGCGGTGACTGACCATCGGGTGGGGTTGCAAAATTGGCATTATTAGAGAATGACGATGCTCCCAATCCTGATCCGTCTTGCGCTTCAGCTTGTACATCGTCATTTCCAGCAGAAAGATTTGTGTAATTTTTTTTCTGAAAATTTCCAGATACTTCATCAAAACCGTAGCCAAACGCAATATCGTGCATCATGTTATTGATGTAAAATAAATTTACCACTGCCGCTTTTTGCTGCGCAGCAGGTTCTGCTGCCGCACTGTATGGAAAATCGAAAATTAAACCCGCACCACCATCGGGTTCATCACCAACAGATTTATTTAATTCTTTTACGTCTAAATAAGCGTGTACATTATTGCCTTGCGTGATTGTGTATTCTGCGCCCGCAACGCCATTTGTGTCGTGCCAACCATACGGCGATGCTTTGGCATCAGCAGGATCGGTAACTAATGCGCGCGCGCCAAAACTCGGTGCCTCAAAAGGTAATTGAAAAATATTGTATGAGCCTCCACCAGCCAAAGTAGTTGATAGTTGTTGGTTGCGAGTTGCGGATTGTGAGTTAGTACCATTCACAACTGCCAACTCATCATTACATTTTGGTGTAACATGTGCGTAATTTTCTATTGCAACCTTACAATGCACTGTCAAAGAGTTTTTTTCTAAAATTTTACCATCGAGTGCATCAATGCGCAAACTCCAATGATCGGAAGCGTCTAATTTATCGAGATTTAATTCCCACGCTAAACGCACATGGTTCTCATCTATTTTCTGAAATTTTAGCGCGATGTGTACATCGGAAAGCACAAAATTTCCTTTGTCGGCAATAAAAGTATTTGCCAAGCCGCCTTTAGAAATCGCTAATTTTTCATTTAACGCAATTTTAAGTTGTTCACAAGCTTTCTGAATGGCTTGTTCAGGTGTCAGAACAGCTTGTGTACTATTTATTTTTGCTACAAGATTGTTCAACGACCGATTACCGACGAACAATATTTCGCCACTCGGCATCACAGTAACGTTCACAATGCCGTTGTAAAGCGGAATATTTGATGCAGTCTGCTCGAAAAATAAATGCGTTAAGCCGTTATGCTGCGTGATGTACGAATCTTGTAAATTCAATCCCTGCACATCGGCATCAGTCATCTTTAAATTTACTTTATTCTGAAAAAGATAACTCAATGCTTTTTGTTGAGCATCTATGCAAGGCGTAGGTGCTGTTGTTAGGGTTTCAATATTTTGTGCGGATAAAACACCAACAAAAAATAAAAATAGAAATAGGTGAAATAATTTTTTTATCATGTGTGATAGAAGTTTTGATTAAACTTTTAAAATTTAATTTTAAATCGGGTAAGTGGAAAAAAATCGAATTGAACAAGCGATGCGAAAACTAATTTTACTAATAATATCTATAAAAATATAAAATACATTTCAATCTCATTATGTTGCTTAAAACTATTTTTTCTGTCTGTTAATAATTTGATTGAAAAAATCAATCCCTTCTTGACTAAGTTTATTAGCGTATTTTTTTATACCATCTTCAGAATATACGAAGTATTGACCTGCATTGTTAAAATATAAATCGCCGACCAAAATAATGCGCCCTTGAATTTGGAAAAAAGTTTTAGCAAAAACTTTTAAACCTGGTACTTCTTCAACGCCATCAACCTGAATATGCCGAAATGAACCTTGAACACTTTTATTATTATCGAAACTGATTGTGAATGGCAACGTCAAAAAAGTGTAATCAATCAATGTGCAACTGTCCATGATGCGTCGCGCTAAAGCTTCAGGCATCGGTGGCAAAGAATCTGTTTTGCGCTGCGCAAAAGTATCAGTTGCTTTAGTCTCATTCAAAAAAAATATACCAAAAAATAAAAAAAGTGTTAGTATGCGTCTAAACATATAATCGGTTTTAAAAAACAATAAATGATTGCAAGGTTAAAAAATAACCGCGAAGCGGTAATAAAGTTGCGAATGCTGGCGTAATACTATAGTCCGCAGCATCAAAAATATTATTGATTGAAGATGTATAGCGAAACTCAAATCCCCAAAAATAATTAACATACAAACTTGCCGATAAAGTATAAGCAAAATCATTTTTAGAAAAATAATCAACGGCTGCTAAATGCGTAAAGTTTTCGTTCGCCGTTGTTTTAAACAATCTCGAATACACTAGACCTGAACCAAAATTAACTTTTTCATATTTTTTACCACTCGAGGTTTCTTTTTCCCAGTCGCCAAAATTTATTATAACGGGCACTTCTAAATAATCTAATTGGCAATTTCGTTCTTTAGATGTTTCAGCTTGAGACGTTACAGCGCCGCGTTGACTGTACAATAAATCGGTTGTAATTTTCCAACGGTCGTTCAAATACGTTATGCCGCGTAAACCTGCACTAATACCTTTTTTATTATAACCTACAGAAAAATCGCCATCAAGTTGAGAAGCATTTAAACCCAAAATAAAACCACCGCCGAAGCGCGTTGAAGTTTGCGCGTTTAAAGTTTTTAAACTACAAAATGCAACAAAGAGTAGAAGAACAATTTTTTTTTTCAAATTTAAGAGTTATTGAAATAAGAAACCAAAATTAGTAAATTGTAGGCAATCTGAGCATATCTTTTTTAATTTTAACGAATCAAAAACATTTTTTGTTGGTCCTTAAAATTTTTTTTGGGCGCAGATTTACCTAAATTTGATTTTCAGCGTGCGAATTTTTTTAATTAGCATTACTGCTTCGGCTTTGTGAAACTTTATTCCTTTATGAACTTTGAGCTTAAAAAATTCGCGAACTGAGAATCTCTTTAATTAGCATTACTGCTTCGGCTTTGTGAAACTTTATTCCTTTATAAACTTTGAGCTTAAAAAATTCGCGAACTGAGAATCTACGGCTTTGTAAATCTTTATTCTTATATGAACTTTGCGCTGAAAAAATTCGTAAGAAAAAATTAATCATAAATAAATTGAAGATAATAATAATTGGTCCGGCAGCACCATTGCGTGGTGGCATTTCTTCTTTCAATATGCGCTTGGCAGAAGAATTTCAGAAATTTGGTCACGACGTTTCTATTTATTCCTACTATGTGCAGTATCCAAGTTTTTTATTTCCAGGCAAAACGCAATTTATGGACACGCCACCACCCGAAAATTTAAAAATAATTTCGAGTATTAGTTCAATCAATCCGATCAGTTGGATTAAAACGGCACGCGCAATTAATTTAGAAAATCCTGATATTATTTTAGCGCGGTTTTGGATTCCTTTTTTAGCACCGACAATCGGCTCAATTTTGCGATTGATCAAAAACAAAGAGAAGCTCACGAAAATTGGTTTGGTTGATAATATTGTTCCACACGAAAAACGTTTTGGCGACAGGTTTTTAGCAAAATATTACACAGCAAATTGTGATGCGTTTTTAGTAATGAGCGCAACGGTTGAAACAGAATTAAAAAGTTTTACAAAAAAACCTATCGTCAATACTCCGCATCCTCTTTATGATAATTACGGCGAAAAAGTAAGTCGCGAAACAGCAACGACGTTTTTAAATTTAGATACTAACTTTAACTACATTTTATTTTTTGGTTTTATCCGAAAATATAAGGGCTTAGATATTTTACTCGAGGCGCTGACGGATGAACGTATCAGAAAGCTGAACCTAAAACTTATTGTAGCGGGTGAATTTTATGAAGATGAAAAACCTTATACTGATTTTATCGAACAAAAAAATTTGACGCAAACGGTTATTCTGCACAACAAATACATAAGCGATGAAGACGTGAAGTATTATTTTAGTGCAGCACAGTGTGTTGTTCAACCTTACAGAAATGCGACGCAAAGTGGGATTACACAAATGGCGTATCACTTTGGCGTACCGATGATTGTAACAAACGTCGGAGGTTTGGCAGAAATAGTTCCCGACGGGAAAACAGGATTTGTAACGACAGCAAATGCAGTGGAAATTGCCGATGCGATTATAAAAATAAATACACCACATTCACTACCAGATTTTGAAACAGCATTGGAAATACAACGCGAAAAATTTTCTTGGAAAAAAATTGTACAAACAATAATAAAATTGAAAAAAAACACAACATCTTAGAACACCTTACGTAAGATATGTTCTACGAAATTTACATCAAAACGCAGCATCCAAATTTAAATCCCTATTTGTTTACGATTTTTATTTTGGCATACTATGCACAAATTTAATCCTACATGGACATTATTCCTCGATAGAGACGGCGTTATTAACGAACAAATTATCAACAGTTATGTCACCCAATGGGATGACTTTTCGTTCATTTCTGGCAGCATTAAAGCCATTGAAACTTTATCCGAAATCTTCGGTCGCATCATAGTCGTTACCAACCAAGCTGGCGTTGGAAAAGGTATAATGACTGAACGACAAATGGACGAAATTCACCGACTGATGATTAAGACGGTTGATTTACTCGATGGGCGCATTGATAAAGTTTATGCCGCTACCGAATTACCCGGCGCAGCTTCAACGCACCGCAAACCCTTATCGACGATGGGTTTAATGGCGAAAAAAGATTTTCCCGAAATTGATTTTTCTAGATCTGTTATGATTGGCGATTCACTCGTTGATATGCAATTTGCCAAAAATTTAGGGATGGTAACTATCTTTATAGATAATAAAAAAGAAAAGTTAGGCGATATCACACCAGATTACGTTTTCCCATCGCTTAAAAAATTTGCCGAAAGTATGAAACAACCACTTGCAGTTGGTGCATAAGTTTGTATTTTAGCGATTCAAACTAAAATAATTGACTGAAGTCGCGCAGCGTATCACTATTCCGTTCAAAAATTCTCAAATCAGTTGTCTGGTTTTCGGAGAAGGTAGTGAGATATTGGTTGCTTTCCATGGTTTTGGCGATCGCGCTGCGCTGTTTCTTAAATTAGAACCTTCTTTAGGAAAAAAATATAAAATTTATGCTATGGACTTACCATATCATGGTCACACGCTGTGGAAAGAGGATAGATTTAACGAAAGAGTATTTCTAAACCTTGTAGATGCGATTCGAAAATTAGAAAACACCGAA
>ENA-OFCD01001016-OFCD01001016.1-metagenomes-genome-assembly--contig:-NODE-1016-length-15573-cov-3.758410_pt1 | contig 15573 bp, 8 predicted proteins | sample MGYA00153392_OFCD01 | MGnify analysis MGYA00153392 | reverse complement strand
TCGGCCCAATGCGCGTGATTCCGCAGATTGCCGCGGCGCTCGCGCCCGGCGGGACCATCGCCGTGCTCTCCTCGATCATGGGATCGATCGGCAGCCGCACCGGCGCCGGCATGTCGCTCTATCGCGCCTCCAAGGCCGCGCTCAACTCGGTGCTGAAGGACGCCTCGCTCGTGCTCGGCGACAAGGCCGTGTGCGCGGCGTTGCACCCGGGCTGGGTGCGCACCGACATGGGGGGCAGCGGCGCCGACATCGACGTGGCCACCAGCGTCGCCGGCATGAAGAAGGTGCTGGCCGGTCTGAGGGCGAAGGACAGCGGCAGCTTCGTCAACTACGACGGGTCCGCGATTCCGTGGTGATGGCGGACGTCGGCTTGCCGGCGCAGGTCGGCGAGACGTTCTCGCGGCGCCTGTGCTTCGACACCGCGAGCATCCGCGCCTTCGCACTGTCGGTCGACGACCGCAACCCGCTGCATCACGACGAAGCCGTGGCCCGCGCGGCCGGCTATCCGGGTCTCATCGCCAGCGGCACGCAACTCGGCGGCATCGTGATGGCCATGACGGCCACGCACTTCTCGCAGCCCACGGCCGAGGGCCACGAGCGCTCCGGCCTCGGCCTCGCGTTCGAGATCCGCTTTCGCGCCGTGGTGCTCGCCGGCGAAGAGATGAGCGCAAGGTGGACGGTGACTGCGCTCGAGCGCAAGGACCGGCTCGACGGCTGGATCGTGACGCTCGAAGGTGACGCGAGCTCGTCGCGAGGCCCGCTGCTTTCCGGTAAGGGCACGCTGCTGCTGCGCCTGGGCCCGCCGCGATGAAGCTCGGCGAAGACCACGCCGCGGATGCCGACCTTGTCGATGATCGGGAACTCGAGCTCGAGGTTCTCGTACGCCTGCAGGTTGCCGCCGATGTTCGCGCCGTTTGCGATCGGCGGCGAGTTCGGATCGAGCCCTTGCGTGAGCGGCAAGCGCGCGCCGATCGTACGGAGGCGGTAGCCGCGCACGTCGAGGATGCCACCCAAGAAGAAGCGCTGGAAGATCGGCACGCCGTCATTGCTCGGGCTCGTGATGAAGCCGACCTCGGTGTTGAGCTTCAGGATGAAGCCGGTGCCGGGCTGCCCAGTGCCGCCGCCCAAGTTGTAATAGAACCGCCCCGTCCAGCGGTGGCGCAGATACTCGATCTCGCTGCCGAACGCGCTACTCGCGAGCTCCGTGGAGAGCTGCAGGTAGATGCCGCTCGAAGGGAAGAGGCGATTGTCACGCGTGTCGTAGACGAGCGCGGGGCGCAGCGAGATCGATCGCCCGCTGTTGAACAAGTTGGACAGCGGGAGGCGCTGGAACAGGCCCGAGAACGACGAGGTCGAGTTGCCGAACAGCGTCGAGCTGTTGTCCACCTTGTCGTATTGCGCGGTGCCCGTGAGCGATAGGCGCAACCACGGCTGCACGAGCGCGTACCCGAACGTGAGCGAGCCACCGATCGAGCGGCGCGCAAAGTCCGTGTAGACGTACAGCTGATCGTACAGCTCGGTGGAGGCGCTCCAGTCCGAGTCCAAGAAGTACGGCTCGAAGAAGCGCACGCTCAAGATCTGCCGGAGACCCGAGATTTGAGCCTGGAACGCGAGCGACTGCCCATTGCCGAAGAGGTTCGCTTGTTGAACCTGTGCGGTCGCAATGAAGTTCTCGACGGACGAGAAGCCCGCACCAACCTGGAACGTGCCCGTGGGTCGCTCGCCGACCTCGAAGTAGATGATGACCTTGTCGGGCGAGCTGCCTTGCTCGACGGATACGTCCACGCGCTCGAAGTAGCCGAGCGCCATCACGCGCCTGCGCGACTGTTCCTTGCCGCTCTCCGAGTAGAGCTGGCCTTCTTGGATCTCGAGCTCGCGCCGGATGACCTTGTCGCGCGTCTTCGTGTTGCCCTTCACTTCGATGCGCTCGATGCGCACGGGCGGGCCCCGCTTGATCGGGATGATGAGGTCGACCTGCGCGGTGATGGGGTCCACCTCCGTCTCGGGCTCTGCCTCCACCGTGTAAAAGCCCGCGTCCTTGTAGAGCGTGCGCACGCCATCGAGGTCCTTGATGACCTCGGCGCGGTTGAAGTAATCGCCCGAGTGCGCCCTGATCATCTGGCGTAGCGCGCGACGACCGCCGAGCGGCTCGACCTCCGTGACCGTGGAAGACCCGCCGTCCGGCGGCTTCTCGTAGATCTTGAGCTGGCGAATCTTGAAGCGAGGGCCCTCGTGGATCACGACCGTGATCTCGATGCCGCCGCGATCGGGCGTGAGCATCACCCGCGGCGTGCCGATCTGCACGTTCATGTAGCCCTTGTCGTAATACAGCGCGCTCACCAAGAGCACATCGCGCTCGAAGATGTCCTGGCGGAACGGACCGCCCGAGCCGAACGAGAGGATGCTCGTCTGTCCGGTCTGCATCACCTCACGCAGCTCGTCGTCGGGGATGTGCTCGTTGCCGATGAACGTGATGCGGCGGACGCTCACCTGCGAGTGCTCGACGACCTCGAAGCGAACGACGACCTCGTTGTCACGCTGGTCCTCGATGACGGGCACGACCTCGGCGAGGAAGTAGCCCTTCTCCGCGTACGCGTCCTTGATCTTCTGCGCGGAGCGGCGAACGGCCGGGCGCGAGAGGATGGTGTTCGGCTTGATCTCGATCGCTTCGTTGAGCTTCTCGGCGTCGATCTCGACGTTGCCCTCGAAATCGATCGACTTGATGTTCGGGCGCTCTTCGACCTTGAAGCGCAGTCGCACGCCTCGATCGGTGGTCGTCAGGTCGACCTGGATCTCGTTGAAGAAGCCAGAGTCCCAGAGCGCGCGCACGTCGCTCGCGAGGTTGTCCACCTTGAAGAGGTGACCGACCTTCACGCGGAGATAACTGCCGACGTCGTCCTGAGAGACGCGGCGGTTGCCCTCGACCTCGATCGCGACGATGGGCAAGCCCTCTGCCTTCTCGGCGTCGTTTGGCAGTAGGCGAATGACGGGCTGATTGTCCGCGGGTTGCTGTGTGAGCGTGGCGTCCGCGCCGCCATCCACCGCCTCTGCGACGATTGCCTGCGCGACCGTCGACTGAGCGTCGGGGCCCGCGTCTGCGTCTTGCGCGAGAGCATGTCCCGCGAACGCGAACGTCATCACGGCGATCAGCCACGCGAGGACCCTTCCGCCGAAGCGTGCGCGCAGCAGTGTGGCGAGCGAGGAAGGAAGGGGCATCGGGCGGCGCACGGAGCGCGAGAGGAGAGAGCCTCGTAGCGCACGATTGGCGGCTGGGTCAACGTCGATTGGCGCGCGCGAGCCCGGAAATTCCGCAGGATCCGCGATGCAGCACACCGAGACGCGCCGGCGCTCGCGATTATTCCTGCGCCGCGGCGGGCGGGGCGATGGGTCGCACCCACCAAGCGACCGCAGAGAGCGCGATGGCGAGAGGCAAGAGGAGCATCGCGTGCTGCATCGTGGATTGACGGGCGACGGCGCCCACGAGCGGCGGGCTCCAGAGGTCACCGAGCAGGTGAATCGCGAAGATGCTGACGGCCATCGCGCTCGTTCGTAGATGAGTCGGCACCGAGCCGAGCAGCGCCGCGTTGATCGGCGACGTCGAGAGGAAAAGCGCGGCCTCGCAGAAGAAGATCATCACGAAGAAGCCAAGCGCCGTGGGTGCGAGCAAACATGCAAGGGCGAACGGTGCACCCAAGATGCTCGCGATCGCGCAGACGCGTATGTGGCCGGTCACCCCAGCTCGCTCCTTCGTTTCAAGCGAAGCGTTCGCCGCCGCCCTCTTCGCCGCGCGGTCTCCCCACCAGCCGCCGACGCCGGTTCCGAGCGCGCCTGCCGCGACTAGAATGAGACCGAAGCTGTAGTTCGCCTGATCGAGCGGAGTGCCGTAATGCGTGCTGATGTACTTGGGCGCCCAGTGCGCAAAGCCTCCGAGCGCGAACGTGAACAGGCAGTACCCCATCACGGCGCGCACGTAGAGGCGCTCCTTGCCGAGTGGCTTGAGCATCTCGAGCAGGCTCTCTTTTTTTCGTTTCGAGAGAGCGCGTGGCGGCTCCTTGATGAACAGACAGAGCAGCGCCAAAGCCGCCCCAGGACCGCCCGCTGCATAAAACGCGAAGCGCCACCCCAAGCGCTTCTCGATGAAGCCGCCGAGCAAGTATCCGAGCGCCGAGCCCACGGGAATGGCGAGATAAAAGACGCTGAGCCACTTGCCCTTTTTGTCGGCAGGAGCAAGGTCGTCGATGATCGTAGGCGCTACCGCGGCGTAGCTCGCCTCGCCGACGCCGACCACGGCCCGAGCGGCCATCATCTGCCAGAACGAGTGCGCGTGCCCGGAGCTGTAGGTCGCCGCGCTCCAAATCAAGACGCCGATCGTCATCAGTCCACGCCGCGTCTGCCAAAGCTTCCACGAAGCGTCCGACTGATCGGTGGCGCGGTCACCGAGAAATCCGAAGACCGGGCTCATCGTGAAGTACCCGACGAGGAACGCGGTGGCGAGCAGTCCGCCCTCGAAGTCCGAGAGGTGGAGCTCCGGATCCTCCTGCACGCGCTTCAGCACCGCAGCGAGCACGGTGCGGTCGACGTAGTTCAAGAAGTTCAACCCGGTGAGGAGCGCGAGGATGAACGCCGGACGCCGAATCACTCAGCGACCGTACAATCGTTCCCGCCTCCCCGTCTTCTTGTGAACTCTCACTTCGTTCCAACCGAAGCCAAAAGGCCCACGCAACGAGAGAGAGGCTTGACATCCGTTCACCATAGGGTTTAGGCGTGGGCTTCATGGCGAAGTCGTCAGCGAAACCGCCCAAGAAAAAGCCTGTCCCTGCGGCAAGTAAAGGGGCACCTGTAAAGTCTGCGTCTCCAGCGGAGCCGGTGGTCGCGAAGAAGCCGGAGCCCGAGGCCGTCGAGACGGAGTCTTCCCAAAAGAAACCGGCGCGGCGCGCGAGCGCAGAGACGATGGGCGCCAAACAGCGCGACATCTCCGTGAGCGAGTTCTTCACCAAGAACCGCCACCTGCTCGGCTTCGACAATCCCGCCAAGGCTCTGCTCACGACCGTGAAGGAGGCCGTGGACAACTCTCTGGACGCTTGCGAAGAGGCGGGCATCCTCCCCGAGCTCAAGGTCGAGATCACCGAGGTGGCCGAGGGCCGCTTCCGCGTCGCCGTCGAAGACAACGGCCCCGGCATCATCAAGGCGCAGATCCCGAAGATCTTCGCCAAGCTCCTCTACGGCTCGAAATTTCACCGCCTGCGACAGTCTCGCGGCCAGCAAGGCATCGGCATTAGCGCGGCGGGCCTCTACGCGCAGCTCACCACCGGCAAGCCCGTGCTCATCGTCAGCAAGATCGGCAAGGGCAAGCCCGCGCACCGCATCGAGCTGCGCATCGACACGAAGCGCAACCAACCCGACATCGTGAAGGACGACTTCCTCAACGACTGGGACGTGGAGCACGGAACGCGCGTCGAGCTGGAGCTCGTGGCGGCGTATCGCGGCGGGCGAACCGGCGTGGACTCGTATCTCGAGCAAACGGTAGTTGCCAATCCGCACTTGGGGCTCACGTACAAAAATCCCAAAGGCGAGATTACCAAGTATCCGCGCGTCTCGAACGAGCTGCCGCGCGAGCCTCAAGAGATCAAGCCGCACCCGCACGGCGTCGAGCTCGGCATGTTCCTCAACATGCTGCACGACATGGAGGACGAGACCGTCAAGCAGGTGCTCGTCACGTCATTCTCCCGCGTCACTCCGCACGTCGCCGAAGAAGTCTGCAGGAAGGCCAAAGTCAGCCCCAAGGCGAAGGCCGGCACGATGCACGGCGAGGACGTCGAGCGTTTGCACAAGGCGCTCGGCGAGGTGAAGGTCATGGCGCCGCCGACGTCGAGCGTCGTGCCCATAGGCGAGGAGCTACTGCAGGCGGGCCTCAGGCGAAGATTCCCCAATGCCGAGTTCATGGTCTCCACCACACGACCGCCGAGCGTCTATCGCGGCAATCCATTCGTGGTGGAAGTCGGTTTGGCGTATGGCGGGGATCTCCCCAAAGACGAGCCCGCGGACATCATGCGCTTCGCCAACCGCGTGCCGCTGCAATATCAGCCGAAGGCGTGCGCGATCAGCGAGGCGATCTACGACACCAACTGGAAGGCGTACGAGCTACAGCAACCGAAGGGCTCATTGCCGATCGGCCCGCTGGCGATCGCCGTGCACTTGGCTTCGGTCTGGGTGCCGTTCACGAGCGAGGCCAAAGAGGCGGTCGCGCACTACGACGACCTGCTGAAAGAGATGCGTCTCGCCGTCCAAGAGTGCGGCCGCAAGCTGGGTTCGCACCTGCGTGCGCGAGACAAGGCGGCGAGTGAGCAAAAGCGACTGGGCATTTTTCAGCGCTACATCCCAGAGGTAGCCGCGTCGCTCGCCAGCATCTTGGACGGAGACAAAGACGCCATCGAGAAGAGCTTCCTCCGGACACTCACAAATTTCGTCAAACTCACGACGATTGACGAGTCAAAGGGTGGGGGTGAGCCGCCGCCGGAAGCGCCGCCCGCCGGGACTCCTTCGAAGCCGTCCGCCGGCAAGATCAAAGAAACGCCGAAGAAAAAGGGCAGAGCCTCGCAGCTCTCGTTGATATGAGGAACCGACATGGCCGCTAAGAAGACCTCCGCAAGTGCGACAAAGGCAGCCGCCGCGAAGAAGGATGAGGAGACTCTCGCCAAGATCTCCAAGCTCGCGCAGAACGCGCTGAAGTCGGTAAAGGCAGGACAGAACCCGGCCGTCGACATCCGCATTCGCGCTCTCTCGAATATCTCCTTCAACGAGAAACGAAGGATCATCGAGCTCGGCAACAAGACGCAGACACGCGAGTTCTTCAACGTCGCGATGGCGCGCAAATTCATGCAGACCTTCCTCGTCGCCGATAAAAGCCGCGACCTGATCAAGCAAGGCAAGACCATCAGCATCCGTCAGATGTATTACCTCTCGAAGCACACGGTCGAGGGGACGTCCGAGAACACGTTCGAAGATCAGGACGAGAGCGATCCCATCATCGAAGACCTCGAGGTGTCGGCTGACGCGCTACGCGAAGAACTTCACCTCTTCGCGTCGCGCAAGGGCTCGATGATCGGTGACGTCGTGATCGAGGACTCGGGCGACCGTATCGATCTGTCGCGATTGGGATCTGGCGGGTGGTCCATTCCAAGCATCTGCGAGCCGAGCGTGATTCGATTCCTCGAGAATCGGGCGGAATTCGCGCTCTTCGTCGAGAAGGACGCGATGTTCACACGCTTTGCCGAAGACAAGTTCTGGCGCAAACAGAAGTGCATCTTGATGTCGAGCGGGGGCCAGGCCACACGTGGTGCGCGTCGGCTCCTCCAACGGATAGCGACCGAGCTGAAGATCCCCATCTACGTGCTCGTCGACAGCGATCCTTGGGGGCTCTACATCTACTCGGTGCTCAAGCAGGGGAGCATCAGCCTCGCCTACGAATCGATGCGGCTTGCGGTGCCCGCAGTCCGCTTCATCGGAATGAGCGCGTACGACTACAAGAAGTTCAATCTGACGAAGGCCGTCGAGATCAAGTTGAAGGATAACGATATCGAGCGCGCCAAGCAGATGAAGGCGTACCCGTGGTTCAAGGACAAGAAGTGGCAGCGTGAGATCGACGGCATCTTGATGAACGGGTTCAAAATGGAACTCGACGGCTTCATCAGCCGAGGTGTCTCCTTCATCACCGACGAGTATATGCCCAAGAAGCTCCGCGATCGGGATTGGCTCCAGTAGCCGCGAAAAATTCCTCGCCCGCGACCTGTGCGGTTTGGATCTTTCACGATCCGGCACGATTTAGGGCGTTTCGTCGTAATTCGTTGCGGCGCAAGAGGTCATTTGGATGTACAACGCAAGGATGCGCCGTTCATCCCTTGTCGCGTTGGTGTTCGCTCTTGGCTGCAGCTCGAGCTCGTCGAACATCTTCGACACGGCCGGCAACGACGGCGGCGATCCCAACAACCCGAACGATCCTTTCAACACGGACGCGGGGTTCAAGGGTGGCGAAGGCGGACCCAACGGCGGCGGATGCGTGCCGGACCCAGGCAACTTCGATATCCCCGGCAACAACTGCGATGACGACGGGGACGGCAAGACCGACAACGCGCCGCTCTGCGATACCGGATTAGCGAAGGGCGGAGACGGCTACGCGTTCGCCAATTCGATCGGCCTCTGCCAACACGCGAGCGGCAGCAAGTGGGGAGTCATCTCGGCGACCTACACGCAAGGCTACAATCGCAATGACGCGCCCAACCCGACGCAGCACGGGATCCTCCCGAAGTTCGGCAGCGCCATCAAGCCGCGACAAGGCAGCGCGCTCGGCGTGCTCTCGAGCGGAATGGCCGAAGAGAAGGACACCTGCAACGCATTCGGCGGCACCTTCAAGGGTGGCTGCCCGATGACAGGCGCGGGCGCGGCGCCTCCGGGTTACCCGAAGCCCGCGGGCAAGTGCGCGGTGTCCAACAAGGTCAATGACGTGGCCACGGTCAAGCTGACGATCAAGGTGCCGAACAACGCGAAGGGCCTCGCGTTCGACTTCGACTTTTATAGTGGAGAGTGGCCCGAGTACGTGTGCACGACGTACAACGACGCATTCATCGCTTACCTGCACTCCACCGCGTTCAACGGCGGCTCGGCGGACAACATCTCGTTCGACGCGAAGAACAATCCGGTAAGCGTGAACAACGGCTTCTTCGACCGCTGCTCGCCGGCAAACGCGATGGTCGGCTGCCTCGGCGTTCCCACGACGTCCGCGTGCTCGGGCGGCAACGCCGAACTGCAAGGAACCGGCTTCTACGCACCGGGCAACAACTGCGGCCAGAGCGACTCCGGCGGAGGCGCGACGGGTTGGTTGACCACGCAAGCACCGGTCGCAGCAGGCGAGACCATCACCATCGAGCTCATGGTCTGGGACACTGGCGATCAGGCGTACGACTCATCGGTATTGATCGATAATTGGTTGTGGCAAGCCGGCGCGACGAACGTCGGAACGAACCGCCCACCGAATTGACCGCGCGAGCGCGGCGAGCGCGGTCATCCTGAGCGAAGCGAAGGATCCCCCATGGAATCTCAGGAGATCCTTCACGCCAAGCCGCTCAGGATGACACTAGCGTATGATTGCGAATGACACTGAACTAGAGGATCTGGCTAGTCCCTAGTCACTGATAGACGACTAGCCAACTCGACATATCGATGTTGCCCGTGCCGTCGCTCGGGGGAGTGCCTCCGAACAACCCCTGATAAGTGACAGTCGCGGTTTGACCGGGAGTCACGCTCTTCGTGACGTCGGTGACCCACGGCTGCACGGGCGCTCCGGGGCACCAGCCGCCGCGGCCGAACCACCACGTACCGCCTTGATTGGGCGTCATTCCGCCCTTCTCCGCCACGATGCAGCCCGTGTCGTTGCCGGCCATCGGGTACTCCTTGCTGAACACCGTGCCGTTGACGGTGAAGTCGTGGTGGTGATTGCAGAACTCTGCGCAGTTGTTGTTGCCAGAGCCGTGACCCGTGATGATGGCCCAGAGCTCCACCTTCTTCGCGCCTTGGGCGATAGGGACGGATACCGGACTACGAACATCGTACTTGGAGTCGAAGGAGCCTCCGGCGAACAGCGGAGTGGCCTGGACGGGCGTGAGCCCTTTCTTCTGGTTGGAGAACCGCAAGGACAGCTTCGTCGCGGTGGGCTGCACGTTCCACGGCGGCGCGAAGTCCCACCGAAAGTGCTGCATGCCGCCGGCTTTGAGGAGAGGGAGCGTCTCGGTCGCGTCCACCACCCAGTGCGTCTCTCGATGATAGGAGGTGATGAAGCGCGCGACCTCCGTGCTCTGCATCACGGGTCCGCCGTCCACCATGCCGCCGTCCGATAGAGGCTGCGCGAGGCTCAACGAGGCGATGTAGTCCCAGGCCCCGCAGTTGTTGTCTTGTTCGGCTTTGCTGGGGTCCGGGCACATCTGCGTGATCTCGATCTCGAGCGTGTCGAACTTCGCCATGTCTTGCGCCGACGGCAGCAGGACGTCGGTCTCCTTGAACTGACTGAGCGTCTCGCCCTTGAAGAGCTCGACGACCGTGGCGGTCTCGGCGCTCAGGCGCGCGGACTCGTCGGCCTCGGCGTTCATGTAGATGACCTCGTTGACGGTCATCGCGAGGTTGCCCTTCCACGGCCACATGTTCTGGTTCGCCAGGTTCTTGTCGTAGCGCTTCACGTCCGCGAGGTTGCCGACGCCGCGGATCTTCTGGAGTCGATCGATCGCGAAACCGCCAATGAGATATGTGGTCATCGGCGCGCCCATCCACGCGGCGAGTTCCTGGGCGTGGGTCGCGACGACGTGCAGGTGCGTCGACCATTGCGATTGATCGGCATCCGAGAGCGTGGCCTTCAACTTGGTAATGCGATCTTGCATCGCCGCCAGATTCGCCGCGGCCGCGGTCGGGTCTTTGCGGAGCGAGACGAAGAAGTAGTGCGCGTTTTTCGGCGACTGCTTCACCAGCGCGGCGAGATCTGCGTCGCTGTTCCAGAGCGGCGTGGGATCGATCTGCGAGATTGCCAAGTTGTCCGGGAGAAAGACATAGGACTCGCACCCCGTGAAGTTGGCATTGAACGACCACGACGTCCCGTCCATCAGCGGAAGCGCGAAGTCATCGGAGACGTCCCCTCGATGCGTACCGTACGGGCCTGCGTTGAAGGCGAGCGCTGTGAGGCCCTGCGCGGTACAGAGCGGAACGGACGAGTCGGGCGCGCTCGTGTCGACGGCGGTCTCGTCACCGGTCTGCGCGTCAGGCGTCACACGGATAATCGCGTCGCTCCCGCAGGCCAAGGCGCCGATGGAGAGCGCGCCGAAGCAACCGACCAAGCCCAGCCACACTCGTCTCATGAGTACAAGCCTCCAGACGAGCATTGAGCCACGTGCCCAACGGAATTGCTACGGCTCTAGCCTCGACTAGCGCAAGGTGCCGCAGTCCGTGAAGCGCGGTGGGGCGTTACGCGTCGCCGACCGTGAAATGCGTCGAATTCAGCAAGGGTTTTCTTGGCGCCCGCCGCGTGGTGCAGTACTTGACAGAGGCTCCCCGTGCGAACCTTCAAACACCTTGGGCTCTTGTCGTTCAACGTGCTCGTCGCGCTCGCGGGGTGCAAGCACGACGCGGTGACCGCGCCCGCAGATGATCCGCCGCCGGGTCAGGCGTGGTTGACGGACAAGCAGGTCACGGAGGGCAAGATCGAGATCAACCCGCTGACCCAGCAAAACGTCAACGACACCATCCTCACGGCGGGGCGCTTCACGTTCGACGACACTCGCGTCGCGCACATCTACTCGCCGGTCAACGGGCGCGTCACGCACATCGACGCCGCGCTCGGTCAGCGGGTGAAGAAGGGCGACTTGTTGTCGATCATCGACTCGCCCGAGCTCGGTCAGTTCTCCGCGGACGTCGGCAAAGCCCAAGCGGACTTGATCGCGGCCGAGCACGACTACAACCGCAAGAAGGACCTCTTCGCGCAGCACGCATGCTCGCAAGCGGACTACGAACAAGCAGAAGACAACTACCGCAAGGCCCAGGCGGAGATGGATCGCGCGCGGCAGAAGATGCGTCTCTTGCACGGCACCAGCGGCGGAGTCGTCAATCAGGGTTACGCGCTTACCTCGCCGATCGAAGGCGAGATCATCGCCCGCACGGTCTCTCCCGGCATCGAGGTGCAGGGGCAGTACAGCGGAAGCAACCCCGTAGAGCTCTTCACGGTCGGCGAGCTCGATCGCGTGTGGATGCTCGCGGACGTTTACGAGATGGATCTCGCCCGCGTGAAGCTAGGCAGCAAGGTCTCGGTCTCGGTCGTGGCGTATCCCGATCGGAAGTTCGAGGGCAAGCTGGACTGGATCAGCGGAACGCTCGACAAAGACACCCGTACCATCAAGGTGCGCTGCGAGTTCGACAACACCGATCGCGCGCTCAAGCCGGAGATGTATGCGACGGCGACGATCTCGGTCGAAGAGCGCAAAGCGCTTGCCGTGCCGCGGACGGCGGTGCTGCGCATGGGCGAGCAGACCATCGTATTCGTGCAGGCCGGCAAAACGCCCGACGGTCGAATCAAGTTTGATCGAAAGCCTGTCGCCGTGGATGAAGGCGAAGGTGGCCAGTGGCTTCCGGTGGAGCATGGCATCGAGGAAGGCGCCCCCGTTGTAACGTCGGGGGCGGTTCTTCTGTCCGGCATGATGTGAGATGCCACGCGAGGAACCCGAACGATGATTCAACGCCTCGTCGCATTCGCACTTCGAATGCCCATCATCATCCTCGCGTGCACCGCCGTGATCATCATCGGGGGCTTGTTCGCGTACAGCGATCTCGACATCGAAGCGTACCCGAACCCCGTGCCGCCGATGGTCGAGGTCATCACACAGCCCGACGGTTGGAGCGCCGAAGAGGTCGAACGCTACGTCACGATCCCCATGGAAATAGGGCTTGCCGGCATGCCCGGGCTCGATCACATCCGGAGTCAGTCCCTCTTCGGTCTGTCGGACGTGAAGTGTTATTTCAAATGGGGCACCGAGTACGCGGCCGCGAGACAAGACGTCATCAATCGTATCCAGTTCGTACAGCTGCCGCCCAACATGCAGGCGGGCCTCTCGCCATGGAACGCCATCGGTGAGGTCTTCCGCTACACACTCCAGGGCGACGGCTACACGACACGCGACCTGAACACCGCGCAGAACTGGCTGCTCGAGCGCGAGTTCAAGCAGGTCCCTGGCGTCATCGACGTCACGAGCTTCGGCGGCGAGACCAAACAGTTTCAAGTCGCCGTGGACCCTTACCGCCTCCGCGGCAACAGCGTGGCGCTGAGCGATCTCATCGGAGCGATCTCCAACGCGAACCAGAACGTCGGCGGCCAGCGCTTGGTGATCGGCGAGCAGTCCTACAACGTTCGCGGCATTGGCTTGCTTCGGAACACGCACGACATCGACGACGTGGTCATCACGGAGCGCAACGGCGTCCCCATACGCGTGAGGGACATCGCGATCACGCAGCAAGGCGGTGCGCCCAGGCTTGGCATCGTAGGCCACGACGACGAGCCCGACATCGTTCAGGGCATCGTGTTGATGCGCTACGGAGGCGAGACTCCGTCGACGCTCGAAGGGGTGCACGAGCGGCTCGCGCAGATCGAGAAATTTCACCGGCTCCCGCCGGGCATGAAGATCGTGCCGTACTACGACCGCGGCAAGCTCGTTTCGCTGACGACGCACACCGTGCTCGAGAACGTGGTCGTCGGCATCGTGCTCGTTTCGCTCGTGCTCTTCGTCTTCTTGGGACACACACGCGCCGCGCTGATCACGGCGATCAACATCCCTATCGCGCTCTTGATCGCTTTCGTCGGATTGGTGGCCACGAAGACGAGCGCCAACCTCATATCGATAGGCGCAGTCGACTTCGGGATCGTCGTCGACAGCACGGTCATCATGATGGAGAACATCTTCCGTCACCTGGGGCCGCACGGAAAAGGCACGATGCGAACTCGCATCGAGAATGGGGCGCGCGAGGTCGGCGGACCGATGATGTTCTCGACCATCATCATTGGCGTCGCGTTCTTGCCGTTGTTCACGATGACGGGCGTCTCCGGCGTCATCTTCTCGCCGATGGCGCACACGTACGCGTTCGCGATCGGCGGCGCGATCTTGATGGCGCTCACGCTCACGCCCGTCCTGGCGTCGAAGTTCGTCTCCGCGCAAAGCGAAGAGAAGGAGAGCTTCGTGATGCGCGTGCTGCACCGCGTGTATCAGCCTCCGTCTGACGCGCTGATGAAGCGACCGTTCCTCGCGTTGGGCATCACCGTGGGCCTGTGCGTCGCGTGTGGTGTGATCTTCCCGTTCCTCGGCGGCGAGTTCATGCCGAAGCTCGAGGAGGGCAACTTCTGGATCCGTGCCACGCTGCCGACGTCGATATCGCTGGAGCAGTCCGGTCGCTACGTCGGGCGCATGCGCGAAATTCTGCGCGGCTGCCCAGAAGACAAGTCTGTCATGTGCACAGACAAGAACCGCAGGCACCCCGAGGTGGAGACTGTCGTCTCCCAGCTCGGACGTCCTGACGACGGTACCGACGTCTCCGGCTTCTACAACATCGAGCTCTTCGCGCCGCTGAAGCCGTTCGACGAGTGGCCCCGCGGCGTCACCAAGGAGTCGCTCACGGACGAGCTCTCCGCGGAGATGAACCAAGCGTTCCCAGGCGTGGTGTTCAACTTCTCCCAGATGATCTCCGACAACGTGGAGGAGGCCATCAGCGGCGTGAAGGGTGAGAACTCCGTCAAGATCGTGGGCGCCGACCTCAAGACCAACGAGGACAACGCGAACGCGATCGCGGACGTCATGACGGGTATCAAGGGCGTCAAGGACCTCGGCATCTTCCACTCGCTCGGCCAGCCCAACGTGAAGATCGTCCCGGACCGCGGCGCGTGCGCGCGATACGGGCTCAACACCGGTGACGTCGAGCAGATCGTCCAGGCGGCGATCGGCGGTCAGGCGATCACGCAGGTGTACGAGGGCGAGAAGCACTTCGACCTCACCGTGCGGTGGCTCAAGCCCTATCGAGAGTCGATCGAGGCGATCCGAGAGATCACCGTCGCGACGCCGGATCACCAGGTCATCCCCCTCGGACAGATCGCAAAGATCACGCAGGAGGATGGGCCGACAGTGATCTATCGCGAGGACGGCTCTCGCTACGTGCCGGTGAAGTTCTCCGTGCGTGGTCGCGATCTGCAATCCACGGTCACGGAAGCTCAGACGAAGATCCGCGACAAGGTGAAGATGCCGTACGACTCGCACCTGGAGTGGGGAGGCGAGATGAACGAGCTGAAGGAGGCATTTTCGCGCCTCATCATCATCGTGCCGATCACCCTCGTCTTGATCATCTTCCTCGTGTACGGCGCGACTCGCAGCTGGCTGGACACGTTCATCGTCGTTATCTCGATTCCGGTTGCGTGCACTGGCGGCGCGCTTGCGCTGCTCATCACGCACATCAACTTCTCGGTGTCGGCCGCGATGGGGTTCATCTCCATCTTCGGCATAGCGATCCAAGACGCCATCCTCGTCGTGACCTATTTCCAGCGCCTTCGAAACGTGGATGGTCTCTCGCTCGAGGCCGCGGCGCGTGAGGCCGGAGAGAAGCGCTTCCGCCCAGCGCTCATGACTACGCTCGTGGCGACGCTCGGGCTCTTGCCAGCGGCGCTTTCCAACGGCATTGGCGCGCAGACGCAGAAGCCGCTCGCGGTCGTCGTGATCGGCGGGTCGCTCATTCTCGCGCTGCTGTCGCGTGTACGGCAGCCGCCGCTCCTAGTCCTCTTGCACAGCTGGTTCGACAAGGAGCAGCCTCCCAACTCGATGCCGCCACACTCGCTCGCGCCACCGGCCTCCGGAGGCGAGTCGATGGAGTAGTCGCCGTGACGAGCGACCTTCGGATCTCCCCCGCGACCAAGGACGACTACGGCGCGTTCGTTCGTCTCTTCGCCGAACTTGGCGTGCCCGAGCCTGCGCCCGCGCGCGCCACGTTCGATGATCTCATTTTCCTTGCCTC
>ENA-OFCD01001015-OFCD01001015.1-metagenomes-genome-assembly--contig:-NODE-1015-length-15582-cov-3.500805_pt1 | contig 15582 bp, 12 predicted proteins | sample MGYA00153392_OFCD01 | MGnify analysis MGYA00153392 | reverse complement strand
TCAGCGAGAAGAAGATCGGCTCGATGCAAGACATCCTGCCGATCCTCGAGAAGGTCGCGCGCGAAGGTCGCCAGCTGCTGATCATCGCCGAGGACGTGGAGGGCGAGGCGCTCGCCACGCTCGTCGTCAACAAGCTCAAGGGTCTCCTCAAAGTCTGCGCGGTGAAGGCGCCTGGCTTCGGTGACCGCCGCAAGGAGATGCTCCGTGACATCGCCATCCTCACGAAGGCAGAAGTCGCGAGCGAAGATCTCGGCATCAAGCTCGAGAACATGGGCGCCAAGGAGCTCGGTCACGCCAAGCGCATCACGATCGACAAGGACAACACGACCATCGTGGACGGCGGGGGAGACGCGGCGATCATCAAGGCGCGCGTGGAGACCATCCGCAAGCAGATCGACAACACCTCGAGCGAGTACGACAAAGAGAAGCTCCAGGAGCGCCTCGCGAAGCTCGCGGGCGGAGTCGCCATCATCAAGGTCGGTGCGCACACCGAGACCGAGATGAAGGAGAAAAAGGCCCGCGTTGAAGACGCACTGCACGCGACGCGCGCGGCGGTCGAGGAGGGCGTTGTAGCCGGCGGCGGCGTCGCGCTGCTGCGCGCAGTCAAGGCGCTCGACGCGCTCAAGCTCAGCGCTGACGAGGAGGTCGGCAAGAAGCTGATCGCCCGCGCCTCCGAGGAGCCGCTGCGTCAGATCGCGAAAAACGCAGGCTTCGAGGGCTCCGTCGTCGTCGACAAGGTCGCCAAAGGCACCGGCGCGTTCGGCTTCAACGCCGCCACCGAGATCTACGAAGACCTCATCAAGGCCGGCGTCATCGACCCCGCGAAGGTCGTTCGCTCGAAGAAGGAGAAGTCCGGCGGCGGCGGCGGTGGCGGCATGGGCGGCATGGGCGGCATGGGCGGCATGGGCGGCATGGGCGGCATGGGCGGCGGCGACTTCGACATGGACTGAGTCCGGTCAACCACAAAGGAAGAAGCGCGGCTCGCCCCTTAGTTGAGGAGCGAGCCGCGCTTCTTCGTTTGTCGGTCAGGTCAGCTCACGGGCACTGGCACTTGAGCGGCGAGCAATACGTATCGACCTCGTTGACGCAAGCGCCGTCCCAATTGGTCGAGCAGCAGAACGAGTCCGCCGCACAGACCTTCGTCACGCATCCGGCCGGATCGCAGCCCTGCGTGAGGGGCGTGGACATCATCTGCGCGACGCAGAGACTCCCCACACAGGCGCCTTGACTGGGCGTCGCACAGGCGCACTTGCCAGAGTTGCAGGTCGGCGCGCCGCCGTCCGGAAGCGTGGCGCACTTGGTGGAACAACTGCCGCAGTTGTTGGGGTCCGTCTGGTTGTTGATGCACGAGCCGCCGCAGTAAATTGTGTTGCCCGCGCAGCACTTGCTGTTGAAGCACGTGCCGCCGTTGCAAGAGATGCCGCAGCCGCCGCAGTTCTTCGGGTCGATCGTCGTGTCCGCGCAGACCTGACCGCACGCGGTGCTGCCAGGGCCACAGCCGAGCGCGCACTTCGAGAGGCCGCCGTCTTGCGGGGCGCAGTACTCGTTCGATTTGCACTTGTTGCCGCACGCGCCGCAGTTGTTCGGGTCGTTCGTGCTGTCGACGCACTGGTCGCCGCCGTCGACGGGGCACTTGCTCAGATTCGGACCGCAGGTGCTCGTGCACTTGCCCATGCGGCAGATGTAGCCAGCCCCGCAGGCGTTGCTGCACTGTCCGCAGTCGGTGTCGTTCGTCTGAAGGTCGGCGCAGCGCAGCGGGCCCGTACCGCCAGCGTCCCCGCCGCAAACGGAGTAGCCCTGCGCGCACGTCGGCGCGCATTTTCCGCCCGAGCAAACCTGCCCGGCCGCGCACTTACCACCGCAGCCGCCGCAGTTCTCCGTGTCGACCTTCGTGTCGACGCACGTGGTGCCGCACTTGGTCGTGCCGCCGCCACACGCGACCGCGCACGCACCCTGCACGCAGACCAAGCCGTCTTTGCAGGCCGCACCGCACTTACTGCAGTTGTCGACGTCCTTCTTCAGGTTGAAGCACTGGCCGTTGCACGTGTCGAACGGCGGGGGGCAACCCAAGAAGCCGGCCTCGACCGACGCGTCCGTGGTCTGCGTCGTGGCCGATTCCGTGGAGCACGCAGCGACGAGCACCGATGCCGACGCGATCGCCGTGACGGCACCGACGATGAATTTGAGGTTGCTCATTGGCACTTTCCATTCTTGCACGGCGTGCCACCCTCGCACTCATTGTTGCACGCGCCGCAGTTGAGGCGATCGATCGCGGTGTCGTTGCAGACCGTGCCGTTACAGAGGGTCGTTCCGCCGAGGCACGAGACCGCGCACGTGCCGCTGCCCGCGTCGTTGGGCGAGCACACCTCACCGAAGTTGCACGGCTTGTTGCACGCACCGCAGTTCTTCTTGTCGAAGCCCACGTTGACGCAGAGGTCCGTGCACGGCGTGAGACCGTCTTGGCAGACCACGGTGCACGAACCCGTTTGGCAGGTCGTGCCGCCCTCGCAGGAGGCGCCGCATTTTCCGCAGTTGTCGTCGCTGGCCTGCAAGTCGAGGCAGAACGTAGCGCCGCCGTCTTGTTCGCACGGCGTTGTCCCTCCGCCGCACGAAAGCGCGCATTTTCCCTTGCTACACACCTCGCCGCCGCTGCACTTGTTGCCGCACTTGCCGCAATTGCTCGGATCCGTCTGGATGGTCGTGCAGGTCGCGCCGCACATGATCGAGCCGCCGCCGCACGAGAGCGAGCACTTTCCGCCCGCGCAGATCTCCCCGGGCTTGCACGCTTGGTTGCACGCGCCGCAGTTGCCGTTGTCGCGTTGCGGATCGATGCAGCTGTTGTTGCAGACGGAGAGCGGAGCGACGCATGGGGGCGTCGCGTCGAGGTCGACGAGCGCGTCAGGGGTATCGACGACCGCGGTGGTCGCGCACGCCGAAATCAGCGCAGTGGCGACAGCGGCGGAGCTGACCGCCGCTATGACTAGAAAGGCAGGGATATATCGCTTCACGCGCGCTCTATACGGCCTTATCCGGCGTCGTGCACGCGATAAGCGTCGCGAGATCTTCGCGTCGTCGTCATGCTCGCGAGATCAGGCGTTTTTGACTTGGGCAAAAGCATGACGGTAAGCTGTCGACTCTCAATGCCATCCTGCGCGCCCCGCCAAAACGGCCGTCCGTCATGACCGACGCGCTCTTCGTCCGCTTTGGCCGAGAGTTCCACTCGGGCGAGGTCCTCTTTCGCGAGGGGGAGACCGGCGAGGAGATGTTCGTCATCCAGTCCGGAGCCGTGGTGATCACGAAGCACACGACGGACGGAGAGCGTCCGATCGCGACGCTCGGAAGGGGCGAGTTCTTGGGCGAGATGGCGATCCTCAACGGCAAGCCGCGCTCGGCTACCGCCACGGTGACCGAGGACGCACGCTGCCTCGTGCTCGACAAAAAGACCCTGGAGATGATGATCGCGAAGAACACCGAGATCGCGATGCGGCTGATCAAGAAGCTCGCGGCGCGCCTCGACGCGGCGGACACTCTCGTGCAGATCCTCCTCAACCCGGACCCGCAGGCGAGAGTGCTGCTTGGCCTCAAGCGCCACGCGGAGTCGTACGGACAGCACACGGCGGACGGCATTCGCGTGAACCTCGAGCCTGCGGAGCTTGCCCTCGAGGTCGGCACGCAGCCCGAGCAAGTCCAAGAGGTGCTCACTCGCCTGCGCCGCTTGCGCATCATCCTGGACGCCGCGGACGAGGGCACCATCGTCATCGCGGACGTGCAGCGGCTCCTCGAGTTTTTGGAGTTCCTCGAGATGCCGAAGAAATTCGAGGCGACCTAATGGACCTCAAGGTCATCGGTTGTCACGGCGGCGAGACGCCCAGGCATCGCACGAGCGCGTTCGTCCTCGATGACAAGCTCGCGATCGACGCGGGCTCCCTCACGAGCGGCATGGAGCTGAAGGCGCAGTGCGCGCTGGAGGCTTGCCTCGTGAGCCACGCGCACCTCGATCACATCCGTGACTTGGCAACCATCGCAGACAATCGCCTGCAAAATGGCTGTCCGCCGCTCATCGTCGCGGGTACGAAGCAGACGCTCTCGATCTTGAAGAAGCACTTCTTCAACGGGCTACTCTGGCCGGACTTCACGAAGCTGCCCACCGCGAGCAAGCCGACCATCGAGTACCTGCTCTTGAAGCCCGAGGTCATGACGGTGATCGCGGGCTACAAGGTCCGCTCGATCCTCGTCAGCCACACGATCGAGTGCGGCGCGTTCATCATCGAGGGCAAGAACGGCTCGATCGCATACAGCGGGGACACAGGCCCGACCGAGCGCCTCTGGGAGGTCCTCAACGAGACGCCGAAGCTCCGCGCCATGCTGATGGAAGTGAGCTTCCCCAACTCCGAGCACAAGCTCGCGAAGGTCAGCGGCCACCACACTCCCGAGACGCTCGCCAAGGACATGCGCAAGTACAAATACGTGAAAGAGCTACCCACGCTTCTTTATCACATCAAGCCCGTGTTCGAGCGGCAGGTCGAGCGAGAGTGCGCCAAAATCAAGGGGATGAACCTCACGGTCCTGAACCTCGGCGACCACTTCCTGCTCTGAGCTGTACGCGGTCACGTTCGCGGGAAGTGTGTTTTTGACTTGCACCTCGGGTCGGGATCCCGCAGATCCGGATCCCTTTGCAACCCATGTCCACTCAAGAGCTCGCCCCGGTCCGGGGACTCGAAGGCGACGTCGACGGCTCGCGCATCGTACGCGAGGAGCTGCGGCTGCTCGAGATCGTCCAGCGAGCGCTCGCCACCGCCAAGGCGAACCAAGCGGGCGGCCCGCCTACCCAGGACGACGCGCGGCTACTCGAGCTGCGTGACGAGGTGGCCACGGCCAAGCCGGAGGACCTACCGTCTCTGTTCGAGCAGATGCACACGGTGGGCGCTCTGCGCGCGCAGAGAGGGAAGGGCGCGGTCGGCAACGTAGACGCGAGAAGCCCTTATTTCGGCCATATTCGCCTCGTCGAAAACGACAAGCGACGCGACGTCCTCATCGGCTCGCGCTCCTACGTGGACTCGTCCGCGGGCGTGCGCATCGTCGATTGGCGGCACGCGCCGGTGAGCCGCATCTTTTATCGCTATCAAGAGGGCGATGACTACGAGGAGACGCTTGGCGATCGCGAGGTCGAGGGGTTGGTCACGGCCCGACGAAGCGTAGCGATCGTGCAAGGACAGTTGGTCCGCGTCACGGCACCGCAAGGCACGTTCTCCCGGAAGATCGACGGCGTGTGGTCTCGCGTCGACTCTCGTGTCGCTCGCCTTTCTTCCGCGAAACACGCGCCATCGCTGGAGGTCGCGAGCACGCGCACGGACAAGCATCTGCCTGCAATCGCGTCGATGCTCGACAAGGCCCAGTTCGATCTCATCGCACGCGCGAGCTCCGGGCTCGTGGCGATCCAAGGCTCCGCCGGAAGCGGCAAGACCACCGTCGGATTGCACCGCGCGGCGTACCTAGCGTTCGCCGATCCCAAGCGTTTCCGGGCCGATCGAATGCTCGTGGTCGTTCCTCACGAGGCGCTGCGCCACTTCGTCGGTCGTGTGCTCCCGGAGCTGGGGGTGGACGGCGTGCCCGTGACGACGTTCGCGCGGTTCGCCAAGCGCGTGGCGGTCGGTCTGTTTCCTAGACTGCCGTCGCAGTTCAGCGACGAGACGCCGTCGGTCGTGGTGCGCGCCAAGAGTCACTCGCGCATGCTCGCGGCGATGGTCGAGCTGCGCGACGAGCTCGATCGCGATCTCACCGCGATCCTCGCCGCACAGATGGCGAAGTGGCCGGACGGCGACATCGTCGTACGCGCGTGGGAGCTCACGGCGAACCTCGAGGCGCCCGATATTCGCGTCTCGGCGCTCGCGAGCTGGTTCTCAGGCAAGCGAAGGCTCGGCGACCTCGACGCGCAGAAGCTCCCGGACGTGACGCGCGGCGCGATGGAGAAGCTCGGACACGAGCTGCGTCTGAAGTCGCGCGCCGTGGTCGGCGCTTGGGACGAGCTCCTGACCTCTCGCGTGAGACTCGGGCGAACGTTCGAGGGAGCGAAGGGGTTCGGCTCCGGCCAGCTCGATCAAGTGCACGACTGGTGCGTGCGGCAGACGCGCGTGCGTTCGGAAGGTGAGCGCGACGGCGAACTCCCGTCGATCGACGTGGAGGACTACGGGCTCTTGCTCCGCCTCTACCAGCTGTTCCGCGGTCCGCTCATCGACGACGAGGGCATCCCGTATCGCTACGCGCACCTCTTCATCGACGAGGTGCAAGACGCCTCGCCCATCGAGCTGCGTGTCCTGTTGAACCTCGCGGACAAGGACCGAAGCATCACGCTCGCCGGAGACATCGCGCAGCGCATGCTGGACGACGATGACGACTCCCGTGGAGAGTTCGACTGGACCGCGCTCATGAACGAGCTGGGCGAGGTCGCGACGCTCGAGCCGTTGAAGGTTAGCTATCGGTCCACGGCTGAAATTACTAGGTTTGCACGATCGGTGCTTGGGCCCTTGGCGCACGAGGCCGAGCCCATCGCCTCGCGCAACGGACCGCCCGTCGAGCTCTTCGAGTACGCATCGAGCGGCGAAGCTGTCGCGTTCTTGGCTGACGCGTTGAAGCAGCTCGCCCGAGAAGATCCCACCGCGAACGTCGCGCTCGTGGCGCGCTTCGCCCAACAGGCAGACGTCTACTACGAAGGCCTCGCGCGCGCGGAGGTGCCCAACGTGCGGCGCGTCGCCAAGCAAGACTTCACCTGGGAGTCCGGCTTCGACGTGACAGACATCCGCCAGACCAAGGGCCTGGAGTTCGACGAGGTCATCTTGCTCGAGACGAGCGCGTCTTGCTTCCCAGACACTCCGCAGGCGCGACACGCGCTCTATGTCGGCGCCACGCGCGCGGCCCATCAGCTGTGGTGCGTCACGAGCGAAGGCCCATCGAAGGTCGTCGCCACCGCAATCGCCGAACAGAACGCGATCACGCCTCCGACGACGTGACGCTAGCGGTCGACTAAAACGACCGTGATGACGTCGCCGACCTTCCGCTTCGCCGCGGGGAGAGAGAGCGTCGCCACCACGGCGCCCGGTAGTAGTTTTCCCGCGCCGCATTGAACTCCGACCGAGGCACTCATGAACGTGTTGCCCGCGAGCGGACGAGCGCGCACGACAAAGCCCGTGGGCAGAACGTCCGACGAGATCGTGTTGGCGCCCATGACGCTGGTGCTCGCCTTCTCGAACGACGTGACAGGCGGTAACCCCAAAGCAGAACCCGTGGGCGGCGCGATCGTGATCGTGAGCTCCACGTACATGCCCGTCGCGTCTTGCTTCCACTGCGCCTTACCGATGAGGCCCGCGGCGGCGCCGTAGCAGCGCGCGGGGGTGGGCATCGGGTCGACGACCGCGTAGCCCGTGGGTAGCGCCGCAGTCGTCGCGCCAACGCCGGCGTCGGGTGCCATCGTGGTCTTGGGGGTAATGGTCGTGTCCGATTGCACGGGCTTCGTGCAGTTCGCGAGCGCGGTGGCGGCGACCATTCGCTGCAGGTGCACGAGCGTGCGCGCGCGGACGCTCGTTCGCGCCGAGACGACGGGAGGTTCGCCCGTGAGCAGATTCAACGAGCGCTTCTTCGTCATCGGTCGATCACCGTGACAGGGAGCTTGCCGCCGACTTTTTTCGGACCTGAGAGCTGCACGGTCGCTACCACCGCACCGGTGGAGGGGCCGCAAAAGACGTCCACTGACGCGCCGAACGACGTATTTCCGGGGCTCGGTCGCACCTTGATGAGCATCGTCGTGGCGGTGCCGCCGGCGGCCATCAGCGCGCCGCCCCACACGCTCGCGCTCTTGGGTTGGAACGCATTCGCCGGGACAGTCGCCGTCAGAGTCAGCTCCGCGTAGAGCCCCGTAGTGTCTTGCCTCCATACCGCCGACGAGTTCACGGACGCCCCCACTCCGTAGCAGCGCGCAGGCGACGGCAGCATGTCGACGACCATGTACCCGGTCGCGGGACCCGAAGGCACCGTCGGGATCGGCGTGGTGGGGGGCGTCCCGATCGTGGAGGGAGCCGACGGAATCGTCGCGGTCGTGGGGCTCGTAGAGGCGCTCGTCGTAGGCGAAATCGTGATCGTGTTGTCACCCTGCGTGAACGCGCGCGAGCAGCCCGCGAGCGCCCCTGCAGCGGCCATCATCTTGTGCATGTGGCCCATGGTCCGCGCTCGCACGCTCGCGTTGCCGACCTGTTGGGTCGGCGCGGGCAGCACTTCGGGCATCAATTCGAGGCGACGCTTGGAGTTGGATGGTTCGTGCATAGGCTCTCAGGGCTTTGCGGTGCGAGCCGGACGAGGGATGGGATCGACGACCATGTAGCCGCAGGTGCCGTCAGCCGCGCGAATCCTGCCGGGGGGACATGCTGGGGGGATCCTGAGCGGTCGGCTCGCATCGCGAACGGAGGCGTCCGCGATCGACGCGTCACTCGCGTCTGGCAGAAGCGACGCGTCCGAGGCGTCGGCGACGTTCGCGTCCCGTGCATCCGACGTCGCGGCCGTCGATGACCCGTCCACCGTCCGATCCTTGTCGATGCTCGCCTCGGGCTTCTCACAGCCGAGCACCGCCGCCGCAGCCACCATGTGCTTCAGGTGACGGAGCGTGCTCTCTCTCGTACTGCTCATTTTTGACCCGGCGTCTTCCCGAAGTCGCAGCCTCGCGTTGCAGGTTGGAGGGATAGGGTCCACGACCATGGAGCCGCACTGGGCCCACACGCGTTGGGACCGCACGGGTTGGGGCCGCCGTCGATCGCTCCCGTGTCGGGACGTGAGGCGTCTGGCGTGATCGTCACGTCTTGCGTCTCGCTGCGACCACTCGCGCCGCGCGTCGTCACCGCCGCAACGGCTCTTCCGGCGGCATCAGTGCCCAATGGCCACGCTCATCGCGCGCTGCGTCTGCAGTGGCGTCGCGACGCGATCGCCGAGCTCCGTGAGCGAGAAGCCTTGTTTCACGGTGTTCGAGATGTCCCGCGCGAGCTGGCGACAGCGATCACGGACAAGCACTTCCGTGGCGCGGAGCTGGCAGGACACGCGCGCCACGAGCGCCGCGTCCGACGAGGCGGGCGCTCCCGCTTTGACGTGCTGCACGATCGCGTCGAGGCCGTCCGCGCCGTCGAGCGCCAGAATACTGCTGAGCGTCTTGCCCTCGGCGAGCCAAGCGGGATCGTAGACGTCCTTGTGGAAGTGACGCACGACCTCCACGTCGAAGCGCGTCCCCATGATGCGGTTGGAGAGCGCCTCGTCGCCGAAGTTGCGCGACATGAAGCAATCCATCGCGAGCGTGAAGACGCGCTCCACCTCCGGACTCCCGAGATCGTAGTCCCACTGCAGATAGTCGCCGCGAACGCGGTTCTCCTTCTGCATGCGATCGAGGAGCGGCGTACCGGCGTACAGCTCGACGCGCCCGAAGTTCGACGGGTACTCAGGCGCGTGCCGCATGAACGCGATGTTGCGCTCGAGATCATCCAGCGTGGTGTCCGGATCGAAGATGAGCATGTTGTAGCAAGTGTAGAGATCCAGCTCGCGCACGAGCCCGATCGCGTCGTGGTTCTGGCTGCTCTTGGCCCAGCGGCGGAGCGTGCGCAGGCCTTGGTCTGCGTCCGTCTCGATGCCGATGTAGACGCGGATGCAGTTGAGGCGGTGCTTCAGGATGTGAAACACCTCGGGATCGCAGTCGGTGGGTCGTGCCTTCACGACGGTGGCGAAATCGCCGATCCCCTTCTTTTCGAGGGCGTCCGCGAGCGCCGAGAAGCGCTCCTTGTTTCGCTTGTGGCCGGGGACGAAGAAGTTGTCGTCGTGGAACACGAAGATGTCGATGCCGCGCTCCTTCTTCAGCTCGATCATCTCGTCCGCGACGTCATCCACGTCTCGCACTCGGTAACGCTTTCCGGGCAGGCTCTCCTCGTGCCACGCGGCGATGCAACAGAACGAGCAGTTCGCGTAGCAGCCTCGGCTCGAGACGAGAGGCGCGATGCCATGACCGAAGCAAGACGCGGGTTCTCCGCGGCGATCCGGGCGCGGGAGCATCCTGAGATCAGGGAGGGTGGGGTGCTCGGTGAGGTAGACCGCGCCATCTGCCGTGCGGAGCGCGAGGCCCGGCATCTGCGAGAAGTCACGACCGTGGTCTATCGCTTGGCAGAGCGCGAGCATCGTGAGCTCGGCCTCCTGCCGTACGATCGTGTCGACCTCGGGGAAGTCGATCATGATCTCTTTGGCGGCGAACGTGCCGAAGTGGCCGCCCATCGTGATGTGGCCCTTGTACCCGTTCTCGCGGAGCGCCACGGCCAGCGCGAGGAAGTCTCGCGCGCGCCACTGGAACGCGAGCGAGAGGCCCACGCAGATGGGCGGCTCGGATCCGTTCAGCACCGTGGCGATCACGCTCGCGAAGTCACCTTCGGAGTTGAACGGCACGATCTCGCAACGGTAACCGGCCGTCGCCAACGACGATGCGATGTACCGCAGAGAGAGGTTCTCTTCGATCTCAGGCCCAACGAGCGCGACCCATCCACTCATGAGTCGAGATTACGTGTGAGAGGCCCGAAAGCGTCCAAAAAAAAACGGACTACGGGCCGACGGTGACGCGCAGGACGAACCACACGAGCCCTAACGCGACGATCACGCCGCTGAGCGCGCGGCGAATCAGGCCGTAACTGGAGAGTCGTTGGAGGGCGAGCACGGCGGGCAGGGCGATCGCGAGCACTCCGAGCTGTCCGAGCTCCACGCCCAAGTTGAATCCGAACAGCGCGCGCGGCAAATCGGCGCGATCCACGGCGAGATCCAGGAGGCCGCCGGCGAACCCGAAGCCGTGCACGAGGCCGAACGGGAACGTCAGGAGCCAACGATGGCGCCACCCCTTCACGAAGAAGTTCTCCATGGCGACGTACGCGATCGACAGGGCGATGGCAGGCTCGATGATCCGCGGGCTCGGAGCGACCCCGCCGAGAGCGGCGATCGCGAGCGACAACGTGTGTCCGATCGTGAATGCAGTGAGCACGCCGAGCAGCGCCCAGACGAGCTGCTTGCGCTTGTTCGCCGCGGGAGGAGGAACCAACAAGAGCGCGAACAAGAACGTGAGGTGGTCGTAGCCCGTGAGGATGTGAATGACGCCGACGCGAACGATGGCTGAAAATGGCCGCCTTTCCGCGTTTACCTCGACGTCTACGTCGGGCTGCGCCAGCAAGGCGACGGCCTCACTCTTCTGGTAGCCGCGGGTGACCGTGATGAACGCCGTGTGCCCGACGGGAAAGCGATCGAGGTACCCCGACGAGATGTGGAGTTGCGATGGGGGAGCCGCGCAGGTCAAGTCGAACGAGACGCGCGAGCCGTCCGGTGCGTCTTCCGAGAGTGTCGGCGCGCCGGCCACGCACTTGCCGCTCTCGGCCGTGATCGTGATCGAGTCGGCGACGCCGCGCGCGGGCTCTACGGCGAACGCGTTCGCGAGCTCTTCTCGCCGGAAGACGATCGCGGCGTGAATCACGTGGTCGTCGATCGCGTATTCGGCTTTGGATACGCCGGTCCCGTGCGCGAGCGCCGAGCGCGGCAGCAGAGTCGCGATCACGAACGCGACGAGCGCGAGCCAGACGCCCCGTGTCACTTGGTGCAGTTCGCCTTCGCGGCGTCGAAACGCGCCTTCACGTCAGGACCGAGCGCGCAGTCGATCGTCGCCGCTTGCTTGACGGCGTCGCAGGCTTCGATCGGGAGCTTCAGCGCGAGCGCGGCCGTGAGCCACATGTCGAGCGACTCTTCTGCGGGAGCGTTCTTGGCGGCCTGCTTGGCGAGCGTGAGCGCGCGCGGCAGGTCCTTGCCCATGCCCATGAAGTAGGCGGCGCCGTGATCGGCGAACGCGAGCGGGTGCTTTCGGAGCAGCTCCTCGAAGCGGGCGCGTGCGACGTCGTTGGCTAGCTTTGCCTCGTCCGTGCGGCCAGCGCGACGCAGCGCGTCTGCCTTGGCGGCGAGGGCGTCTGGGTCGTCGCAGCCGGGATCGAGCGCGGCGAGCAGCTCGAGCGCGCGGGCAGGGGGCACTGATCCGGTGAGGTGGATCACCGCGTGCGCGTACACCGGCAGGATGCTCACGGCCTCTTGGTAGTAGTGGCTCGCGCTGGTCTTGTCGCCTTGGCGATCGAGGGCACGCGCGCGTTCGAAGTCCATCCAGCCGATCGCGAACGGAGACACGTCACGGTAGCGAGAGCGCGCGAGTGCGAAGAGTCGCTCGGACTCGGCCGCGTTACCACGGCGCTGCTCGATGGCGGCGTGTGTTGCCATGTCGAGAGGAAGCGCATCGTCTGCCTTGTCGCCGAAGCCAACGGCCATCTCGCATTTGCCCATCGCGAGCGCGATAGGGAGCTTCATGCGGTTGACCTCGAACGCAGAGCCGAGCACGGCCGCGCGCTCGACTTCGCTCGAAGCGAGTCCGAACTCGTGAAAGCTCGCCGCAACTCCCGCCTTCGCGAGGTGCGCGTTTGGGTCTTTCGGGTGCTCGATGACGCCCTTGTCGACCAGCGTCTGCGCGGTCTCGAGGTCCTTGATGATTCCCAGAAATTGCGCCCGCATCAGGAGCGACGTCACGAGGGGTCCGCTGAGAACGGGATCGTCCAGGTGCTTGGTTTGAAAGTCGATGTCTGCGCTCAGGTTGGAGACCGCGATCGACGGCGAGGTCGTGTTCGGAGGCTCTGGAAACGGCGAAGCCGCGTCGATCGAGACCGACGCGGCTCCTCCATTCGATAGAGCCGCCGGCTCCTCGTGCCTTTTGCTGCAAGCAGCACCGAGCACGAGGAGAACCGCGGCGGCGCTACTACTTCGCTGGTGCAAGGTACGGGAACGTCTTGCCACCGGTCTTGACCGGATCCGCCGAGATGCCGTCGCCGATCATGTTGTTGCCACCGGCAACGACATTGTAGGTCACGTCGATGACGTCGTACGGAAGCGCGCGGCCGCCGCAGTCCGTGTTCTTCGCGAGACCGGTCGCGTTCAGCTCGACGCCCAAGTACGTCGTGCACGTGGTGCTCGCCGTGTTGAGGAAGAGACGGTCATCGGCGAGGGCGCCGGCGAGGCCGTTGTAGCGACCGACGACGGCCGTCTGACCGTTGAGCGGCTGATTTCCACAAATGGTGTCGAGACCGTCATAGATGGCGAGGTTCGTGCCGATTTCCTTGAGGAACGAGCCGCTCCAGGTCGACGGGTCACTTGCCGCGTTGTAGGCGTCCTTCGCCTTACCAGCGACCGTGAGGTCGGGCTGGAAGGTATTGTTCGCTGCCGTGTTCGCCGCGGGACGACCCATGCGGTCGATCTGGACGCCGAGCTTCGGCGGAGTCGGATTGGTGCTGGAGTCAGCGCCGCTGTCTAACGGCGGGTTGCTCTGGTCACCCGTCGAGGTGTCTTTGGGCCCCGAGTCTTTTTGCGGGGTCACCGTGTCATCGCCGCCGCAAGCCACCACGCCGATAAGGGCGAAAGAGGCCATCGAGAGAATAATTTTCTTGTTCATGGTCTTTTCCTCCTTTCAGGGTTTCGAGTTCGTGGACGCCCATGCGCTCACGATGGGGCCGCCGCTGGTGATGAGCTTGGCGTCGATCGAGATGACGATCGCCAAAGCGTTCAGGTTCGCGAAGAAGTCCTTCGGCGGTCCGCCCATCTTGTCGGTCTTGAGCTGTGTTACGAGCGCCGCGGATGTACCGGCGTTGATCGCCGGGCAACCCGCCGGATCGAAGACGAGCATGCCTGCGGCGCTCTCGACCGTCGCGACGGTGTTCTTGAACCCTTCGAGGTTGAAGAAGAACGGGTCCGCGCGCGGGCCAGCGAAGATCTTGAACTTGCCGTCTTGGCTCGTTAGACCCGCACCGCTTGCGTCGCCGGTGACGTAGCCGCCGGCTCCGTACCAAGCCTGGATCTTGTTCGCCGTGTCGAAGGTGACGATCAGGTCGAATGGGGTCGTGGTCGCGCCAAACGCGGCGCCGCTGTTCGTGTGGAACACGTACTGGACCTTGTCCGAGAACTTGGTCGTCGGCGCCGTGTCGAACTTGCTGGTCAGCACGAACACGGCGTTCGTTCCGTCCATCCAAGTGTACAGGTCGTTGATGTCAACGGTGGGGTCGGTCTTAGTGGCCGGCGAGTCCAAGTGGTCAGCTGAGTGTGCTGCAGGTTCACGGTAGAACATCGCCACGCCGATACCGACGGCAGCGACTCCGAGTCCGCCAAGAATGCGTCCAAGTCTCATGATTTCTCCTTGTGAGGGGTGGAAGCTATCGCCACCCCAATCACGGGAGACTACGCGAAGCACACCTCGGCGGTTGCAATTTCTTTGTCGAGTAACACGAACTGTAAATTCGTAACACAAGCGCACTGTTGGTAAAGTTTACATAATGCATCTTATGCGCGATTCGTGGAGGGCAAAACAGGGCTCAAAGTAGCCCCTTTCACGCCGTCCCGCGCTAGCGGCTACTTTGCTTCGGGACGCTTGCCGAGCGGAGTGTCGATCCCGATCGCCAGCATCGCGCCGGTGTTCGAGAGCACATAAGCTCGGTTGCCGAAGGTCGCGGGCGTGGCCGAGAAGCCGGTGTCGGTGTCGATCCCGTCGATGACCCGACCGTTCTCGGGGTTGATCAAGAACAGGCCGTAGCGGCTGCTGCCGAACACGATCGCTCCGGCAACGGTCGCCGGTGCCGTGATGCCGCCTTCGGGAATCGGGAGCCGCCAGACTTGGTGTCCGTTCGTGGGGTCCAGGGCCCAGAATCCCGTCTGCGCGCTCGAGGCAAACAACAGTCGCTTTTCGGGGACTCGCGGACCGCCCGTGTCCGGACCGCTCGGGTGCGGTTGGTGCGCGCGCTGAACGAAGTACAAGAGGTCGTTCACTCCCACGACCTTCTCGTTCACCCAGACCCGCGAGCCGTTCTCCGCGTCGAGCGCGTGGACCCCGCCGGTGTAGCTCGCGACGAACACGACGCGCCCGATCGGCGCGACATCCGCCACGATTGGCGTCGTGTCGACGTCCAGGTAGCGCTGGGTCTGATCGCCCGACGACTGCTCGGCCTCTGCGGCCAGGTCCACGGGCGACCACTTCTCCGAGCCGTCGCGCGCATCGAACGCGCCCACGTGTCCGTCGGAGAACGCGAAGTACACCTTTCCGTGATCGAGCGCCGGCCCCGAGTATCCCGCGAGCTCCATGCCTGCTGCGGGGCTCCGGTGCACCTGCCATTGCAACTTGCCCGTGCGCCGCTCGATCGAAAATAGCTGGTCGGAAGCGTTCGCGAAGATCAGCGATTCGCCGTACAAAACAGGCTTTTTGCCGATCTCGAAGCCGGAGTTGAAGCGATAGACGAGCACGCCGTCGGACGCGCGAACCGCGTAAAGGCCGCCGTCATTGGAGCCGAAGTAGACGACGTCGAGCTCTCGGTCGTAGAGCGGCTCGCACTGCACGATGTTGGCGGTCTCGAAGCGCCAGATTGTCGATAGGTTCGACGAGCGCAGCGCATACAAGCCTCGATCCGAGGATCCGACGAAGACGCGATTGTGAGCCGTGTCGAGCTCCGGCCTGCCGTGCTC
>ENA-OFCD01001012-OFCD01001012.1-metagenomes-genome-assembly--contig:-NODE-1012-length-15603-cov-3.492539_pt1 | contig 15603 bp, 16 predicted proteins | sample MGYA00153392_OFCD01 | MGnify analysis MGYA00153392 | reverse complement strand
GAGCGCGACGTACGCGCCGGACGTGCTCGCGGCGATGGACACGGCGAGCTCTTGTTGGGGCCCGGGGAATATCGCCAACCAATTCTGCTTTAGCGTCGTCGCGTCGAGCGACATCGCGAACCCATCAAAGCCGCCCGCGGAAGTCACCTTCGGAGTGAAGTTCGCGGCTCCGTAGAACTGACCCGACACGAGGAGTTGATTGCCCGAGAGCGAGACGTCGCGAAAGGTGGTGGAGACCGCTCGCGGCATCGGCACTCCATATCTTGGAGTTGTGAACGGCCCCGGTCGTCCCATCGAGTCGAAGCACGAATGGGTTGCCTTGCGTGGTCTGCGCGGGCAGGACGGCGGACGATTCGACCAAATCGACCAACGGCTGCGTTCCGCGCCGCGTCGCGCCGAGGACGACATCGCCGCTCGTGTCGACCGCGACGATCGGAACGAGCACCCCCGAGCCCGCAAGGTATCGCTGCCACGTAAAACCCAGACCGAACTTGTCGTCGTACGCCATCACGGCGAGCGCGCTCGATTGATTGGCCGGCACCGGGGCGGAGGAGTTGAAGTTCGCGCCAGAGTATGTGCAACCGACGGCGACCCTCTTGGCCACGACCGAGAGTGAACTGCAGAGGCTCGAGAACGTGGTGTTGGCGGTGCGGGAAGCGTCCGGCGAGTACGTAAAGATCTCCGCCCCGTCCGTCGCATCGAGCTTGGCGATGAAGCTGCGCGTCGCGACGGGCATCGCGGCTGGGATCGCCATCGCGGTCTTCGAAAACGCTAGGAACGGGCTGTCCGTGATGCCCACGATGTAGAGGGCGCCGCTCTGGAATTGCATCGACGTGATCCCGTCGATTCCGGATCCGGCGATGACCTTGGCCCAGACTGCCTTTTTGGTCTTCCCATCCAGCTTCAGCACGATGCCGTCGTTCTTCTGCGTCGTAGGGATGTTGATGGCGTCGAGAGTGAACGCATCCATGATGCTACCGCCCACGTAGACGTCGCCATTCGGGTCCACGGCTATCGGGCCAAGCGAGATCCCCTTCAGGAGCGGGAGCGTCCACGTCGGATCAGAAATGGCCCCATCTCCCGCGTCGCCAAGCCCGCCGTCCGCGGCCTGTTGATCGGGCACCGAGCCGTCCTTGGGCGGCGGCCCGATGACTGCTGGATCTCCCACGCACCCAACCATTAACGAAGAACTCAGCAGAGACACCGCGAGAAAAAGAAAGCGCATGAGCGTCAGCTTGGACGATGATTGTCTGGAGTCACATCTTCAGTTCTGACACGAAGGAATGCTGGCGGAGCTCGCCGGGCTATGGCTCGTATTCGTGGGGTCGAGAAGAAACGCGACCTGCTCCTCGCGTCGGTGCCAATAGCACTGAGCGTGCACGGGCCGCAGATAGCCAAACGCGTAGACCGTGGGATTGAAGTAAGCGTCGGTCGTCCGCCCGTCGGGAAATCGATAATGCGCTTCGCGGCGTACGATGATCGCCGCGGCCTCCGTGGTCAGCGCTTGCGCCTTGGCGAGCTCCGGTTGGCCATCTGCCTTGTTCGCGTGAGCCAGAATCGATCGAAAGAGGTGCGCGATGTGCTGCGCGCGATTACGCACTATCGCGACGCCATCCCAGAGCTCGTCGCACCACGGCTTGATCGACGCGTCGGACCCGCGGCAGCGCGCGGCCAGATCGTCCTCGATGGGTTTCACCTCGGCCGCCATCGCCTCCAGCTTGCTCACGACGTTCGCGTCGAACGTGGCGCGGTCCGCGTCGGTCATCTTCCAGACGTCTTCGAACTCCACGCGCTTGGCGTGCGTCTCGAGGCCGATGGTGTATCCGAGATCGACGACGGCGTTCTCTCCCTGCAAATAGGGCATCAATCGCGCGTCGAAGAGATACTTCGTTTGAAGCGCCCGGAACGCAGACACGCCGGCAGTCACTTCCGACGCGCAGCTGCCGAACGCGCCGCCGTAGTCCGCGTAGAACGTGTCCTCCGGCGCGTCTGGCTGCCAGAGCATCTTCGCGGTCAGATAGTCCGTCAGCCAGTACCCCCACTCGTGGCCGGAGCTGAACATCAAGTGCCCATTGAGCGGCGGCAGCTTCTGGTCGCGAATCTCCTTTTCGAGCGTGTTGACGTCCGTCCAGCGCGCGTGCACGAACTCGGGCAAGAACAGCGGCACGTCGACGTCCGCGCTAATCCAATAAGCCGACTCTGGGAAATACTTCACCCGCCGCGTGGGCAGCTCTTTGAAGATGTAGTCATGCTGCAGATGAAAGTCCTCGTGCGCGTACGTCGCCCAATTCCGATACAGATCGTAGAAGGCCAGCGTGTGCACGTTCTGCCCTAGCCGCGCGTCCGCGAACTGAGGCAAGTGATAGAAGAAGACCGTCTTGCCTTGATATTGGACATAGAGATCCTTGTAGTTGCCGACGTGGTTCTGCACGTTGACCAAGACGTTCGGTTTGGTCTTGGCGACGTGATCGACGGCGTGATTGAGCCAGTCGATGACGCTCTGTGGATCGGTGCTCGAGAACTCTCCGAGCGCGAGATCCACGGAGTCCCAGTCCAGGCCGAGCAGCTTGTCGAGATTGGCATCCATCTCTACTTGCCAATTGGCCGCATTTTTCACCAATACATAGTTGTTCTGCAGTGAAGAGCCGCCCCACGTCTGTATGGCCGCGCCGACGGTCACGTGACGCAGGTGCGCATAGTCGAGTATCGCGCGTGCGTGGGGAGTCCATGTCGTCCAATCGACCGTGGACAGAAGGACGAACTGCAGGAAATTCTGGCCGGTCTTGACGAGCCAATCGATGACGCGCTTGGCGTCCGCGAGGTTCGCGTCTCCCGGCTCCAAGAAGACCTTGAAGTACTCGATGGGGTGCAGTGTGTGAAACTGGATGCCACGCGAGGACACGGAGGGCGCGCGCGTAATCGATAGTGCCTTGGGGATACGAGCCCCGGAGAACGCGGGAACGAACTCCTGCTTTGGGTGGAAGAAGCGGGCGCCCAGAGACTCGAGCAGCGCGTAGGCGCCAAAGGCGAGCCCGCTCGCGTCGTGCGCCGCGACGGTCAGGGAGGATCCACTCCGCACGATCGAGTAGGTCTTGTCGGCGGCGAGCGCGGTCTGGGTTTGCGCGTCCGCGCTCGTCGAGAGCACGACGTTCAGCTTTCGCGCGTTGTCCGCCGTGGTCCCGACCGAGATCGGACCTCCCCACAGCGTCGAGAGGTACCGAGCGAGATCCGCACGCACGAGCTCGAGGCTCGCGTCGCCGCCGGTGTCGACCGAGACAGAGACGTCCGCGATCGCGAACGCATCCATCGCGTCGCCGATGGATGCGGAGGTGCAGGGGATGCTCGGCGGCGGCAGTGCGGGCGACGTGCTGCACGCCCCGAAAAGTGGGCCGATCGCGCACACCACGCCTATCGCCGCCAACGTTTTCGTTACGGTCATTGCCTCATTGTACCGATTTCGCGGTAAACTTTCGGATCGACTTGGATACTAGGTCGTGGCTTCGAGAGGTAATCACATGCGGCGATGGATCGTTGGGCTGAGCGTAGGTGCGTCGATAGCGTTCGTGTTGCTGGGAGCGAGCTGCGCCAAGCCGTTGACCAATCCCGGAGATGAGGCCGACTCGGGGATCGACAACGCCGCGTGTCCCGGTGCAGACGTCACAGCCGACCCGAACAACTGCGGCGGCTGCGGGCGCAAGTGCGGAGGGAGCCAGGTCTGCGCGTCTGGCGTTTGCAAGAATCAGTGCGACGCGCCGCAAGTGAAATGCCCATCCGTGCAGGTCTGCGTGGACCTCACCAAGGACGCCAAGCACTGCGGTACTTGCACCACCGTGTGCAACGCCGCGGACGCGGGCGGTCTCGATCCGAGCAATGGCAACCCACTGCCGGACAGTGGAGTCGCGCCGTCGGTCGAAGCGGGAGCGCCGTGGGATCTCGGCTCGCCCGCGTGTGTGGCGTCCAAGTGCACGACCGCATGCACTGGAAAGCTCGCATGCAACGGCCTGTGCTTCGACCCACTGCAGAGTCACGACCACTGCGGCGACTGCACGACCGTGTGTCCGCCGGATCAGGCTTGCAATGCGGGTCATTGCTGTCCGCCAGATGAGGGCTGGTGCAATGGTGCGTGCATGGATGTCGGAAGTGACAGCAACAACTGCGGCACGTGCAACAACGGCTGCTCCGGCATGACGCCGAACTGCGCGCAGGGAAAATGCATCGCGGGGCTGACCATCACGATCGAAGGACACGCGCCGATCATCGCGAACTGCAAGGTAGGCGACTACAGCTGCGAGGCGCACGAGGTCTGCAACAAAGTGACGAACTCCCAGTGCCTCTTTCAGCAATACGACTGCACCGGCATGAAGGGCTCCTGGTACCCCAACGACGGAATGAGCGGGAGCTCGTCGTTCAACTTCGCGTATGACTACGATCTCTGGAATGGCACCTACGGCAACATCTGTGCGTGCGTGGCGTCGCAAATGACCAAATACGGATTAGCGTCCAATCACCCCTCCTGCGGCTTGGGTCACTGGCAGCGCCAATAGTCGGAGGTCATTGGATGAGACACTCCGGCTTCCAGTGCTTTTGGCCATTGGCATCCTGGGTGAAGTTCGGCGTGCACTCCGGTTTCGTCGAAGCGGATCCGCCTGGCGTCTGACGCGCGCGTGCAGAGCGCCTGAGCAATGCGCTCGTCCCCACGATCCCGATCGCCGCGAGCAGTGCAATCGTGACTGCGCCCCAAACCCACGAGGTGCCTCGCACAGCTGCGCGGCGATCACCGTCGCTCGACGTGGGCTTCGCGATGACACCGACGACAGCAGGGAGCGGGGCCGGCGTGCCCTCCACGATGCGCTCGGCCGAACGGTGCGGCGTGTCGTTCACGTATGCGGCGAGGCGCTGCACGTTGGGCGCCTCGCCGAACGCCGCGACGTACACGCCGTAGAGCGCATCGCGCATCTGAGTGGCGCTCTGCCAGCGGTCTTTTTTCTTGAACTTCAGCGCGCCGTCCACGACGGACGCCAAGTCTGGCGCGAGGTTGGGCAAGAGAGTCGCGACTGACGCTGCCGGCTCGGTCGCCGTCTTGACCATGATCATCGGGGTGGTCTCGGCGTCGTGCACGAGCTTGCCCGTCATCAACACGAAGAGTGCCGCGCCCACCCCGTAGATGTCGGAGCGCTCGTCTACTTTCCGGGTCTTGCCCAACGCTTGCTCGGGCGACATGAACGCCGGGGTCCCGAACGAGACTCCAGACTGCGTCAGGCTCGCGCCCGCGAACGTCGCGTCGCGCAGGCGCGCGATGCCGAAATCCAAGACCTTGACCTGACCCTCCTTGGTCACGAACACGTTCGCGGGCTTGATGTCTCTGTGAACGATGCCTGCCGCGTGCGCGGACGCGAGTACGTCGAGCAGCTGGTGTCCGATCATCAACGCGATGTCGGGCGGCAGTTGTCCCCGCCGCCGCAACAGCTCGTCCGCGCTGAGGCCGACGAGGAGCTCCATCACGAGGAACGCGGCGCCGTCTTCGCTCACGTCATCGTCTACGATTTGGACGACACCAGGGTGTTTCACGGAGTTCGCGACGTAGCCCTCGCGGAGGAATCGCGTGCGAATCTCTTCGTCCTCCGCGAGCTCCGGTAGGAGCATCTTGAGCGCGAATGCGGCTCGATTTCGGTGCTGCGCGCGATAGACGACCGCCGACCCGCCGACCCCCAAGACCTCCTCGAGCTTGTACTTGCCTCGCAGCGTGGTGCCGAGGCGCGCTCGTGCCTGCAGGCAGGAGGAGTGATCGGGTGCGCGAATGAACGGCAAGACTGTCGCAGATCGTCGCATGCGTTCGGCCCCATGCCAAGCTCTCGCCGCCCTCGTTCGACGACGAAATCGGCAGTCGCGATCACCTTCAAAAAAGGTCTCGCTGAGGCCAAGGATTGGATGGTGCTCTTGGCACTATCATTTGCTGCGAGGCCCTTAGCTGCGTTGCGTGTATTCTTGGATGATGGCGGACGCTGCCGCTACTGAACCCCTCGAACTCGGCATGATGCTCGATCGGTACGAGCTCCTCCACGCCATCGCGCGTGGAGGGATGGCCAACGTCTGGCTCAGTCGCATACGTGGCAAGCACAGCTTCGAGCGGCTCGTCGCGATCAAGACCATCTTGCCGGAGTACGCGCTGGATCCGGCCTTCCAGACGATGTTCCTGGAAGAGGCGCGCATCGTCAGCGGCATCGATCACCCCAACGTCACCAAGACCTTGGACCTCGGCGAGCACCATCAAGAGCTCTACCTCGTGATGGAGTACGTCGACGGGGACTCGCTCTCTCGCATCCGCAAGCAACTCAGCCGCATCAACGCGCAGATGCCGCTTGCGCTCCTTCTGCGCGTGCTCTCCGACGTGTGCGCTGGTCTGCACGCCGCGCACGAGCTCCGCGGACCGGATGGCGAAGGGCTCCACGTCGTGCACCGCGACGTCTCTCCTCAGAACGTGCTCGTCGCCTCCAACGGCTCGGTGAAGCTGATCGACTTCGGCGTCGCCAAGGCTCGGGATCGTCTCGTGGAGGAGACAGGTGCGGGCCTGCCTAAAGGCAAGCCGCGCTACATGGCACCCGAGCAAGCGATGGGACGGCCGATCGATCGACGCGCGGACATCTTCTCCGTCGGCGCGATCGCCTTCGAGTTCTTGGAGGGGCGCGCGCCGTACGACGCCGACAACGACATGGCGAGAGTGCACGCGCTGATGACCGGCGCGGAGATCTCGAGCATGCCGAGCAAGCCGCCGCCGCCGGTCGAGGCGCTGGTGCTCAAGGCTCTCGCGCGGGATGCGAGCAAGCGATTCCAGACCTGCGCGGAGCTGCGCGCCGCGATCGAAGACGCGATGATCAAAACGGGCCTTCGCGCGACGAGCGACGACCTCGCGCAGTTCGTCAATTCGAAGACCACAGAGCGCGCGGCGGAGCGTCAGAAGATCGTCAAGATGGCGCTCTCTGCGGCGACCGCCCGTGAGCGCTTCAAGAACATCTTGGAGGACGACGCTTCGTCGATATTCGGGGGCGCGGGTGACGCCATCGCCAGCCATTCCATCGGCGGCCTAAAGCTGGAGAGCCCCCCAGAGCAGGACGAGCCGAGCAGGTCTGGTCTCGCGGTGATGTCGGCGCTCGATACTGACGCTCCGGTCGCGAACGTCAGCGGCTTTTCGGCCGCGGAGCTCGACGAGCCTGCCGGCGTTCCCCGCAGCAAATTTGGGTTGTTCGCGATCGCCGCGGTCGCCATCATCGCTCTGGTCATCGGCATCGGCGTTGCCATGCGCCAAAAAACGCCGGAGGTCTCCGCCGCGGTCCCCGAGAGCCTGTCGCCAACGATTCGACCCCAGCCCGTGATCCCGCCACCGCCAGAAACGGTGGTGGCGCCAGGGCCGCTCGTTGCGACCGCCGCACCTGTCCCGTCGCCGACAGTGCCTGCCGTCGCTCCCTTGGCCAAGCCGACGATCACGGCAGTACCTGTCGCTTCGCACATCACGATCACGAAGCCGCCGCCCGACGCCTCAGTGGGGACGCCTCCGAAACCCAGCGATGATCAGATCCAATAGACGCGCGGCCGCTCGTTGGTACGCGCTAGCGGGACTCGCGTTGTGTCTGCTGCTCGCCTCGCCCGCGCTCGCAGACCCCGGGGCCGCAGAGATCGAGAGCGGTAAGGCCGCGTATCGCGAGGGCAGGACGCTGCGTGAACACGGCGATCTCGCAGGCGCGCTCGCGCGGTTCAAGGCTGCCTACGCGCTGGTGCCGACGCCCATCACGGCGCTCGAGGTCGGCAAGACGCAAATCGCGCTAGGTCACTTGGTCGAGGCGCGCGAGGTCTTGACGTCGATCGATCGTCTGCCGAAGAAACCAGACGAGTCGACGAAGGCCGCCGACGCTCGCACCGAAGCGGCGCAGCTCGCCACAGAGCTGACGCCGAAGCTCGCGTCGCTCACGGTGTCCGCAGCGCCCGGCGAGACCGAGGCGCCGAGCGTCAACATCGATGGCGCGGACATCCCGAAGGACGCGGCGCACTCGCCGCGCGTGGTCGATCCTGGGCACCACGTAATCAAGGTGCACGGCAAGGGCGCCAGCGCTCAGCTCGAAATCGACGTGAAAGAAGGCGAACAGCGCGCCGTAGACGTGCCGTTGATCGCAGACGCTCCGGTGATCGCACCCGCGCCGGTGATCGCACCTACGTCGGTGACCGCGGACGTCGCGCCCGCCGAGCAATCAAAGGGCAAGCTCGTCCTAAGCCCGCTCGTTTGGGGCGGCTTCGGAGTCGGCGCGGTCGGCGTGGTCGTCGGCGGCATCACGGGCGCGATCGCGCTCGGCGAGGCCTCCACCGTGAAGAGCGAGTGCCCGAACGGTCAGTGCCCGCCAGCCGCGCACGGCGACTTGAACCTCACGAACGCGATGAGCACCACGTCGACGATCGCGTTCGTCGTCGGCGCGCTCGGTGTCGGTGTCGGTGTCGTGGGTCTCTTCATGTCCAAGCGCGAACCCGCAAACACTGCCGTTTGGCTCCAAGAGTTGCGCGTCGGTGTGGGGCCGGGCACCCTCTCCATGAGAGGCGCATGGTGAAGCTCGTCGTACCCAGTCTCCTCGTCGCGTCGTCGGCGTTGCTCGCATGTACCGCCCTCACTGGCGTCGGCGGATACGTCAACGTCGATGGAGACGCGAGTCTCGCAAACGAGACCGGCTCGGACACTGGCTCAGAGGGCGGCTCTGAATCTGGCCCGAGGGACGCGTCCGCAGACTCTCCCCCTCAGGACGCAGCGACTTGCGGGCCGTGCACCAGTGCGGCGTCGGCTTGCTTCAAGCTCTGTTCGACGGACCGCACGACCTGCCTGAACAACTGCGGAACACCCAACTGCTCGAAGAAGTGCGAGAACATGTTCATCGCGTGTCGCGACAACTGCGTGCAGACCTGCGTGGCGTGCAACGGCTCGTGTCAAGCCGAGTGCGCGGCCGTCGTCGACTGACTCAAGGACTCTTGTCGATCGCCTCGAGGTAGGCCCGACCGCGCGGAGCGATCTCGTAGCCCACCTCGAAGCTTTGTGTGAGCCCCAGCTTCTTCAGCTTGCGAATGTCCACCTTGAGCTCCGGCGTCTCGCGCTTCAGCTTCTTGGCGAGCTGAGACGCGGAGAGGCGCGGGTGCTCCAAGATGATGGCCATGGTCTTCGCGGTCCATCTCACGGCCTCGTCGAACTTCGCGAGCCGCGCGCGGATGGCGGCGATGTCGGCCTCGGTCAGCGCATCCTCCATCGCGAGTTCCACGCGATCACCGTCGCCTGCGTGATGAAGCTCGACGCGCCAAATTTCGGTCGTCTCATCGAGTGGGCCGAGGTCGGAGAGATAATCGATTAGCGCGGCACGCGAGTCGAAGCCTGCGCGCTTGGCGTCCACGGTGGTGATGCTCTCGGCCGTGACGACCTCGAGAGCGTCCACGAGGAGGACGCCGATCGGATGGCAGCGGTAACGCCCTCTCGCTTTCACGTGAGGCTTCTGCCAGCGCCGGAAGGTCAGCGTGATCGCGCCGCTCGTCAGTCCGTCGTGGAACGCCTTCTTGAACAGCAGCATCCGCTCACGCGCTCCACTCGCAGCGACTATCTTCAGGCCGCTGCACGGGTCTCGAAGAAGAGAGCCGCGGCGAGGGTCCTCGCTTGGGTCGCGCTTGGCAATCCCAGCTCTGGGACGGAGGGCGCGGGGTCGAGCAAGGAAGACATCAAACCGTCAATCGCGCGCTCGAGCTCTGCCGTCACGCGGCGGCACGCGTCGTCGGACAGTTGACTCATCAGCCACGCGTGCAGTCGCCAGGAGAGCGCGGCGTGGCGCGACTCGTCTCGCGCGAGCGTCGCGTAGTGCTCGCGGATCCAAGCCACAGGCGCGTGGACGCTCTGCCACTCACCGACGAGCGCGCCGAACGTCTCGCGCACGCAGCCCTCACGCGCGTTCTCGATCGCGATCGCCTCGAGCGAGCGAACGCCGTGGTCCGCGACGGTAGGGAGCATGGGTGTCGCGCCCAATGACAGCGCCGCGCGTCGAGCCATCGCCGCATGACGGACCTCGTCTTCTTGCGCGCGATGCAGCGCACTCATGAGAGCCACGGGCGCGCCGTGGTGTCGGAGCTCGTGTCGGAGTGTCGCGAACGCGTCCACCGAGGCCGCCTCGAAATAGGCGAGAGACGCAAAGCTGCTCGCGAGATCCGTAGGACGCTCGAGCTCCGCCAGGCCCTCGGGTCGACGCCCGTCGATCTGGCAGTAGTTGTTGCAGATCGCGGTCGACGCGTCGCTCAGCTCGCACTGGCTCGTAGAGCTGCCGCACAGCGTGTTGCAAGTAGGACCGCTCGCGAAGCCGGAGTCGTTGAAGCCGCACGTTCGGAGGTCGCCCGTGAGCGGAACCGAATACGACGTGCACGTTGGCGCGACGCTGGGCGGGCTCGCTTTGCAGGGGCCCGTGTCGTTGCTGGTACTCCCACCGCAGGAGAACATCATCGCGATGGGGCCTCCCGCGGCGACTGCGAGGACCGTGATGTCTCGGATCGTCTTGCGCAGCCGTGATGCGTTCGTGAATCGGATGTTCATGCAATATGTTCGCACGACGCCGCTGACACTTCAATTGGGCCGACTCAGTTGCTCACGATCGTGTGTCCGTCTTCGCTGACGCCCATGGCCGCGAGCGCCGCCTTGCGAGACCAACAGCCAATGCAGACCATGAGCGAGACGATGTTGTTTGCGACGAAGGAGTAGCCGTCGCCTGGGTCGTCTTGCATCGGCTGCCAGCGCCCATACTCGACGGCGACCGAGCAGCCGTTGGACACATAACCTCTTATCCCCATGACGAGCTGAAGAATACCGTCGCCGTAGCCCGTGCGCGGTGCGTTGATCGATCCGAGCGGTGAGATGGTCACCGGACTCCCATAAACCCAGTGGTTCATGAAGGTCACTGCGGCATAGGGTTCGACCGGACCGATGGACGAAGACGCGATTGGGCCCGCGAACGCGACTGCCAAGTAGCGCCCAGCCAGATGTGCCGCGCCGCCTCCACCTACGCGCTCGGCGAGCGCCCAAGGCAGCGTGGGGCGGGTCAACGCGGCCTTGACGTCCGCCCGTGCGATAGAGGCTCGCGAAACCGAGGTCGACTCGCTTGGCGACTCCGATGCGGAGCAGTCCGAGCTGCGGCGCAAGGTTTTGGAGGCCAGGCCCGCTGCGCTCACTGTCATTCTGATTGAACACCATCGACATGCCGAACGCGCCGCTCACTTTGCCCACGGGCATCGTGCGCGGCGTCTCGCCTAGACCGAAACTGCAGGCCGACGTGCCGACCCATAGTGCGACGAGCGCTATGCGCATTAGCGCTTTTGAATCGCGGCCACGATCGCGGCCTCTGTCTTGTTCGCGTCGCATATTGCGCGAAACTCTGCCCGCGTGCGTGGAGGTAAGTCACGGCGCGTCGTGACCTGCACGTTGGCAAACGAGTACAAGATGCGCTTTCGATCCGTGATTCCGCGGTAGTTGCAGAACCCCTTGCCGACGATGTCGCGCGGTAAGAACCCGGGATAGAAGCTCGCGAGCGATTGAACCGGTTTGACGCCGACCACGGCCCAGTAAGTGACAGTGCCCGCCGCCTCGTCGATGGCACCAGGCACGATGACGCGCGGATCGTAGGCGACGTCAGGGTTCTGCGCCCAAGTCGCGACGAAGTCCGAGGCCTCGGTGGCCGCGTCGGGGAATAGCGCCTTCTCTTGCGACGTCATTTGATCGCGCATCCCGAGCGAGGCCGCCGTCGCGAGGTGAAGGCCATAGAGCATGCTCGTCTTCTGTTCGAGCTCGATCGCCAGACTGCCGCTCCGCGAGCCGTCCTCGTGCAGTCGCTTCGTCTGATTCATGAACGCGGGGCCCAGCACCGACTGGAGCAGAGTGGACAAGAACGCGTACGCGCGCGCGGTCCGCAAATAGAAGATGGGGAAGGGCTCTACCGGGAATTCTGGATGAACGTCGAAGTCCGGCGCAGGCAGAGAGACGCCTGCCGAGAACTCGCCGAGTTGTTTGACGTGCGTCTCTCGAGACTCGATGAGCATGATCTTGAACGTCTCGACGACCTTCTTCTCGTAGTTGCGAGTAAGACATAGGTGGTCCTTCTCGGCGGCTTGATCGGGGACCCACAGTGTTTGAAGCGCATAGAGCTGGCGATCGTAAAGGCCCGAGCTAGCCGTGACTCGCCGATCGCGGCCTTCGATGCAGACACGATTCATTCGCGGCCGATCGGCTTTTATACGTGGTCGCCCAAGCTGTCGGCGATCTTCAGACAAGACAGGTTCCTCCAGAACCGCCTCAAGACGCCGATGTCGTTCGGGGGTCACGCCGACGCCGGAGTCGTGCTTGCGGGCAATCCTGGATTGTCATCGCGCTATGGTGCGGTGCGGGCCCGCGGGGAACATCCTCGACGTCATCGTCGATCAGATCCGCTCTGGCAAATTGGACCTCGCACCCTGGCGATGCGCTCGCAGGAGTGTTGCCGCCTCCGAGCTTCAAACCTGCAGAGACGTACTGCTCCGCATCGGACATCAACGGCTGCCCGTTGGAGCGTGCCTCGAGCGCAAGGGCGAGGTCGGAGAGCCACGCGAGTTTGTTGATGGGCGAGCCGTCCAGCCCGTCCTCGACGCCGAGCTAGATTGCGGCATAGAGACCGTCATTGAACGCTTTGAGGCCCTGATTGACGACCTCCATCGAGGGCAGCACTTCTCGAGCAGAGAATGCCGCGTTCGCTGCAGACACGCTCGGATACAGCGCAGTCGCGTAGGGCGCGTCCGCGCCTTCGAACGGGATGATGTCTAGCTTGGTGACCGCGCCGGACATGTTCACGGTCGCCTCGCAGCCGTCGAACTTCTCGGTGACGGTCAGCCCCGGATCGTACTGCGGGTGCTTGTCCTCGATGCGATCGTCCGCGAGCGGATCGGGCAAGTTGTCGTCACGCTGAGTGACGGTCTCGTCTTGACCCGACAGATCGAGCGACGAGACGCACCCAGTCAACGCGAACACGATGAGAGGGTGAAGACGCATTCAGCGACGGTGGACCGGTGGCTCTCGATGGTCAAGCGAGCGCCCGCAAAAGCGCGTAGCCTTGCCGCGTGATAGTTTTGTACATCGCGACGCTAGTGATGGCCCTCGGGGTCGTCGCGATTCAAATCTTCGCGGGCCATGATACCGGTGGCGGCCACGAGGTTCACGGCGCCGATCACGACGGCGAGGCTGGGCTCGGGACGTTCTTCGCCAGTCTTCGCTTCTGGTCGTTCTTGCTGCTCGCCTTCGGCCTCGTGGGCACGCTGCTCACGCTCCTTCACCTTGCCGGCCCGTGGGTCACGCTTGCGCTCGCACTCGTCTCCGGCGCGGCCTCTGGCGTGTTCGCGGTGTCGGTGCTTCGCCGGCTGCTCACGCGGTCTGCGACGAGCAACGTGAAGAGCAACGACGTCATCGGCAAGGTCGGGCGCGTAGTGGTCGCGGTCGCGGCCGAGCGACGCGGCAAGGTGCGCGTCGAGATCAGAGGTTCGGTCATCGACTACGACGCAAGCGCGGACGAGCCTCTCGAAGAGGGCGAGTCGATCATCGTCGACGAGGTGGAGGGCGTCGAGGTCCACGTGACCCGCGCTCCCAAAGAGCTGAAGCCATAGTCCGAGTGTGAACTCGCGGCACACCGATCACGGCCACGCACACGCCGATCGTCTGCGTTTATAGCCCCTTCGTGGCGGCCCGCGGATTGCTAATCAATGCGTCATGCAGAGACGGATGATCGCCTTCGCCGTCATAGCGACAACCGCACTGGCGCAGTCTCCCGCGCGCTCGGATCTCACGACAGGCACTCTGTTGGGGCTCGCCCATGGTGCGTCCAACGCCGCCGGCGTGATCACCGCAACGGGTAGCGGGTTCGCTCTCCAGAGTGAGTCGCAGACGGCGCAGCGTACGTGGGGTCTCGCGAGCGCGGTCACCGGCACGCTCGATGGTGGGTGGTCGGCTGCGCTGCTCTACTCGGGTGCGCTCCAATGCGAGCGAAGCGCGTGGCAAAACTGCTCGCTGCACGACGCTGAGCTCATGGGCGGCACACTGAGTCTCGTCATTGCGCTGCCGAACCTGGTGATGTCGATCACCGAACTGCTGCGAGCGGACGGTCTCAAGCCGTTCCAACAACAACAGGTCGCCTTCGGTGTCATCACCATGAAAGCCATACAAGGTCCGGTCGGGCACGGTGTGTCAGTCAGCGGCGCATTTTGAGTTCACAAAAGATCGGAAAGATCGGGCGGCTCTGATTCTCATACCTCCTGACTTTTTGTTCTTTCTGTTCCACATTGTGTTCGTGGGCTCCGATGCCGTTGGAGCGTGGAGTCTCCGCGAGCTGGCCGTAGCCGCGAATGTACAGTCCGGGGCGAAGCCGCCAGGGTCGTGGGCATACTCCAATACCAACTATCTACTACTCGGGAAGATCATCGATGTGGCCTCGGGCAGCACGTGGCCACAAGAAGTACGCAGACGCATCCTCGATCCGATGGGGCTCTCGGCGACGTTCGTCTACGGTTTCGAGCCTGTCGTCGGCGACTTCGTGAAGGGCTACGAGGACGACGGCGCGGGCTGGAGCGACATGACCGGCCGCACCCATCCCACAGTGATGAACGCCGCGGGCTGCATGATATCTTCTATGCGCGATCTCGGCCGATTCTGGCGCGCATTGAACGAGGGGCAGATCCTATCGCCCACCATGCTCGATGCGAACGCGGAGCGTGCCCGTGGTGCAGGGGCAACGATGGGGGCTCGGTGTCGAGTCGCAGGACGGCGGCTCGTTGGGAACGCTCTATGGTCACGGTGGCGGCTTCGGCGGCTATTCGACGCAGATGCAATACTTCGCTGGGCCGGACGCCACTCTGACCGTCGCCGAGAACGCTTCCATTGCGAATGGAGACCCGCTGGAGCTCGTCGACCCACAGACCCAAGTGCACAAAGGGATTAGACCCCAACTATGGCGTGCAATTCTTGGCTTGTGATGCGTTCGACGGGTCTCTACGCCTTTGCGAGTTTCATCATGGTTCCGTTGTTGGGTACGGTCCAATACACGCTGGTTGCGTCGAGAGCGATGCCCTGCGCGGAGGCCAACGTAGTCGGAACGCCGCCACACCCTGCAATCGCGCACGACACGATGGTGCCGCTGTAGACATCGGTCCAGGAGAAATGGCGGGGGCCCTTTCTTCGCTCAGGATGCCAGACGCGCTCGGTCATTCAGAACTCGATGACAGTGCGGATCGACTCGCCGGAGTGCATCAGGTCGAAGGCTTTGTTGATGTCCGCCAATGGCAACTTGTGAGTGATGAGACTGTCGATGTCGATCTTGCCGTCCATGTACCAATCGACGATGCGTGGTACCTCGCTTCTGCCGCGGACGCCGCCGAATGCGGTACCTTTCCACACGCGCCCAGTGACCAATTGAAACGGTCTGGTCTTGATTTCTTGTCCGGAGCTCGCGACTCCGACGATCACGGAGACGCCCCAGCCGCGGTGGCAGCACTCGAGGGCCTGTCGCATGAGTTCCACGTTGCCGACGCACTCGA
>ENA-OFCD01001011-OFCD01001011.1-metagenomes-genome-assembly--contig:-NODE-1011-length-15606-cov-6.734744_pt1 | contig 15606 bp, 16 predicted proteins | sample MGYA00153392_OFCD01 | MGnify analysis MGYA00153392 | reverse complement strand
CAGCGCGATGCGGAGAAGGCGGCATCAGCAGACCCCGGCGGCGAGCGCGACGAGGGCGCCGTCGCCGAGGTCGGCGCGGAGGCCGAAGTGGACGCGCTGCTCGACTGGCTGGCGACGCGCTCGGCCGGCCTCGGCACGGTCGGCTGCCTGGTGGTGGCGCTGCTGCTCCCGGCGGGGGCCGGTCGCCAGCGACTGCGGACCGCCGGCGGCCGCTGGGCGGTCGGTTGGGCGTGGGCAGCTGTGCTCTCCGCGTTGCTCGTCGCCGCCGACACGACGGGCCGCTCGCTCGGTGCGCTGGTGCGCGACGGCGCCGGTGGGCTCACAGACGTGTCCGCCGCGCGCGCCCTGCTGCTTACCGCGCTGGTGGCGGCGACGGTGGCGGCCTGGCCCCGCAGGGCAGCCGGCCGGGTCCTGCTCGCGCTCGCGCTGGTCGGACTGCTGCCGACGGTCCTGACCGGACACGCCGGCACCGGGTCCGACCGCGCGCTGTCGGTCGCCGCGCTCGGCGTACACGTGCTGGCCGTCGCGGTCTGGGTCGGCGGCCTGGGCGCGGTCGTGCTGTCCGTGCGTACGACCGACCTGCGCGCGGCGCTGCCCGGCTACAGCCGCCTGGCGCTGGGCTGCTTCGTGCTTGCCGGGGCGTCCGGCGCCGTGGGCGCGGCGCTGCACCTGCCTGCGGTCACCGCGCTCTGGAGCTCGGGGTACGGCGCGCTGCTGCTCGTCAAGGCGACCGCGCTGGCGGTCCTCGGCGCCCTCGGGGCGAGGCATCGCCGGGCCACCCTGCCGGCGGTGAGCGCTGGGCACCCCGGCGCGTTCGGGCGGCTCGCCGGCGGTGAGCTGCTCGTCATGGCCATCGCGGTCGCGCTCGGCGTCGCGCTCGCCCGGACGCCGCTCTGACTGCGTCCGCCGTCGCCTGGACGAAACACGACTGACGCCGCGACGACACCGGCGCCAGGCATTCTGCACTGCATGGAGTCGCCCAGCGTGGACCTGACCCGCACGCCGAGCGCGCACCTGCTGCTGCAGACCTATCCGGGGCGCGCCGACGAGGTCGCCAGCTACGTCGCAACGCTGCCCTCGGTCCTCGAGGCGACCGTCACCAGCGGCCCGTACGACGTCATCGCGCGCGTCGACCTGTCTGCCGACGACCTCGGCCGGGTGCTGGTCGCCGCCCGGCGGGCCCCCGGGCTCAGTGGCGTCCGGGTCTGCCGCCCGGCGTAGCCCTGTCGGGCCCGCGTAGGCGTCAGGACCAGGCGCCGATCACCTGCTCGCCGAAGCGGGCCATCTCCTCGCGCTGCGGGCTGAACTGCAGCAGCACGAGGTCCACGCCGGCCTGCTCGTACGCCCGCAGCCGGGCGGTGACCTGCGCCGGCGTACCGACCAGGCCGGCCCGCAGCCCGCGGTTGGACACCGAGTACTCCTCCAGGCCCACCTGCGACTCCAGCTGCGAGCCCTCGACGAAGTCGCGGTAGCTGGCGTACGCCGCCGGGTCGGCCTGCACGTCGAGCACCCGGGCGAGCTCGGCCTGCGCCTGCTCCTCGGTGTCCCGCACGATGACGTAACCGCTGACGCCGAAGGTGAACGCCTTGCCGTGCTCCGCGGCGGCCGCCCGCATGTCGCGGACCTTGCCGGCGATGACGTCGGGCGGGTCGCCGTGCATGACGTACGCCGTACCGCGCCGGGCGATGACGTCCTTGGCCTTTGGCGACTCGCCGCCCATGTAGACCGTCGGCAAGGCGCTGGGCTTGGGCTCCAGTACGCAGCCCTGCAGGTCGTACAGCGCGCCGTGGTGGGTGACGACCGGCTCGGTGAGCAGGCGCTGCAGCACCTGGAGCCACTCGTCGGTGCGCTCGTAGCGGGCGTCGTGGACGTCGAAGGGCGCACCGTACTGCGCGGCCTCGTCCTTCCACCAGGAGCTCACGACGTTGAGGCTGACCCGGCCGGGCGCAATCACGTCCAGCGTGCTGATCGCCTTCGCCGTGAGGGCGGGGGAGTGGTAGTTGGGCCGTACCGCGAGCATCAGCTCGAGCCGCTCGGTGACGGCGGCGACCGCCGGCGCAAGGGTCCAGGCGTCGAGCGCCGGCGCGGCATGACCCTTGATGTCGTTGAGGTTGAGCTCGGCGAGCAGCGTCAGGTCGAAGCCCGCCTGCTCGCTCTCGACGGCGAGCGCCCGCAGGTAGGGCCAGTCGGCCCGCATCTGCTCGTCGCGGACGTTGCGGAGCCAGCCGCCGAACACGGGCATCCAGTAGCCGAAGCGCATGCCCCGAGGGTAGGCGGGCACCGCGGACCGCCGCTGCACGTTGTCGACTTCGTGGAAGAGACTCGGGCCCGTCGGGTCGTCGACGGGCTGCGCGAGCTCGGCATCGACGCCCGCCTCGAACGACCGGCCGTGTACGCCTTCGGGGTCGCGGTGCAGCTGCCCGACGGACGCCTCGCGGTGTGGGGCGCCGACGGCGCGCTCTCCGCGACGATCGTGCGGGACGGGGTGCTGGTGGGATTCGTCCCGGCGCTGCCGGACGGACTCGACGACGCCGGTCTCATTGCAGCCATCGCGCGCACCGACCACGACGCACCGGCGGGGGAGCGACGCGAGAGGGCGGTGCCGCCGGCGCCGCCGCTGCCGGTCCGGCGGGGGCTGTTCCAGCGGGTGCGCAGCGGCCTGCGCTGAGGCCTACGCTGCGCGGATGCGTGTACTTCTGACAGGGGCCCTGGGCAAGGTCGGTCGGGCTGCGTCGACGGCGCTGCTGGCTGCGGGCCACGACGTCACGGGCGTCGACGTGGCCCGGCCGTCCTTCGAGCGCGCCGAGCCAGGGGCGGCGGCGTACGTGCAGGCCGACCTGACCAGCGCCGGGGACGCGTTCGCGGTGGTCCGCGGCCACGACGCGGTCGTGCACGCCGCGGCGATCCCGGAGCCGACGCAGAACCCTGCGCACACGGTGTTCTCCAACAACCTGATGTCGACGTTCAATGTGCTGGAGGCGGCGGTGCGCTTCGGCGTGCCCAGGCTGGTCAACATCTCCTCCGAGACGGTTCCCGGGTTCTTCTTCCCTGAGCGGGACGTCGAGCCGCAGTACGTGCCGGTCGATGAGCAGCACCCGATCCGGCCGCAGGACCCGTACGCGCTGGCCAAGCACTTCGGCGAGCAGCTGATGGACGCCGCCGTGCGCCGCTCTGACATCCGGTGCACGACGCTGCGGCCGAGCTGGGTGATGACCGCGGACAACTACGCGCGCAACCTGGGGCCGATGCTGCGGGACCCGACCGTGCTGTCGCCGAGCCTGTGGTCCTACATCGACGCGCAGGACCTCGCCGACGCCATCGTGCTTGCTGTGCAGACGCAGCTGCCCGGCCACGAGGTCTTCTACATCGCCTCGCCGGACAACGTCGGCGGCCGCGACTTCGCCGAGGCGGTCCGCGAGCACTACGGCGACCGGATCGAGCTGCGCGCCCTGGACCGGCCGGACGCCTCCGGGATCTCGTCGGCGAAAGCTCAGCGGCTGCTGGGCTGGCGGCCGACCCGGGGCTGGCGCGACCACCTGTCGGCCGACGGGCAGCCGCTTGCTCAGCAGGCGCAGGAGTAGCTGCCGCCGCCGGACAGCTGCTCCCAGAGCAGGTCGTACGACGGCTCCGGGTCGTCACGGTCGTGCACGCCGTCGACGAGCAGCCCGGGCCGCCCGGCGAGCAGATCGGTCCACTCGGACTTGGTCACCTGCTCCTCCGGCACCGTCGCCGCCCGGGCTTTGACCAACCGGACGTAGTCGCGCAGGAACACCCAGCGCGTCCCGTCGCTCTGACGGGGGGCGTCGAACGGCCGGCCGACGGCGTCGGACCAGGCGAGCAGCGGCAGGTCGACGCCCGCCGCCACCGGCAGCCCGACCCACTTCCACGGCCGCGTGTTGACGTCGAGCAGCAGGTGCCGCCCGGTCGCGGCGTCCTGGACGAACTCGATCTCGCTGATCCCCCAGTAGCCCAGCTCGCGCAGCACCTCGACGCCTGCCCGGGCGATGCCGGGGTCCCAGCGAGCGTCGGCCAGGCAGGCGGTGCCGAAGCCGACCGGCCACTGCTCGAGCTTGCGGCCGGTGAACACGCCGCGGGCCGTGCCGTCCGCCGACAGGTAGGACGCGACCGACCAGAAACCGCCGGGGCGGGTGTCCACCCACTCCTGCGCCACCAGCGTGAGGCCCGCCGCCCGCGCCTGGGCGGTGCGCGCCCGGAACTCGGTGGGGCTGTGGACCACGAACACCTTGACCTGGAAGGCGTTGTAGAAGCCGCGGCTGTCGTCGGGCTTGAGCACGCACGGGTAGGGCACCTGGTCGACCGGGTCGCCGTCCTCGAGATACCAGGACCGTGGCGCGGCGACGCCGAGCGCCTCGCAGGCCCGGTACAGCGCGGTCTTGCCCAGCGCCCGGCGCACCACGTCATAGGGCGCGAAGGGAAGCCGGTAGTGCTGCTCGAGCACGTCGCGGTGCCGGGCCAGGGCGAGCACCCAGTCGTCGTTGGTGGGGAACAGCACCGGGCGTTCGGCGAAGGACGGGCCCAGCTGGTGCAGGTGCTCAGCCAGGGCGGCCCCGTCGTCGACCTCCGGGCCGGGGACCAGCCCGAGTCCGGTGAGGTGCCGGCTGTGCTGCCCCGCTCCGCCGCGCTCCTTGTCCAGGCCCAGCACCGGGATCGCGACCCGGCCCAGGCTGCGCGCCACCGCCAGCCCGGTGATGTGGGTGTTCATGACGACGGCGGCGGGTGTATCCGGCGGGAGACCTTCGGCGACAACCTGTTGTCCGGCGAGCGCAAGCACACCAGCATCTGAGCACGCCGCTGCGCCGGCGGGGTGGCGGCCTGCTCTACCAGGACATTGTGTGCTTGATGGACAAAGTTTGCACACAATGTCCGCCGGCAGCGGCGCTCGCTGAGCGTGCGCCAGCTTCAACAGCAGCGAGTTTGTGTGTTCCGCGCGGAGAGGATGCACACAAACTCCGCCGCGGCCTGTGGCTGCTCCCCCGGGCCCAACGCTGGAGTGCTCACGGGCTGTTCTCCATCCATGACGATCGTCATAGCTGGACGGTCACGTCGGGACCTACTGCAAGCCCACGGCGCGAAGCGCCGGTGTCACTCGCGGCTCCCGCAGGAGTCGGTCCGCAGCCCGGCGCAGACCGGGCAGAACGACTGCCCGGTCGGGAAGGACGCGCCGCAGACCGCACAGACGAATGAGCCGGGTAGCGCGTCGACCCGGCGCAGGAAGCCGCGTACGTCCAGGTGGTCGGCGAGCGACTGACGGTGCGTACCGCAGGCGACCCAGGTCTTCTCGCGGTCCGGGGAGTGCAGGCGCGGGTTGTTCCACACCAGGACAGCGGTCGCCGGCTCCCGGCAGCCCTTTGCCGAACACACCGGCGCCTCGTCGTCCACCCCCACAGTCTGCCGGAACCCGCCGGTAGCGTGCGCCCGGTGGAGCAATCCGACTGGCAGCGTCGCCGCACCGAGCTGCGGTGGCAGGCCGCGGCCGTCCGGCAGAGCGCACAGGCCCGCTGGTCGCTGCGGCGGGTCGCCGCGGTGGGCGTGCGGGCCCACGTGCTCGGCTCACCGACCGTCGATGCCAGCAACTGCGAGATCGGCGATGACTTCAAGGTGTGGTCCGGTCACCGGCAGACCCTGATCAGCGGCTGGGGCCGGCTGCGGATCGGCGACCGCGTCTTCGTCAACTGCGGCACGGTCATCATCTCGGTGCAGGAGATCGTCATCGGCGACGACGTGGCCTTCGCCAACGAGGTCTACGTCGTCGACAGCAACAGCCACGGTCTGGAAGGCGGCGAACACATCGAGGCGCCGGTCCGAATCGGTGACGGCTGCTGGCTCGGCGCGCGGGCGATGGTGCTGCCGGGCGTCACCATCGGCAAGCGCGTCATGGTCGCGGCCGGCGCGGTCGTCACCCGCGACGTACCGGACGACGTGCTGGTCGCCGGCAACCCGGCGCGCGTCGTCCGCCCGCTCAGGTATCCGCCGGGCTGCAGGCGCGCGTGGCACGACCGGTGGTGCCCCTGTCCGAAGGTCGCGGCCGCCGTCGAGCAGCCCCCGCAGGAGCCGGTCGAGCAGCCCCCGCAGGAGCAGACCGCCTGATGCCAGGCCCCGCGTGCCGTCCTACCGCGTGCAGTCCAGGATGAGCTTGCCGGTGCTGGACCGGTCGCGCAGCGCCTGGTGGGCCAGCCCGGCGTCGCCCAGCGGGTAGGTCCCGCCGAGCTGCGGCCGCAACGTCCCGGCCTCGACCATGGCGAGCAGCTCGGCCATCTGCGGGGTGAGCAGCTCGGGCCGGCCGAAGCAGTGCGCCAGCCAGAAGCCGACGACGGCGCGACTCCGCGACATGAGCGCGCCGGCCTCGATCGGCTTCGAGGGCGTGCGCGAGGCCATCCCGAAGGTCGCCAGCCGCCCGAACGGCGCCAGCGCCGCCAGCGAGGCGTCGAACGTCGGGCCGCCGACCATCTCGAGCACCACGTCGACCTTGCACCCATGGTTTGCCGCTTCGAGCGCGCCCTTGAGGTCGCGCTCCCCGGCGTCGACGGTGACGTCGGCGCCGAGGGACGCGGCCAGCGCGCGCTTTTCAGGTGATGACGCGACACCGATCACCCGACCGGCCCCCCAGGCCTTCGCCAGCTGGACCGCGAGGGTGCCGACACCACCGGCCGCGGCGTGTACGACAACCGTCTCGCCCGGCGCGAGATGCGTCGACGTGCGCAGCAGATGCCAGGCGGTCAGGCCCTGCACGAGCAGCGACAGGGCCTGCCCGTCGGTGATCGCGGCCGGCAGCTCGAACACCGCGGACGGGTGCACGACCGCCTTCTCCGCGTACCCACCGGAGCTCGTGAAGCCCGCCACCCGGCGGCCGTCCGGCAGCGTGCCGGCCACCTCCGAGCCCGGGACCATCGGCAACTGGCTGCGCGAGAGGTAGCTGTCCTCGACCTGGTGGGTGTCGGCGTAGTTGACGCCCGCGCTGGTCACGTCGAGCACCGCGAGGCCGGCGGGGGCCGCGGGGTCGGGCAGATCAACCAGGTGCATGACCTCGGGCCCGCCGAACTCGGTGATCTGGATCGCTCGCACGCAGTGGCTCCTGGCTCGGGGAGCTCCGACCGTACCGGGGGCCCGGCTGCTCAGTGCCGGGAAGGCGCCTTGGTCGACACCCACCAGGCCCACGCTGCGCGCGCGGTCCAGCGGCTGACCCAGGCCACGAGAACCACGAGGCCCGCGGCCGCGAGCCATCCCAGCGGCCCGTGGGCGCAGAGCGCCAGCACCGCGGTCACCAGCAGCAGCACCGGCCCGAGCAGCACCAGCGGCAGGAAGACCGTCACGTCTTCATCGTGTCGCAGGGGACCCGCACCGGCCAGTTCAGCGGATCGGTGGGGGGAGCGGCACGGTCTCTCCGGCCGCGAAGCCCTGCCGGCCGTCGCGCGACAGCAGCCACGCCGACTGCCGGCCGGAAACGGTCCAGGCTGAGCCGTCCCACACGACCGCGGTGTCCTCGTCGACCCCGACGACGCCGGTGCCGTCGGGTACCCGGACCAGGTAGCGAGACACCAGGTCGGGCAGCCAGCCGAGCAGCCGGTCGAAGTGCGGTATGACCCGTACGTCAGGCACCACAGCCAGCCCCACATCGGCGGACCGGGTGGGGTGTCGGAGGTCGGGCACCCACGAGGTGAGCGACATGGCGCCGGCGCTGCACCCGGCGAGCGCCGCGCCGCCCCGCCACGCCTCCAGGACCGCGTCCCACACCCGGGTGCCACGCAGGGTCGCGGCGCAGTACGGCGGGCTGCCGCCGGACAGGTAGATCAGGCCGGCTCCCTCGACGAGCCCGGCCAGCGCCGGGTCGTCCGCCTCGGTCCGGTCCCGGACGACCAGGGACACGGCATCGACGCCGATGCGGGCGGCCTGCTCCACACCGAGCGCCACCCAGCGGGCCAGCGACGCCTCGCCCTCGGGGGCCGCGGCTGTCGGGATCTGCACGTACCGGGGAGCCCGGCCGGCGAGCAGCGCCGCCTCGGTCGGGGCCATCACCTCGAGGTACTCCCCGCTGCCAACCAGGGCGACGGGTCCGGTCACCTCCAGACGGTACGACGTGCGGCCCGCGGGCGCCGCGGGGGAGGATCGACCGGTGAGCACCGCGACCGAAGCCAACCCACACGACAGCACGTACGACGGCCTCGACGAGCCACCCGCAGACGCCCCGCCGGTCGACGCGTTGCTGCTGGTGTCGTTCGGTGGCCCGGAGGCCCCGCAGGACGTGCTGCCGTTCATGGAGAACGTCACCCGGGGCCGCGGGATCCCGCCGGAGCGGCTGGCCGAGGTGAGCCGGCACTACCTCGACGTCTTCGGCGGGGTCAGCCCGATCAACCAGCAGGCCCGCGACCTCAAGGCGGCTCTGGAGGCCGAGCTCGCGACCCGCGGCCCGGCGCTGCCGGTCTACTGGGGCAACCGCAACTGGCACCCGTACCTGACGGACACGCTCGACCAGATGCGCGCCGACGGGGTCCGGCACGCGCTGGCGATCATGACAAGCGCTTTCCCGTCGTACAGCGGCTGCCGGCAGTACCGGGAGGACGTCTGGCGTGCCCGCGCCGGCATCGGCCCGGTGGTCACCAAGCTGAGGCACTACTGGGCCACCGACGGCTTCCTCGACGTGATGGCGCGCGGGCTGGTCTCGGTGCTGCCGTCGGCGCAGGCCCGGGTGCTGTTCACCGCGCACTCGGTGCCGGAGGTGATGGCCCGCACCTCCGGTCCGGACGGTGACGGCTACGTCACGGCGCTGCGGGCTGCAGCGCAGGGCGTCGTCGACCGGGCCGGCGGCGGGCTGGACTGGGAGCTGGTCTACCAGTCCCGCAGCGGCCCCCCGCAGGTGCCGTGGCTCGAGCCCGATGTGGGTGACCGGCTGGCCGAGCTGCACGCCGAGGGCGTCCGGGAGGCGGTGCTGGTGCCGATCGGGTTCACCAGCGACCACGTCGAGGTGCTGTACGACCTCGATCTGCAGGCCCAGCAGCGGGTCCGCGAACAGATGCCCGGCCTGGTCGTGACCCGCGCGCCGACGGTCGGCACCGACCCGCAGTTCGTGGCGATGCTGCGGGACCTGGTGGTCGAACGGCTCGAGGCGCCCGCGGAGCTGCTCGACCACGGTGGGGTCGCGACCCACGACCGCTGCCCGGCGCGCTGCTGCCCGCCGCCGCCGCGACGTGGCTGAGCCCGAGCCCGCTGCACCCGAGCCCGCTGCACCCGAGCCCGCGCCGCCGCTGATCCACGAGGATCGGCTGCTGAAGGTCGCCGACGGCCCGCCGCTCGCCCCCGAGGAGCCCGACGGCGCCGACCGGGGCCCACTGCTCCCCCTGGAGCTGCTGGGCTGGGACGCGACCGACCACCTCGTCGGGGTGCGTTGCGCCGCCGACGGGGTGGTGCTGCGCAGCGGCCGGCCACCGGTGCGCAGCACCCTTGCTGTGACCCGACTGACCCGCTGGGCGCGCGCCGGCCGGCTCACCCTGCATGGCGAAGGCGGCGACGTCGAGGTGCGGCTGCTCGCACCGGCGGAGTACGCCACGGTGGCCTTGGGTGACGAGCGGCCCGCCCGGGTCGCCGGCCCGGTGCGGATGGCGAGGTCGGGTCAGCTGTCAGGTCGTCGCGACGACGTGGCCACGGCGCTGATCGCCCGTGTGCTGCGGGTGTCCCCCCAGGTGCAGGTGGGCAACGGCTAGGCGTGACATGGGACAGCAGGGTGGTGTACGAGGTCTACGTCCGCTCGTTCTCCGACAGCAACGGCGACGGCGTGGGGGATCTCGCGGGGGTGCGGCGCAGGTTGCCGTACCTGGCCGGGCTCGGGGTGGACGCGGTGTGGCTGACGCCGTTCTACCCCTCACCGATGGCCGACCACGGCTACGACGTGGCCGACCCCTGCGATGTCGACCCACTCTTCGGGACGCTCGAGACGTTCGACGCGCTGCTCGCCGACGCGCACACGCTCGGTCTGCGCGTGCTGATCGACGTGGTGCCCAACCACACCTCCAGCGTCCACCCCTGGTTCGTCGAGGCGCTGGCCGATCCCACCTCGCCACTGCGCGGGCGGTACGTGTTCCGGCCCGGCCGCGACGGCGGCCCGCCCAATGACTGGCAGAGCGTGTTCGGTGGGCCGGCGTGGACGCAGCTTCCCGACGGTGCCTGGTACCTGCATCTGTTCGACGTCGGGCAGCCCGACCTGGACTGGACCAACCTGGACGTCCACGCGTACTGGCTCGAGGTCCTGGCCTTCTGGCTCGACAGGGGCGTCGACGGGTTCCGGATCGACGTCGCCCACGCGCTGTACAAGCGCGCCGACCTCGCCGACGAGGGCGAGCTGCCCGAACCGCTGCCGGGCATCCCGGACGAGCGCCGGCACGTCTGGGACTCCGACGAGGTGCTGGCCGTCTACGAGGACTGGCGGCGGCTGACCGACACCTACGACCCGCCCCGGATGCTCGTCGGCGAGGTGTTCCTGTACGACGTCAAAAGGGTTGCGCAGTACGTCGGTCCCCACCGGCTGCACCAGGCGTTCAACTTCACGGTCATGCGCTGCGGGTACGACGCGGTCGAGCTCGCGGCGGCCGTCCGCGAGGGGCTCGCGCGCTTCGACACGCCGACGTGGGTGCTGTCCAACCACGACCTGGTGCGGCACGCGACGCGGTACGGCGGTGGGCAGCTCGGGGTGCGGCGCGGCCTGTCGGTCACCGCCCTGCTGCTGGCGCTGCCTGGCGCGCCCTACCTCTACCAGGGCGAGGAGCTGGGGCTCGAGGAGGCCGAGGTGGCGCCGGAACTGCGCCAGGACCCGATCTGGCGGCGCAGCGGGCACACCCTCGCCGGGCGCGACGGCTGCCGTACGCCGATGCCGTGGGAGGCGACCGCCCCCGGGCTCGGCTTCAGCACCGGCACGCCCTGGCTGCCGGTGGGTCCGGACGCCGCGGCCAAGGCCGTCGACCTCGACCCGCCGGTGCTGCAGACCTACCGCCGGCTGCTGGCGCTACGACGGTCGCTGCTGCCGGGGCTCGGCCGGGCGGTGAGCTGGCTCGCAGCGCCCGCCGGCGTGCTCGCGCTGGTCCGCGAGGGGGGGCTGGTCGTGGTGCTGAACACGCTCGGTGAGGACATCGAGCTGGCCGTACCGGCCGGGAAGCTGCTGCTGTCGACGGCGGACGGCGCCGGGCTCATCGACGGGGTGGTCTGCGTACCGGCGTCGTCGTCGGTCTGGCTGCTCTGACGCGGGCGCGGGGCAGCGAACGGGCCGGCCGCCCCGACGACGGGCTGCAGGACGAGCAGGGCGATGTCGTCGATGGGCAGCGTGACGTGCAGTCCGAGCACCTCGTCGAGCAGCGTCTCGGCGAGCGCTTCGGCGGAGGACCCGGCGCACCGCGCGAGGGTGCTCATCAGCGCGCCCTCGCCGTACAGCGCCGCACCGGTACGCGCCTCCGAGACACCATCGGTGAACACGCAGAGCGCATCGCCGGGGCCCAGACGTATCTGCGCCTCGGTGATGTCGACGGTGTCGAACAGCCCGATTGCCGAGCCGGGCACCCCGACCGTCTCGACCCCGCCCTGGGCCCGCACCGCAAGCGGTTGGGGGTGGCCGCCGAGCGCCAGCCCGACCGTCGCGCCCTCCGGGGTCACGCGCAGCCTGCCGTGTGCCACCGTCAGGTAGGTCTCCTCGTCGAGCACCCCGGCGAGCAGCGCATGCAGCTGCTGCAGCGCGTGCGCCGGCTGGGCCCCCGCGAGCACGAGCGTGCGCAGCGTGTAGCGGGCGTGGGCGGCGATCGCGGCGGCCCGGGCGCCCTTGCCGCTGACGTCACCGAGCGTGAACGCCCACTGCTCACCCACCGGGAACACCTCGTAGAAGTCGCCCCCGATCTCACGTCCGTCGCCGGTCGGCCGGAAGCGGGCCGCGAGCCGCAGCCCCGGCACGTCGGGGAGCGCCGCCGGCCGAAGGCTCAGCGACAGCTGGTCGGCGACCCGGGCCTGCTGGGCGAGCAGCTCACGCAACCGGCGGTCCAGCCGCGAGCGCTCGGTGACGTCGCGGAGCACGATCAGCCGGCCTGCAGGCGCACGGTGACGACCCGGCAGCGGCACGTCGGTGACCTCGTACGCGCGTTCGCCGAGCAGCACCTCGGCGCCACCGGAGGCAAGCACCTGCGCGGGCAGCAGGTCTGCGGCGCGCCGGCCGAGCAGCCGCGCGCGCTCGCCGCCCAGCACGGCGAGGCCGGCCGGGTTGACGTCGCTCAGGTGGCCGAATGCGTCGAGCACGAGCACGGCGTCGGTCATCTGCTCGACGACCAGTCGGCGGGCGAGCGGCTCGAGGCGCAGGAGCCGCTGCTCGAACAGCCCCCAGGCCAGGACCAGGCCGGTCATCGTGAACACCGCCGGGGTGAGGTCCACCCGACCGAACGGCCCGACCGAGCAGATGAACAGCAGGTTGGCGACCCACGGCAGGACGGCGGCCACCATCAGCACGCCGGCCTGCAGCCAGTACGCCCGTGAGCGCTGCAGCAGCGAGGCGATGAACAGGCCCGTCGCGGGCAGCAGGACGAGGTCGGTGTAGACCAGGTGCGCCCAGAAGGCCGGGCCGACCGCCACCTCGACCCGCAGCGGGTCCCCGGGCCCGACCGGCAGATGTCGTACCAGATCGTGCGTGCCCGGAACGGCCAGCAGGACCAGCACCAGCACCGGCTCGACCGCGAGCAGCGCGAGCAGACCGCGGGTGACCCGGTGGCCCCGGCCGGTCCAGAACAGGATGAAGGTCAGCCAGGCGGGGGTGAGACCGGCGATTCCCACGTACTTGAGGTCGCCGAGGGCGATCCGCCAGTCCGGCGCGGTGGCCAGCAGCTCAGCGCCGTACGCGAGGTTCCAGACCGCGAGGGCGGCCAGCATCGCCGCCAGCGACGTCCCGGCGCCGCCCTGCCGGCGCGACCACACGAAGCCGGCGGCCGCCGCCGCGGCGGCTCCGCACACGAGGACACCGGCAGCTGTCGCGCTGTCGATCCCTGACATGCTCACGCCCTGACCGCCGCCCGGCTCCACCACGGTTGCCCTTGCTCTGGGAACGTAGAGCCGGTACGCCGCCGGCGCAGCGACTCGCCGGTATTGGTCACCCGTGCGGACCTGTCCGACTACGCCGTGTGGCGGTTTGCGTGGTCGTACGACGCGAAGGCCGGCAGGCAGGATGGCGTGTGCGCGACGATCCGGTGGTGCTGCGGCTGGGCCTGACGCAGCCGTGGCATGCCGACCAGCTGTTCGGGCATCTGGCCGCCACGGCGGTGCCGGGGGTCGAGGAGTGGCGCGACGGTGCCTACCGGCGGACCGTGCTCCTGCCGCACGGCCCGGCGATCGTCGCGCTGACGCCCGGTACGGCAGATGTGGGCTGCCGGCTCTGGCTGGCGGATCCGCGCGACCAGGACGCGGCGGTGGCCCGCTGCCGGTTCCTGCTCGACCTGGACACCGACCCGGCGCCCATCGATGCCCGGCTCGCGCAGGACGAGGCGCTCGCCCCGTGGGTCGCAGCGGTGCCGGGCCGCCGCGTGCCGCGCACGGTGGACGGCGGGGAGCTCGCGCTGCGCGCCGTCCTCGGCCAGCAGGTCAGCACGGCCGCGGCCCGTACGCACGCCGGGCGGCTCGTCCAGGCCGTCGGCGAGCCGGTCCTTGATCCCGGCGGCGGGCTGTGTTTCCTGTTCCCCACCGCCGCCGCCGTGGCAGGGCTGGACGAAAGGCTGCTCGCGCTGCCGTCCGCCCGGCGCAGGACGCTGCTCGGGCTCGCCGGTGTTCTCGCCGACGGCCGGCTCGACCTCTCGCCGGTCGCCGACCGCGCCGAGACCCGCGCCGCCCTGCTGCGCCTGCCCGGCATCGGCCCCTGGACCGCCGGCACCATCGCGATGCGCGCGCTCGGCGACCCGGACGCCTTCCTACCCGGCGATCTCGGGGTCGCCGCCGCCGCGGTGGCCCTGGGCCTCGGCAAGGGGGCGCAGCTGCTCGCCCGGGCGGCCCGCTGGTCGCCCTACCGGGCGTACGCCGTGCAGCACCTGTGGGGCACCGTCGACCACGCCATCAACCGACTGCCCTGAGCCGGCTGCTCCACCAGGGGCCCCCGTGACAGGGGATGTGCGGCGCGGCTCAGGACTGCCGCACGATCGCCCCGCGTAGGACGACCGTGGGGGTACGCAGCACGTGCAGGTCGGCGCGCGGGTCGCCGGGCAGCACCAGCAGGTCGGCGGCGGCGCCCTCGGTGAGGCCGTCGCGGTCGAGCCACGCCCGGGCCGCCCAGCAGGCTGCCGACAGCGCGTCGACCGGCGGCAGCCCGGCGGCAGCGAGCTCGAGGACCTCGTCGACGATGAGGCCGTGCGCGAGCGAGCCGCCGGCGTCGGTGCCGGCGTAGACCGGCACGCCGGCATCGAAGGCGGCGCGCACGGTGTCGTACCGGCGGGCGTGCAGGTCGCGCATGTGCGCTGCGTACACCGGGAACTTCGCCTCGGCCGACGCCGCGATCGAGGGGAAGGTAGCGATGTTGACGAGGGTCGGTACGACCGCGACGCCGCGCCCGGCACACGCCGGCAGCAGGTCGGCCCCGAGCCCGGTGGCGTGCTCGATGCCGTCGATGCCGGCGGCTAGCAGGTCGGGCAGGCACTGCTCGCCGAAGCAGTGCGCGGTGACCCGCGCACCGGCGTCATGGGCGGCTGTCACGGCCTCCTGCAGCGCGGCCGCCGGCCAGCACGGCTCGAGGTCGCCGGTCCCGCGGTCGATCCAGTCGCCCACGAGCTTGACCCAGCCGTCGCCCGCCGCGGCCTGTTCGGCCGCCGTCCCACCGACGACGGACCGCGCGCGAGTTTCCGCCAACTGTTGCCGTACCTCACGGAGCACCGCGGCATCCTGATCGTCGTCGTCGCCCTGAGCCTGGTCGGCGCCGCTACCAGCCTGGTCCAGCCACTGCTGGTGAGCCAGGTGATCTCACGCGTGCAGAAAAGTGAGCCGCTCGGTGCGCTCGTCGTCCTTCTCGTAGCACTCGTCGTGATCTCCGCCCTCCTCTCCGGGGTACAGCACTACCTGCTTCAGCGCACCGGAACGAGTGTTGTGCTGTCTGCCCGCAGACAGCTGGTGCGCCGGATGCTCCGGCTCCCGATCAGCGAATTCGATACCCGGCGCACCGGCGATCTCGTCTCCCGCGTCGGATCGGACACCACTCTGCTCTACGCGGTGCTCACCCAGGGCCTCGTAGACGCGGTCGGCGGTGCCCTCATCTTCCTCGGGGCGCTGATCGCCATGCTGGTCATCGATCCGGTGCTCCTCGGTCTCACCGTGCTGGTGATCGCCGTCTCCGTGGTCACGGTGGTGCTCCTGTCGCGAAGAGTGCGGGTCGCGAGCCGCAAGCAACAGGAGAGGGTAGGGGATCTTGCCTCATCGGTGGAGCGCGCACTCGGAGCCATCCGCACCGTGCGTGCCTCCAATGCCACCGACCGCGAGACGGCCGCGATAGAAAAAGACGCGAAGGGCGCCTGGGAGATGGGTATCCAGGTAGCGAAAATCTCGGCGCTCGTGGTGCCGATCGCCGGCATCGCCCTGCAAGTATCACTGCTCGTGGTT
>ENA-OFCD01001010-OFCD01001010.1-metagenomes-genome-assembly--contig:-NODE-1010-length-15613-cov-6.080280_pt1 | contig 15613 bp, 13 predicted proteins | sample MGYA00153392_OFCD01 | MGnify analysis MGYA00153392 | reverse complement strand
GCGGATTTTTGTTTCAATCATTTACTGCGACCTCTACACGATGCGCCGATCCGAAATACGCTGTCATTACCTCCGGATCGCGCCGAATCACTTCGGGGTCGCCAAAGGCCAGCATGCGGCCGAAATTGAGCACGACCACCTTGTCGGCAAGACTCAGCACTTCTTGCACGGCATGGTCGATGATGAGGATAGAGACCCCGGCACTACGCATGCCCCGCAGGATTGCACGCAATTCCGAACGCTCATGCTCGTCCAGACCGGAAAACGGCTCGTCCATTAACACCACGGATGCGCCGATAGCAAGCACGCGCCCAATGTCAGCAACTTTTTGGATGCCAAACGGAAGTTCGGCTGGCAGCGAGTTGGCGTACGGTCGCAATTCGAGACCGTCAAGAATGAGGTCCGCAACAGCCTCCGGTTCCTGCATTTCAATGTTGTGGGCCCGACGCAATGGCCGTGCCAGCCCGGCGACGGTAACCAGCATGTCGCGGATGGTGAGTTCCGGGAACAACTCGGCATGCTGAAATGTCCGCCCCATACCGAGTGCGGCACGCCCGGAAGGGGACGCCGCCAGCACGTCCGCCTCGCCGAGTGTTACCGACGTTGTCGCAAGTGGTTTGTAAAACCCGCTGAGTACGTTGAGCAGGGAGGTTTTTCCCGCACCGTTCGGGCCGATCAAACCGATGCGGTCGCCACGTTGCACAATGGAAGAGAATTTATCAACAATAATTTTGTCGTTAAATGATTTCGAAACATCCACTAATTCAGTGACAATCTTGCCGCTTTTTTCGACATCCGCAATCGAGAATTTCACGTTACCCGAACGCTCCCGGCGCTGCGCACGCTCCTCACGCAGCTGATGCAACCGCGTCACACGCCCCGCACTGCGCGTGCGCCGCGCCTGCACCCCTTGGCGAATCCAGACTTCTTCTTCCTTCAAAGTTTTATCGAAACGCGCATTCGCGAGCGACTCTGAGTTCAGCGCTTCTTCCTTGCGCTTTTCGTACTCGGCAAAGGAGCCAGGATAGCTGGTGAGTTGACCGCGATCAAGCTCAATAATTCGCGTCGCAAATGTTTCCAGAAAACGTCGATCATGGCTGATAACGAGGATCGCACCAGCATAAGACATCAGCGTTTTTTCCAGCCAATCGATGGATGCAATATCGAGATGGTTGGTCGGCTCGTCAAGCAGCAGCAATTCCGGCTCCGCCACCAGCGCACGCGCTAACGCCACCCGTTTTAGATTGCCGCCAGAAAGCCCGTCGATGGCGCGATCGGGATCCAGATTCAAACGCGCCAACACAGATTCCACGCGCTGCTCAACCTGCCAGCCATCGTGCGTTTCCAGTTCGTGCTGCAAATCGCCCATGCGCTCCAGCGCGTCCATATCGCCATGCTCGGCAGCGACTAACGCATGGTGATAGTCGATCAGCAATTTCGATACTTGCCCCAAGCCCGCTGCGACAGCTTCAAAAATCGTTTGACTTGCATCGAAAGTCGGCTCTTGCGGAACATAGGCAAGCTTCAGCGTGCTTGAGCGCGCCGCTTCGCCATCGTCTGGCTTAATTTGTGCGGCAATAATTTTAAGCAGGCTCGATTTGCCGGTGCCGTTGCGCCCGACCAGCGCGATGCGTTCGCCGGCATCGATTGAAAAATCAATCCCGTCCAAAAGTTTGACATCACCGAAGGCGAGAGACAGGTTTTTTGCGTGGAAAATGGGCATGAAAATATTTCGTAAAATTTAATATGCGGCATCATTTTTGATATGCCGCGCGATGTTGAAATGAAGGATGGCAGAGGCAATCAAGCCGATGACAACCGCGAACGCATATGCATCACTCGCGCCTTGCGATTGCTGTAAATAACCGCCAAGTGACCCCGCAGAAATGGACGCCACACCGACCCGCACAATTGTTTGGCAAATGAGCCCGCCGAACGGCGTGCCACATTTATCCTGCTTCGTATTATCCCCCAACACGGTGCGTTTCACGCCTTCGCCGATTGATATCGCCAAACAGAGGCGTAAAAGCGTGATTAAAATCGTGTCTACAATTCGAGCCAACCGTGGGCAAGCACCGCACCCCTCATCAGCCAAATAAATTCCGGCTTTGCCGACTTAGCCCGGCAGACTTATTTACGCTAGCAGCATCAATAAAAATTTACTTATGCCTCGGATCAAGCGCATCGCGCAACCCATCGCCGAGCAGGTTGAATGAGAGTACCAGCAAAAAAATTGACAGCCCCGGCCATATCGCCATCCACGGTGCATTATCGACATAGTTCTTTGCCGTGTTGAGCATGCTTCCCCAGCTGGGCGCGGGCGGCTGCTGACCGAGCCCCAGAAATGAGAGACTGGCCTCGGCAATAATGGCAGCCGCAATGGCGAGCGTCGATTGCACAATCAGCGGCGGCAGTACATTAGGCAGCACATGCCGCAACGCGATACGCCAGTGCGGATTACCGACCGCGCGGGCGGCTTCTACAAAATCCTCCACTTTCACCGCCAGTACCTGCGCGCGGGTCAGGCGAATAAATATCGGGGTGGCGGAAACACCGATGGCGATCATCGCATTCATCAGACTCGGCCCGAGAAACGCCGCCAGCGCAATCGCAAGAATCAGAAAAGGCAGTGCCAGCGCAGAATCGGTCAGGCGCGAAATTATTCCATCTGTCCAGCCACCGACATAGCCTGCCAACAAGCCAATGGGCACGCCAAGCGCCATTGAAATAGAGACCGATACCAAGCCTGCCAGCAGCGACGCCCGCGCGCCCCACATTACGCGTGACAGCACATCACGGCCCAGCTCGTCGGTGCCAAACCAATGTGCGGCGGACGGCGATTTACGAATCGCACTCCAGCTGGTCTCGACCGGATCTTGCGGCGCAAGCCAGGGCGCAAAGATGGCGATGATGATAAATAAAATTACGAATCCCAGGCCCAACATTGCCCCGCGCCGTCGAATCAGTCTACGCCAAGCGCGCCTGCCTGGCGCGTCGCTATGGGATGTGGTCAAAAACGTTGCACCGCTAACCGAACCGCTGGCGGTTGAATTCCCGCGCAAATTCATGCGCTAGTCCCTCAGCCTGGGATTAACCAGAAAATAGGCCATGTCGGCGAGCAGATTCAACACGATATAAACCGTGGACGTAAACAGCACCACGCCCTGCACCACCGCGTAGTCGCGATTAAATACGGCATCAACAATTAATTTGCCGAAGCCGGGAATCGAGAAAACCTGCTCAGTCAGCACCGCGCCGGACAACAACGTGCCAAATTCCAACGCACCCAGCGTGATGATGGGCATGATGGCATTGCGTAAGGCGTGCTTGAGAACGACTTTATTTTCTTTCAGCCCCTTGGCGCGCGCGGTCCGCACGTAATCGGCGTTAAGCACTTGCAGCATGGCGCTGCGGGTATGGCGCATCAGCACCGCCGCGATAGCGTTTCCCAGCACAAACGCGGGCATGATCATGGACAGCAGATTCGCCTTTAAATCCTCGCTGGGATTCACATAACCCGACGCGGGCAGCCAGCCGAGAGATACCGAAAATAGCAGGATCATCAATATGCCCAACCAGAAATTCGGCGTCGACAATCCCCACAACGCGAAGATATTGGCAAGATAGTCCCAGGCAGAATCTTTTGCAACAGCGGAAACAATACCCGCAGGGATGCCGATCAAAAGCGCAATCATCATCGCCAGTGCAGCCAGTTCCAATGTGACTGGCAATTTATCCTGAATAAGCTGGCGTACGGGCTGCTGAATGCGCAGCGATTCGCCAAAATCGCCGCGCATGACCCCTGAGATCCAGTAGCCATAGCGCACTGGTAACGGCTCATCGAGATGCATTTTCTGGCGAAGATAGGCGACGGTGTTCTGATCCTGATCTTCGCCCGCCAAGATTACCGCTGGATCGCCGGGCAGCAATTGCTGTAGACAAAAAATCATGACCGTGACGAAAAAAACGGTGGGAATGACCGCCGCCAGACGTTTTAAAAAATAGGTGAGCATGGGAGCATTAATTTTGCTTGGATAACCTGATCGAGATTGGAAATGCGCTCACTACATTTTCAAGCCTTGTACGCGAATCAGGCCATCCGGAATGGTACGCAGGCCCGTTAATTTTTTGTTGTAAGCCCACAGCCAATGCCGGTGATACACATACACGATAGGCCGATCCTTCAACACTTCGGCGGCAATCTGTTCAATGATTTTACGGCGCTGAACAACATCAAGCGTGCTGCGCGACTTGTTTAACAGGGCATCAATCTCGGGCTTGCAATAGCCGGGGTAATTCAGCGGTTGCTTGCATGCATAGAAGCTGAATAGATTTCCATCGGGATCTGCGCGTCCGCTCCAATTGAGCAAGTACGCCTCAAACTGGCCCTTGTCGGCCAGATTCAGCGAGGTCGCAAACTCAGTTGACTGGATTTTGATATCAAAACCCGCTTCCTTCGCCATTGCCTGAACAACCTGCGCGACCTTCTGGCCATCAGAGGTGGTCGGCGTCATCAGCGTAAAACTCGGATTGGGAACACCTGCTTCCTTAAGCAGCGCTTTGGCGCGTGCGACATCACGTTTGGGCACGGGCACATTTTTTGCGTAGTAGGTGCTATTGGGGGCGACCCATTGGTTGCCCACCTCACCTTCGCCATCGGCCGCGACCTGGACGATGCCCGCACGGTCAAGCGATAACTCAAGCGCTTCACGCACACGGGCATCGCGCCCCAGCGGATTTTTCTGTGCCATGTCACTCTTGCCGGTGTTGATGGTGATACCTTGATAACCCAACTCGGTAATGCTGGCAACATTAAATTTTTTCTCCGCCCTGAGTCCGGAAATATCGTTGGACGCCACGCGTTCAATAAAATCCAGCTGCCCGGCTCGAAGGTTCGCCAGCCTTACCGTCGAGTCAACAATCGGCTGATAAATAATCTTGTCAAAATGGATCGCGCTCTTGTCCCAATAATTGGCGTAACGCTCCAACACGATACGATCCTGTGCCACCCGTTCGGCAAATTTGAACGGCCCAGAGCATACCGGCTTTGAACCAAACGAGTCCGGGTTGGCCTGCGCGGCCTTTGGCGACACCATCATGCCCGCACGGTCAGTCAGCACCGTCAGCAGGGGCGCAAAAGGCGCTGAAAGAATCAATTTGACCGTCATCTCATCAACCACTTCCACGCTGGTAAGTGGCAGCAACTCACCACGGCGGCTGGACCCTGAAAGGTTCTTATGGCGCTCGAGATTGAACTTGACCGCGAGTGCGTTAAATTTTTCCCCATCATGAAAAGTCACCCCCGGCCGCAGCTTTAACGTCAGTACCTTGTTATCTGCCGACCATTGATGGCTGAGCGCAAGCTGTGGAACGATGCCCAGCTTTTCATCAATATCAAATAATTTATCGCAAAGCCCAGCAAACACGATGCGGCCTACAAAGCTGCGCGCCAGAGTTGGATCGAGCACGTCCGGATCTTCAGCGAGACCGATACGCAATGTCTGCGCACCAGCACTGAAACTTATGAGACTGACCATAAAAAGCAATAACGCCGCAGCAACGACACTTGTTGAGGCCATTATTGCTGCGGCCCGCAATACGAGGAATGGTGAGACTGTTGCGACAACTAGGCGACGGGGCAAAATAGACATGCTCTGACCTCTTCTTTAAATAAACGAAATGACCAATCTGGCGCAATAGTGCTGATTCGGAATGCGGCCCTAAAGGATTTAATCAAACGGGTACCGACTTCTTATGCAGAAAAGCAGACTGCAAGTGCTCCAGGCGGCGATTAGTCACCGCTGATTTGGCAGCATTGTGCGGCTCCCGCAAGTCTTGTAGCGCTACAGGCGGTGCAATTTCACGCCAGAAGTGGCAAGCCACGTGATGACCCAATTCTCCGTCCAGAGCCGGCACTTCTTCAGCGCAACGTGCCCGCGCATGCAAGCAGCGAGTGCGGAAGCGACAACCCGAGGGCGGCGAAATAGGATTGGGCACATCACCCTCAAGCAAAATTTTTTGACGCTTCAAGTTCGGTTCGGGATCCGGGATTGCCGACAGCAGCGCGTGTGTATAAGGATGGCGCGGCGCAGAAAATAAGCTAGCCTTATCCGCATATTCAATGATCTGGCCAAGGTACATTACCGCGACATGCGACGCGATGTGTTTCACCACCGCGAGGTCGTGGGCGATGAAGACATATGCGACGCCCAGCTGGCGCTGTATATCCTGCAATAGATTGATAACCTGCGCTTGGATCGACACATCGAGCGCCGAGACCGGCTCGTCACAAACAATCAACCGCGGCTCCACCGCCAACGCGCGTGCTATGCCGATTCGCTGGCGCTGCCCACCGGAAAATTCGTGTGGAAAACGCTGTAAATACTGTGGCGCCAGCCCTACCAGATTCAACAATTCAGCGGCGCGTTCGCGCTGCTGTTGCCGGCCGCTAGCAAGATGATGCAGACCTAACGGCTCAATCAATGTCTGCTCAATGGTCATGCGCGGATTGAGTGAAGAATACGGATCTTGAAAAATAATCTGCATGTCCCGCCGCCGGGCACGCAGCGCGGCAACCGACAAGTTACTGATGTTTTCACCATCAAACCAGACATTACCTGAGGTACTTTCCAACAACCGCAAGAGTAACCGCCCAACGGTTGATTTGCCGCAGCCTGATTCCCCAACCAGCGCCATGGTTTCTCCAGCTTGCAGCGTGAAGCTCACATCATCGACCGCATGAACGACCTGCCTGCTCTGGCGGAAAAAGCTGCGCTGCAACGGAAAGTGTTTGACCAAATGATCGGCTCGAAGCAGTGGGTGGCGCGTTTCAGCTGGCTGAACTTTAGTTGCCTGAGTTTTTGTTTCAAGCCGAATTGGCCTGGCTGCGGACGCGCTCATGCTGCCTGCTCCCAAGCTAACGGCGCTTTCCAGCACGCCACAAAATGAGCCGCGCTTAGCTCTTGCAAGGGAGGCGAGAATTCGATGCACTTAGCATCTGCAAAAGGGCAACGTGCAGCAAAGCGACAGCCGACGGGAGCGCTCGTGGGTGACGGGACTTGGCCTTCGATGGCGGCCAAGCGGGATTGGGTAAGATGCATTTTGGGAATGGAGCCTAATAGACCGATGGTGTAGGGATGCTGCGGCTCGGCGAAAAGACGTTCGACGCTTGCGCGCTCGACCAGCCGGCCCGCGTACATGACCGCCACCTCGTCAGCTAGCTCAGCAATAACCCCCAAGTCGTGGGTGATGAGAACGATCGCCGTGCCCGCACTGGTGCGCAAACTGCGCATTAGCTCCAGCACCTGCGCCTGAATGGTGACGTCAAGCGCCGTGGTGGGCTCGTCAGCGATCAGCAACTGGGGCTCACAGGCAAGCGCCATGGCAATCATTACCCGCTGGCGCATGCCGCCCGACAGCTTATGCGGATAAGTATCGATGCGCTGTTCAGGAGAGGGAATGCGTACCTTGGCCAACATTTCTATTGCACGTACTCGCGCCGCTGAGTGGCTGATATCGCGATGGCAGCGAATCGCCTCGATCAATTGATTGCCGATGGTAAAGGCCGGATTGAGCGAGGTCATTGGCTCTTGAAAAATCATTGCCATTTTGTTGCCGCGCAAATTACGCATGGCAGCTGGCGACAACGTTGTCAGGTCAGTACCGTTGAATAATATGGAGCCTGAGGCCACGCGGCCCTGCCCTTTGGGCAGCAAACCCATGATGGACAGCGAGGTGACACTTTTGCCACAACCAGATTCGCCAACAATTCCCAAGGTGCGACCTGCCTCAAGCGTAAAACTGACGCCATCCACAGCAGAAAATTCTCCGCGGTCAGTCTTAAAGCAAGTGGTGAGGTCGCGTACTTCGAGCAGCGCATTCATGTGGCCAACCCTGCGTTATTGTTGCCTGCGACGTCGACGATGCAGCCCGCTCCACTCAATTCTGGCCGCACAATACAACAAACCATAAACCAAAGCATAAAAATTCCTGAACGATGTCGCCCGCGCTTTGGGCTTGGGGCTTGGGCTTTTGCTCGAGGTGTGATGACGTAATCTTTGGCTGCGGCCTGCACGGTTATAAAAGTGCCAATTGAAAATGTGCACTTTAATTTAAACACACAGTCTGGTTTCAAAGGCGCTTGCTTTGATCGCATTTGTCTCGATTGCTATCGCAGCAGCTAGGCACGCAACATCGGCGTTGATATCGAAGCAAATCTTGCCCCATTTACGCACAACACAGATGGCATGTTGAATAAGGCCAGCGCTAAATTTAGCGCATAGTAAAACTCCCCCAGCTGACAGCCGGAGGAGTTTTACTCACTAGAAATGAGGTGCTCCGAAATCAAAATCTCGAAGTCGCCTAGCACTCCAAAAGCCCCCGCGCCCTAAAAACTATAGGTCAGGTTTGTGTAGATAAAGCGGCCGCGCACATCTGAGTAGCTAAGATCATAACTACCAATAAAACCTGAGCCAGAATTGGCGTACGGCGGATCACGATCCAGCAGGTTTTTTATGCCTGCCACCAAACGCAGCGATTTGAAACCGGTATAAGCCGCCTGCAGATCGTAGGTTTCATATGTCCCCACCGAGCGTAACGGGACCGTTGCAGCTTGCAGCGCCGTGCGCGTGTCGTAATAGGAATTCTGAAAATTCTGCGCCAGGGTGGCGCTGAAATCGCCTTTTTCAACGGTGGTACTCAACGTATGCTTCCAGCGCAAAACCACTCCCGGCACGGTGCCAGATGAGACGTTGATCGCATTAGAGAACGATCCGTCAAGGTTCTGCGTATCGTATTTCTGCATGTAAGTGCCATTGCCACGCACCGTAAGCTTGTAGTCGGGGCCATTGACCAAACGCGCTTTGAGATCAAGATCGAAGCCTTGGACATTGACTTTGCCGAGATTGGTCAACTGTTGAGAAATGCCGATGATACGACCCACGCCGCTTGGATTACTGTCTGCCGGGCCGCGCTGGATCAGCGCTGCATACGTGGTTGGGTTGGCCAAAATAGTAGCAACCGGAACGCCGGTTCGGATCACATCTTTCAAGTTAATTCGGAACGCATCAACTCCAACCGAAAAATCCTTATTTGGCTCAAATACGAAACCGAGGGTGGTAGAACGCGATTTTTCTGGCTTCAGCGTTGCATTTCCGCCATCAATGGTCACGAACTGGTTTGAACAATCGATATCCGTCACGGGACCACCGATCGGGCAGCGCACCAGATCACGCTGGCCGTTGGTGGTAATCCCGAACGAAAGGGGTGAGTACAAGTCAACCAAGGTGGGCGCACGAAAGCCAGTACCCACGGCGGCACGCAACAAGATTGCGTCTGCTGGCTGCCAACGAATCGATGCCTTGGGATTGGTGGTTGAGCCAACACGCTGGTAATCGTCGTAGCGAACGGCTATGTTTGCGTCTAAACCTTTGATAATCGGAACGCTGATTTCAGCATATGCGGAGCGAACATCGCGATCAGCGGTCAGTGGAACACCTGCGCCACCAAAGCCCGCCACCAGGAAATCTTTGTTGGTTTGGGAGGGGGCCAGATCGAGCTTTTCCCGGCGTACTTCACCACCAATCGCAAGGCTGACCACACCGGCAGGTAATTGGAAGAGTTCGCGTGAGCCTTTGGCATCAATCGTGGTTACCGAGGTCGTATTGACAAACCAGTTGCCTTTAAAAATGGTCGCCTGGGCAGCAGCAAGCGCGGCGGAATCAGTGGTGGTGCCGAACGGGTTGATAACGCCCGTGTTCAGCAGCGACAAATATTGGTTGAACAGTGGCCACCCATCCACCAAGTTTTCGCTGATCTTGTTTTTGGCATAAAGAAAAGAGGTGTCGTAATCCCAGCCAAAACCCGTGCCGCGAATGCCGGTTACGAATCGTGCATTGTCAGTGACGTCCTCTGTGACCCGTTGACCCGTTGGTATCGAGCGGAGCCGAAGCACGAGCGGCTGCCCAGCAATTCCGTTGGCTGCCGCAAATGCGGTAGGGTAGTAAGGGCTGGTCGGCGGGAGCAATGGATAAGCCAAGCCAATAAAACGCTGCAAACGCGGAAATGCGGAGTATCGGGTATTAATCAGGTCGCGCAACGTTGTGGTGTAGGGATTATCCGCGGTCAATGCGGTTCCGTTAATCAAAACGTGCTGAATGGTGTTGGTCGTCTTGTTGCGGGTGAAATTGGTTTCTACATACCCTTCGGTCGACTCATTCAATTTGAGGCGACCCGTCAACAAACCATTCCACTGTTCAGACAGCGGCTGAATAGCAACATAAGGCGAATTGTCGTAACGGCAGTTCCCGGGATTGGTCGGCTGTAACGGCGACACCAATGAATAGGGCCCGCAGTTGGGGTAGTTGGGAGAGCGCAGCGCCCCAGTCGACGGCAGCACGATGCTTGCCGGGAATGGCGTGTTGCTGGTGCGGTCAAGCTGCTCGCCCACGTTTAAATTACTCGCAAATGATCGATCTGAACCAAAAATCGGTTTAACCTTTTGGTAAGACCCACCGAGGTTGACGTTGTATCGATCCTGGCCAAAATCGCCAAATCCTGCAAATAAAGATGCCTTCACGTCATTTCCGCCACCACTTCGTGTGGGCGCGCCGAAGCTGACAGACAACTCGCGTTTATTGAAGTCCTTGCGCAAAATAAAATTAACTACACCGGCAATTGCATCGCTGCCATAAACGGCGGACGCACCGTCACGCAATACCTCAACGCGTTCAATTGCCGAGATCGGAATAGTTGAGATATCAATCGCTGACGAACCGCCGGCAGGTGCCGTGCGCCTGCCGTTTAGCAACACCAAGGTTCTGGCTGAACCCAGCCCGCGCATCGAAATCAACGACGCCGAACTGCCGCCGCCCTGCCCGCCGCCCGCGCCCGTATTCGCCACACTGCTGCTGCCGCCACTTGAATTTGTGGCGATGCTGCGTAGCAGCTCTTCAGCGTTGGTGGCACCCGTGCGCTGGATTTCTTCGCGCGTGATGACCAGCACCGGTAAGGCAGTTTCTCCCTCAATCTGTTTGATTGATGATCCAGTAACCTCTACTTTTTCGATTTTTTGCGCCGCAGTTCCCGCAGTCTGGCTATGAACGACTCCTGTCACGCAGGCAAGGGCCAACCCAACAGCCGCACTCATCGTATTAGTCGAGTGCACCAAAAGACGTGTTTTCATTGCAGTTACCTTTTCAATAAATCAACAAGATATGAGAGCAGAAAAAATTATTTTGTTTACCTTGCTTATAAGTGCAGGTAAACGCAACATATATTGATTAGGTTTTGGTTGCAAGACGTCCGGTATTCGCCGCGAAGGCGTCCCGCGCGGTTTCACTGGGGGAAATTGAGACTAGACAAAATCTGGTATCAATCGTCATGTTATAAAAATAAGCTAAAGAATGAATGCGATCTGCCCGTCCAACCCAAAGACGTCGCATTATGAAATGGATCGCACGATATTGAAAACACCGCAAGGCAGAATGCGCAGGTAAAATGGCAGGGCTGCCCTCGTAGCTCAGTGGATAGAGCATCCCCCTCCTAAGGGGAGGGTCACACGTTCGATTCGTGTCGAGGGCACCAACAGCTTAAAATTTTTATTTCCACACTATATTCAAGAATATTTTATCTGCCTGATTTAATTGATTTGATTGATTTGACTAAAATTGTTAAAAAAATGGAACAGGCAGGCCCGCAAAATGGGAACCATAAAGCCTGGCGTCAGAAATACCGTTATTAGGTGAACCGTGATCGCGCCGCTGGACGGCTCAGTTTCCTGCTCAGCGCATGATCGAAAGCGGGAAATCAGCACCCAGCGCGCCATAGAGGTTGAGACAAAATGCGCGGTGGCGATGGTGGCATTAAACGGGCTTATCGCAGCAGACGTGGAGTCGTTATTCAAAGATCCGCGTGTTGTAACAATTCTTGAAGAGAATAACTTTTGCGCTAATGTCATTCGTATCGACTCGCGCAAGGTACGGGCCAAGTGATTAAGGATATGTCACTTGCTTTCTTTATGCCGTCAGGTGTCGTCGCTGGCAATCAAATCAGCGATGGTGCAAAGAAGAACGGCTACACGACTGCGACCTATTTACCTTTTCATACGCCAATGGTGATTGCATCATGGACGCCGATCGCCAAGATAGTGTCGTCCAACAAGATTGCCAAGGTCGCGGCCGAGTCAGGATTAAGGGCAATAATTACAATGTTGACTTGGCTAAACTGGTCAATGTAGTGCTTACCAAAAAACGATGGCACCATTTGCCTAACAGCGCTGCTATGATGTACCTCGGCGGGGCTGATCACGACCACCGATGTGCGCAAGTCAAATTCTGCGGCGATGTATCTGGTGCTCACCAGCTATGCGATTAACGGTTTTGAAACGATTAGTGATCGCAATGCGGCCCACAAAGTTGCGTTGCAAATCGCCGGACTTTTCAAACGGCAGGGCCATCAACACAGTCACGCCAATAATAGCTTTGAAGTTGATGTAGATATCAAGGTAATGGACGGCATAAATAATTTCACCAACAAGGCGATTGAGTCTATGGGCAAAAATAATAAACTTATGATCGAGCAAGTTGGGCGCGCGAAAACGTATATCGATGAGGAGCGGCAGGAAAAATCGCGTGAAGCGCTAGCGAAAGATCTGCAGATAAGCGGGCCGGTTACGATACGGGCACGTTTAACTACGATTATTAGCCACTTTTTTGAAACGGATAGAAAGCAAATTTCCTGACTATGAAACAATATTTTAAGCTTGGGTGTGCTGCGTTGACGGCAATATTGGTAGCTGCATGTTCGCCAGTGGCTATATTGAACTCGTTAGTGCCGACCGAAGGTTTAGTTGCCACGCGCAACATTGCTTATGGAACTCTCAGTCGCGAAATGCTTGATGTATATGTACCAGCAGTGGCCAGCGCAGCGCCGCTTGCAACGAATGGGACGCAGGCGTCAGTCACCACAAAACGTCCTGTCATTATTTTTTTCTACGGTGGGAATTGGGATTCGGGTTCAAAAGACGCATATTTGTTTGTTGCAGAAGCGCTGACATCGAAGGGTTTTATTACCGTAATTCCTGACTACCGCATCTATCCGGAAGTGATTTATCCGGCGTTTTTAACAGATGGTGCGAAGGCTTTTCACTGGACACAAACAAACATCGAAAAATACGGTGGCGATGTAAACAATATTTTTGTAGCGGGTCATTCGGCCGGCGCGCATATTGCCGCCATGCTTGCGTTCGATCAAACATGGTTGGCACAACAAAAATCTGATACTACTGCAATAAGGGGTTTTATCGGCCTGGCCGGACCTTACGATTTCTTACCGCTTACAAGCCCACGTTTAAAAGAAATTTTTCCTTCAACAGAAATTCAAGCGCTATCACAACCCATACGATATGCACGAGGCGATGCGCCGTCTTCGCTTTTGCTGGCTGGTGACGCTGATACGATCGTAGGCGTAAAAAATACCAGAAATTTTTCGGGAAAAATTCGAGAATTGGGCGGGCGCGTACTGACAAAATATTATCCTGGTATGGGCCACATAAAAATCGTGGCTGCGCTGGCGGCTCCGTTTCGGGATGGACAAACTGTTTTAGAAGACGTTGCAGAATTTGTGCGAGCGGAGAGCACAGTAACCAGCGGCTCGCCAAGTGTTGCAACCGCGCCTACCAAGATGCATTAGATGCCCAATACATCTAGCCTAGAATGACCGGATCGTCAAAACTCCAATATTACCTTGATAAACGCGGCGCCATAGCGCTGTAACTTGGCCGCACCCACCCCACTAACGTTCGCCATCTCACCTATTGTCGCTGGTTTGGAGCGTAAAATTTCAAGCAATGTTGCGTCATGAAAAATGACATAGGGTGGAACGCCTTGGTCTTTGGCAATAACCATTCTTGCTGAGCGTAATGCCTGCCAAAGAGGCTCTTCAAGAACTGAAATTTCGATGCTGCTTTTTTTCGCTGCCAGCTTACCTCCGCCAGCCGCCTGACTATCTGTTCGTGTTTGGCGCGATTTTTTTGGTGGATCCTTTTCTTGACGCAAGATGATGCTGCGCTCTCCTTTCAGCACTGGGCGGCTAGTCTCGGTTAACGACAGGCCCCCAAATCCTTCCATATCTACGGCCAACAAACCCATAGCGACAAGTTGGCGAAAAATGCCGCGCCATTGGCCTTCGCTTTGATCTTCACCCACGCCAAAAACGGTTAATTGATCGTGGTTGAATTGCGACACGCGCTCGGTCTTTTTACCAAGCAATACATCGATCAAATGTACGGCGCCGAATCGTTGCCCTGTTCTGAAAACACAGGACAGCGCTTTCTGGGCCGAGACAGTACCATTCCAAGTTTTTGGTGGGTCGATGCAGTTATCACAGTTACCGCAGGTATTTTCGTAGCTCTCGCCAAAATAGTGAAGAAGTGTTTGACGTCGGCATTGAATCGTTTCACAGAAGCCCAGCAACGCATCAAGTTTTTGCTTCTCTAGCCGCTTGCGGTCTTGTGAAGAATCTGAGTTTTCAATCATCTGACTCAAACTCACCACGTCACTCAAACCATATGCCAACCATGCATGCGCTGGTTGTCGATCACGACCGGCGCGGCCAGTTTCTTGGTAATAGCTCTCGACACTTTTGGGCAGATCAAGATGCGCCACAAATCGTACATCGGGTTTATCAATTCCCATGCCGAAAGCTATAGTGGCCACAATAATAATGCCGTCTTCCCGCAAAAATCGTTTTTGGTGCGTGGCACGAATTGCGGCGTCTAGGCCCGCATGATATGGCAGTGCTGTAAAACCACGTCCACAAAGCCAGTCAGCGGTTGCCTCTACTTTTTTTCGCGAAAGGCAATAAACAATGCCAGCTTCATTTCGGTGATCGGCCAAAAAATCAAGCAACTGGTTCTTAGCATCTGTTTTTTGTGTAATCGAATAGCAAATATTAGGACGGTCAAAACTGGATACAAATTGTTTTGCCCCTGCCAAAGACAATCGCTCAATAATTTCCCGGCGCGTCGGCGCATCAGCAGTCGCCGTCAAGGCGATGCGTGGAATATCAGGAAAACGCTCATGCAGGACAGTCAGCTCACGATATTCTGGCCGAAAATCATGGCCCCACTGCGACACGCAATGGGCCTCATCAATTGCAAACAAGGCGATTTTTGATTGTGAGAGCAGACTAAGAAAACGCGGAGTCAGTAGCCGTTCAGGCGCCACATAAAGCAGATCGAGCTCTGCATTCAGGAGCTGTTGCTCAACTTTCCTGGCCTCGTTTGCATCGAGCGAGGAGTTCAAAAATGCCGCTTTCACTCCCGCCTGCAATAATGCATCTACTTGATCCTGCATCAGTGCAATGAGTGGCGAAACAACGATCCCAACGCCATCGCGGATCAATGACGGAATTTGAAAGCAAATTGATTTGCCGCCCCCTGTAGGCATGAGAACGAGCGCATCGCCGCCGTTGACGATTTGGTCAACAATTTCGGCCTGAGCACCCCGGAATTCGGCATAGCCAAACACATCATTCAAGATTTTCCGGGGCAAGGAGAGCATAAACGATCATTTCGTTAAAGCACAAACGCCCCGACGTTATGAGGGTCGGGGCG
>ENA-OFCD01001009-OFCD01001009.1-metagenomes-genome-assembly--contig:-NODE-1009-length-15628-cov-6.389906_pt1 | contig 15628 bp, 10 predicted proteins | sample MGYA00153392_OFCD01 | MGnify analysis MGYA00153392 | reverse complement strand
GCGCGATCGCCCTGCCGGGCATAGTCAGCTTACGGCGAGCTCCGGGAAAACCCGGCATCGGCCACTTTCTGCCTTTGGGGACCGTCAGCTTCGTGGCGGTCCGTCGCGACCGCGCGGAACGCATCAGACCCAGATCCATCGAATCCGCAGGTCAGCATGCCGCGCCGCCGTCCTGGCCGCCCGGTGTGAAACGCGTCTTGAGACAGTGAGCCACTTCGACGGCCACTGACACTGGCGGAGGCTATCGAGATCGCCCGAACGACGCCCCACCCCAGCAGGGCATCCGATCTGCGGCCTACAGAATGGGCTCGGAGATTTTTTTGACCTGAAGCCGAGCAGTCCAGCGAACGTTCGCCCACTGCGCGCCACATCGAAACCCCATGAGCCGGGGGGACCGCGCGCCGGTGTATTTCCGCACAATTCTTTCACGCCGAATCCACATCTCCATCCGCGGATGTGGTGAGCAGCAACCAACATTCCTAGGAGTTTCTCGATGAAGTTTTCCCTTAATCTTCTTAGTGCCGCTGCAGCGTTCGGGCTGTCGTCGATGGCCCTGCCGGCGCTCGCGATCGATTACACACTCGACAACGGCGGCTCCGCGTTCGCAACCCCGGGCAACTACGGCACGGTCTCGCTGACCCAGGACGGGACGAGCGTCGACTTCAGCATCACGCTGGCGCCCACATTCAGCTTCGTGACTACCGGAAACGCGAACAGCCATGTCCTCTTCGGCTTCAATGCCGCTGGCGTAGTAGTCGGCGACATCTCGGGCATCACGTCCGGCAGCGGCGGGGCATTCACTGTGGGGGCTGACGCCACCGGCAGCCCGTTCGGTGATTTCAACTTTGGCATCTACTGCACGAACTGCCAGAACGGCGCGCCCGGCGCGAAAACTCCGCCACTCACTTTCACCGTGGCCAACGCGACACTGGCTGACTTCGCTTTCCTCAGCACGGGCGGCAAGCCGAGCGCTTTCTTCACGGCGGACGTGATCTCCGGCGCCAACACGGGTCAGGTCGGCGCCACCGGCATGACTCCGCCGGTTCCGGAACCCGGCACGTACGCACTGATGTTCGCGGGTCTGGGCGTCGTCGGCTTCATGGCCCGTCGTCGCAAGCAGCAAGCTTGAACGTCCGGCTATCCAGCCACCAAGCCCCGCTCGTCGGGGCTTTTTTTCGTGTGCGCGCTGTGCTCCAAGCAGGGTCTTTGAGGGGTTCAACGGCGCGGTCGTGATCGGCCGCTTTACGCCGGTGGACCAGACATTCTTCGTAGGGTGAAGGCTTTGCTCGGTGGCGCACAGGACGGGCTTAATCCAACATCGCGCAGCGGTTTCGTCCTGCAGACGCTTGACGACGCCTCGCTAATCGTCGTTTTGATGAGTTAAGGCACCTCAACTCACCAATGGCCAGGCCACTTTGCCGTGCGGCTGATGCATCTTCGCCAAGACATCGCACCTCCTGACGCGGTCGCTCGCGTAGTGGCGGCGCATGGGCACTCTAACGACCTGACGCCGGAGGATGCAGCGCGAATCGACGCGACTGTCAGAACCTGGACGTTGCCTCCTCGGGTGACGGAATATCGACCCGCGCGCCGGCTCCCGCCAGCACTGCCCCGGGCGGCTTCGCTTCGAGTTCGCTGACGAGTTGGTGCAAGAACCGGCAGCGGGCTCTCGAGGCTTCCGTCTTCCCTGCGACGTACCGCTTTCTGGCTAGCGGTTTGAACGGCTGGATGTCCGGATTGGGTCGGCAGCGACCGTTCGCCGCCAGTGGGAGCAGTCGTTGACCCAACATCGTCCCCGACTGGCTAACCCGCCTATGCGCCCTGCCGCCGTCGAACGTCAAGTTCGGAGGTACAGCGGACAGCCGCCCTATGGACTGGCCAACGTCAGGTATGGGCGCCCGCCGATATTCGCCCGCCAAGTCTGAGCGTCAGCATCCAGTCTGAAGCAGTCATCCAAATTTTGGATACATCGGTCTGCTGATAGGCAATAGGTGGTGGTCGGTTAGAGGGACTTCGCGGCAAATCGTTATCTCGTTCGTGAACCCGAGAGGAAGTCCACTTCTTGCCATCTAAGCCGGCGGAGACCTGAGAAGTAGCGTCGGTCGCCATCCCAAGGGCCCGAACCTGCCGTCGTTTGAAATCTGGCCTTTGAAGCGAAGCCAACAGACAAGACTGTCACTGGCTCATGGCCGCTCGACCACCGTGCCAGGCAAGCTGACACGGCTGCCGCAGAGACGCGGCCACGAGTTCACATCGCCGAGCTGAACGCGCTACGCGCGTCCTGCACGGCGAAAAAGGGGCGGCCATCGCCAGGCGGGCCCACCGCACCCCCCACAAGCGCCCCCTGCAGGTGTGAGGGGGGACTTGTGGGGGGATCCAAGCGGTGGGCCAAGTCAACCTGGCTCACTGCTTCGGCCGCATCAAAGAAAACCCCCCACCCCCGCCGCCCCGAGGCGGAGCAAGGAAGTCCGAGCGAGAGGATCGGTAAATCACACGCCGTCTTCCGGTTTTCAACCTCGAAAGGACTTTCCAATGACGACGAATCAAAAGGGCCAGCGCGTGATCCGAGGCAACTGCATCGACGTGATGAGCAGCTTTCCCAGCCGATGCGTGAATCTGATCCTGACGGACCCGCCCTACCTCGTGAACTACCGCGACCGGAGCGGGCGTACCGTGATGAACGATGACAACAGCGAGTGGCTGGTGCCGGCGTATCGGGAGATGTACCGAGTGCTCGAAGACGACGCTTTTTGCGTCAGCTTCTATGGCTGGTCGAAGATCGACAAGTTCTTCGCAGCCTGGTCGAGCGCCGGCTTTCGGCCGGTGGCGCACTTCACGTTCCCCAAGCGCTACACGTCGTCGGAACGATTCGTGCGATATCAGCACGAAAGCGCCTACCTGCTGGCCAAGGGACGGCCGAAGACGCCTGACACACTGATCGGCGACGTGATCGATTGGACTTACAGCGGCAACAAAATTCACCCGACGCAAAAGCCGGTGTCGGTGCTGATCTCGTTGATCGAATCGTTCTCGCGCAGGGGCGGCGTGGTGCTCGATCCGTTCAGCGGATCGGGATCGTCGCTGGTGGCAGCGAAGCTGCTCGGTCGCAAATACCTTGGCATCGAACTCGATGAAGGGTTTCAGTCGGCAGCGACCTCACGGCTGGAAGGCTACGTGACCATCCAAGAGCAGCGCTTACAGCCAGCACCAGCAAGAAAGAGTCGATGCTGGGGTGCTCCCAGCATCGAATCGCGAGCAGGCCGGCTGATCGCATCAGCTCTCGCTGTTCGGCCGGGCAGGCCGCACCATCACGAGAAGATCAATAGGAAGAAGTGTACGGACGGCCTTCGTCGTAGAGGCGCTGCCAGTCAGCGAGGTAGCGAAGAGCGAGCTCGCGGTTGTTCGAGATCACGAGCACGTTTTCGGAATTGCGGCGAGCGGCTGCGGCCGAGTAGTTGTAGCTGCCGGTCTGTACCGTCATGCCATCGATCACCGCGTATTTCGAGTGTTGAATCGGGTAGGCTAACACCGTGCGCGTCGGGATCCCAGCATTGACCAGCAAGTTCAACGCTGCCGCGGATTTTCCGCTTCGATCCTCCGTGAGATTGGCTTTTTGGTCGACCACGACAGCAACATCGACGCCCCGTTTCTTGGCGTCGATCAGGGCGCGGGCAACCGGTGCGGCCGTGAATGAATAGGCGGCGAGCCGGACTGAAGCGCGAGCCGAAGCAATCGACTTGAGCACGAGTGATTCAGCGGATCCGGATGGCGAAAACCCGACTTCAACTGAAGCGCCGACAGCGCCATCGGCGGCTGTTGCGCAACCTGCACTGGCGAACACAAGAGCGCTGTACACCAGGGCGACAACGACGCGGGTTTTTTTGGAGCCTGGCGTTCGGGAACTCGCATCAGATCCAACGATCGAGTGACCATCGTTCTCCGCTGACGTGCGGCGGCAAACGCCTTCATACCGATTCATGAGGTGATGGTTCAACGTGAACGATCCATCGATTCGCGTTGGCGCTGCGGCGGGACGACAGCGCGCGGGACTTGCCGTGCCGCTTCCGGGTCGTAGACCTTGACCCGTGGCGTGTGCCCACGTGCCTTTTGCTCATCCAGGCTCTGCGTAACGTCTGCGCGCAACTTGGCGCGTAGCGACTCGGGAACATTGCGTGCTTCAAAGGCAGCTTCCAGGGCCGCATAGAGATGCGCATCGCGCGACTTTGGCTGTTGTAGGAGCGACGGTTTGGGTGGTGGATTCAAAGAAGCAGCTGTAACCGCCGACTGGTCGCGCGAGGGCTCCGTGCGCACGATGTCGATGACATCCGAAGTGGCGCGAGTGTTCGATGCAGGTTGTGCGGAATTCGATCGGGCGAAAGCCGCCCGGTCGCGCAGTTGGTCGACGCTGGCAGCAAACCAGGTATTGCGCTCGGTTGCCACCTCGCGCTGTCCGATGTAGCGGCCCGCCGCGTCGAATTCCTTGGTCTCGACCTTGACGGGTTCTCGACCTCGCTGCTCGAGCACCACGGTGTCGCCGACCTGGATATTGCTCTTGGCAAGGGCGTTTTTCAGATCAGCACCCCAGACGGTTTGCTCACCACCAGGGGTGGCAAGCTTGACGTAATAGCTCGCCTCGTTCTTCGCGTCGAACTTGTAGTCGGCAGACCCCTGATCGAGCACCTGCCCGACATGAACGCGCTTGCCTTTGACGAGCTCGGTGGCAGCGGCGACGATGGACTCGACATCACTCGGCGAATCCCCGCGCTGAGCGAGTAATGCGCTCAGTGGCCGCACGACCGGCGCGGTTGCGGCGCGACCGACCTCGGTCCGATCGACGGCGGAGTCGCGGCGGCTCGTCGCTTCGACCGGCGAGGGCACCGGTCGCTCGCGTTCTGACTCGCGCGTCATGGTGCCACCGGCTTTTTCAGGTGCCTGGCTGCGTTCCCCGGTAAGGCGCGCACGTTCTTCGATCGCGGCAACACGATCTAGATCGGTCGGCTGGTAGCCGACCGCCTTGATACCGCGAGCGGTCGCGGCTATCCAGGTCTGGCGCTCGAACTCGGGGGCACCCTTGACGCGGATTGCGGCCCAGCCACGTTCTTGCGCCCGTTCGACCATCGCCTTGACGACGGCGGGTGTGTCGACCGTCGATTGCATGCTCAGCCAGCGCTCGGTGAAGGCGACCTTGCCGGGTTGGTCCCGGAACTGGTACTCGCGCCGGCCGAGCTGCTGGACGATGTTGAAACGATCTTCAAGACGCGGGATGCCGGTGTACGGGAACGCGCGGTCGGTCTCCGCGTCGCTGCGGTCGCGGATGGGGCGGGCACGCGTCGACGTGTTGCGACCGCCGAGATCGGCCTCGGCGGGCCGTGAGGTAGGCGCATCGCCGCGCAAGTCCGCCGGCGAAGGCAGACCGATAGAACGCTGGCGAAGTGCCGCGCTTTCGGGTGTCTCGACTTCGAGGGTGCGGGGGTCGACGTACTCGATGCTGTTCGCCGGAACTCGACGGGAGGGCGTGGCTTGCGACTCAACGACGGTCGGTGCGTCGCGCCGCGAGCCGATGAGCTGGGCGACATCGATTCGTGATGTCTCGGTCGCCTCGCGCTCATAGGCCGAGCGGTAGGCGACGTTCTGAAGGCTTTCGCCGATCAGCACCTTGGCTGCTGCTTCACCGGTGTGGCCGCGGAGAATCGCGAGCGACCGGTAGTCTTCGATCGCCAGGCGATCGATTTGGTCGGACGAGAGTTCGGCAACGGTGCGCTGACCGGCCTTGAGCGCGGTGTACCGAGCGACCATCTGGTTGGCCTCGAAGTCCTGCTGCCATGGCTCGCGGCGAATCGACTCGAGAACGTCTTGCTGCACCTCGCGGAACGAACGAGCGACCTCTTGGGCTACCTCGGGGCTCTGTGCGGTCAACGCGGCCTTGTAGTGGATTTGTTCCTGTGCGTTGTGGGCCATCGTGTTGGCGGCCACGCGGCGGGACGTTGGGTCAGGGATGTTCTTGAAAGCCGCGAGATCAGCAGCGACCCAGACGTTGGCTTCGTTGCGGGTCACGGCATCGCGAGGCGCTGGGAGTGCCTCGTAATAGCGCTGATCAATGGTTGTCAATGCGGCTGGTTTTTGCGATGGTGTGGCGGGCCAAGCATCCGATCGCGGCTCGGCAGCAGTGGGTGTGCCTTCGCGCCCAGGTGAGGTGTCGTCGACAGTGTTGATTGCACGCCGGCCGGCATCGAGAGCGCTGACGGCGGCGACACCCTGCGCTGCTGACACTATGGCGGGAGCGCCGACGCCGGCGGCCAGCGTCACGCTGGCCGCAGCGCCGGCCAGATCGATCGCACGCACGTCCTTGCCCTGCGCGACATCGACGCCGACTTTGACGGCGTCGGCGACACCGACGGCTTTTGCAGCCGTCTGGGCGACCTGGCCGCCGACCTGGGCGAGTTGGGTGACGTGAGCGGCTCCGACGACGACATCGCGAGGCGTCAGGCGATCGGCCTCGGGACTCACCTTGGGCGCGGCGTCGTCTCGCTTCGGCGGCTGGGTGCGTGCATCTACGGCGCCAGGCCGGTCGACGGGATACTGCACCGAGGGCGGGCTGGGGACGACCGCTTCGTAGGCTGCGCGGCCTTCATCGGTCGAAAACCGCATGTTGTAGACGGCGAAGCCTTCGTACACCTTGGCCGCACCGAGTCGCCCCTCGTTGTCCGTGAGGGCAGCGTACGACCCGCGTCCTTGAGATTGTCCGAAGGGGCTCTCGGCCTGCTTGGCGAAGGATGCGACGGCCGCTGCAGCGTCGTTGGTTCGAAACTGCTCGACCGGCTTGCCCTCGCGATCGACGAGAGCGACGTTGAAGCGTGTGGGCGCAGGTTCCGCTGGCCGTTCGCGGGCGGGTTTCGGGTCCGGCGCCTGCAGAGTCGGCGCCGGGGCGGCACTCCGATCGAGGTTGGGTGTGACGGGCTGATTCAATGCGATCTCCACTTGAGCTTTGACAGCGGGAAGGCCTTCGATGGCATGAAGGTCGTTGAAATCGGTTCCCGGGCCGTCGATGCGGAACCGGGGGAACGCAACACCGACACCGTGCTTGCGCGCGGCCGCAGTTGCCTTCTCGACGCCCACGTTGGGAAGGCGGTTGCGATCGTCGTCACCCATGACGACGATCGGGTTGGTGGGGTAGCGTTGCCTGAGCGCACCGGTGACCGCATCTAGGTTGCCGGCGTCGAAGGCGACGACAGCCGCCTTGCCACTGGCTTGATGCAGGCTCGCGGCCGTGGCGTAGCCCTCGGCGACCAGGATTTCGGCGCCTGGGCGGAGCTCGCCGATGACGTGGAGGGTGCCGGACTTGCGGGCGCCCTTTTCGAAGCGCTTGGCACCGCCCTCACCGGGCGCGATCGACTGGAGCGACCAAAGCTTTCCATCGATGTCGCGAGCTGGCACGACAAGCACATCGCGGTCGAAACGAACGCCGAAGGCTTCGACGCCCTTGCGATTCAGGTAGGTGTTGGTGCCGTTGTCAGGGGCTTCGGCCAGCTTGTCCCAGCGTGCGGCAACCCGGTCGGCGGCTTCCCGATGTTGCTGGATCAGGTCGGCGGCGCGGCGCTCACTGGTAAGCTGAATTTGAGCCGTGAGGGTCCAACGCTCGTCGCCAGACAGTTGAGGTCCCTCGGTAGTCCAAGTTTCTTTGTGCCCGGTGCGAAAGTTCTGGATGTGCCCGCTCGGCCGGCCGTCCAGGAAGCCGACGTAGGTGCCGTCCTTGGCGCTGGCCTTGCCGTCTACTACCGGCAGACGATGGAACGCTCCGTCCATGACCGGATCGCCTTCGAGCAAAAGGCCGGCGAGCTTGATGGCTTTGGCGAAGTCGGCCCTGGCCTGGCTTTCATTCGACATGGACGCTCCAGAAAAATGTGGAGAGGCAAGCAGGAGCGAGCCGGCAACACGCTCAGGAGGCGAGCGCTGACAAGAGCTCGACGTCGGGCTTGAGCTGGTACAGCTCGATCTCGACGCGCCGATTGGCCTGGCGATCGGCCGCTTGTTCGCCAGCAACCGTTCGGTCACCGGCGCCCTGCCATGAAAGGCGGATGCCGTTTGTGGGCAACTTGCCGGCTTTGAGCAGGAAGCCGTACGCCGCCTCGCTGCGGCGTTGCGCGAGCCGGGTTTCGCTTAGCGAATCGGCACTCGCATCGGTGCGGCCGCGGATGACGATGAACTGCGAATTGCGCGCCTGCGTCAGGAGCCTGTCCTGCTGCTCGGTGGTCAGGTGGAAGTCGGCCGAACCGAGCGCAAAGTTGATGACGAAGACGTGGTTGGGCTGCGAGGCGGCCACCACCGGTGTGACTGGCGAAATCGCCGCCGCACGTACGGCGGCCGCGGCCCGTTGCTGGGAGTTCAACGTCTCGGTCAAAACGATCTCGGCAGACGCCAGTTCGCTGCGGCACATCTGCAGGTCGACAGCGACGCCGGCGTTGACGGGGCGCTTCCTGGCATCGTCGACTACGGGCGCTTTGGGTGGCGACGAGCAAGCTGCAACGACGAGCAGTACGGGTAACAGTGGCGTGAACTTGAGGATCATGGCGGTGTCCAATCAGTGAGCGATCTCGGCGACGGGTGAGTGCTCCACCGGCGTCGGCTCGGCGGTAAGCTGGGCAAAGAAAGCGGCGACGTATGCCGCGAGCTCGGCAGCGTCGGCGTCGGGCGCGAGGCTGGGCAACTTGTCGAAGTCGAAGGCAATGTGTTCGAGCGAAAACACATCACCGTCGACCGCCGGTCGCACCCGCTGCTCGACGCGCGCTCGGTGCAGCGCCAGGTTCACAAGGGGAATCTCTGGCGGCGGCAACAGACGCGGCATGAACACCGGGTCGGTGTAGTAGCAAATTTTGTCGGCAAGAATCGGCTTGCAGTTCTCGAGCATCACGATCTCCTTCTCCTTGCCGAGCTCTTTCAGCTCTTGAGGAAGGAAGAGCGCCCGGCGTTGCGGGCTCAGGTTCGTAGAGCGAGAGCTCCCCCCGCCTTTGGCGCCGTGATTCGACGAGCGGCCTTGCGATTCGGACTTTTCAGTGAAGGTGCCGAGCATCTCGCTGTACTCGTTGGCGTCGCGCTGCTCGCGTGGTGCGTAGACGATCTGCGCCGCGTGGTTGGTCACCATCGAGCGCGCGTCTTCCTTGCCGTAAGCCGACTCGAGCTGGCTGCCGGCCTGGATGATCGTGAGGACACGGAGGTTGTAGCCCGAGAGATAGCCGAGCGCTTTGGCCAGGATGCCGATCCGGCCAGGAGAAGTCGCCTCGTCGAGGAGCACGAGAAGCTGGTACTTGAGATCTGGGTTGTCCTCGGGCAGCTCCTGAGTGTTGCGGTTGATGAGCTGCGAGAAGAACAAATTGATCAACACCCGAGACTCTTCGAGCTTGTCGACCGGTATGGTCACGTAGATCGAAATGCGCTTTTTGCGAAGATCATCGAACGAGAAGTCACTGGTAGCCGTCGCGGCATCGACCAACGGATCGGCGAACAACAACAGCGGCTCGGTCAGGGTGGAGAGCGTGCCTCCGCGCGTGTTGTCGGGCTCGGACAAAAAGCGTTGGAGGCAATCGAGGCAAGCGTCCGAAAGCGGCCGGTTGCTGGCCGCACGCTCGCTGATGAAGGCGCGAACGTGAGCCTCGAGGGCTTGACCCTTGCCGCTGGCCTGGCGATGCAACTCGCCGAGCGACCGAGGCAGCGAGGGAGTCTCGACCAGATAGAGGGCAAGCCCAACGAAAAGATTGCGCGCCAGGCCGTTGAAGAACTTCTCGGTCCCGCTCATCTGATCGCTGACCGGGTAGAGGATCTGACCGATGGCGATGGTGTCCGTGACGACGTGGTTCGGGTCGTTTCGGATGACAGTGAGCGGGTTGTAGCGGTGCGTCCTGAAGTCTTTAGCGAACGGCGCCCACGCATAGACTTTCTGGCCATGTTTGGCGCGGTAACCGGCAGTCCGCTGGAAGTTGTCTCCCTTCACGTCGAGAACGACTGTCGAGTCAGACCAGCTGAGCAGGTTCGGGATGACAACGCCAACGCCCTTGCCGCTGCGCGTCGGTGCTGCCAGCAAAACGGACTGCTGACCCGGCAGCGCGAGGTAGCGACCTTCGTACTGGCCAAGCAAGATGCCCGTGCCTTCGAGCAGGCCGGATTTGGTAATTTCCATCCGATTGGCAAAACGTGCCGAGCCGTGAAGGTCTCGGCGCTTCGGACCTGCCATCAGGACAGCCATCGGCAGGGCAAAGAACAGTGCGCCACCCGGAACGAATAGCGACAGGTAAACCTTCTTCTGCTCCCGCTTATCGTCGGCCGCGAGTTGCCAATACCTATAGGTCGTCGTCAGGTGAAGGTTCGTCGGACGCATCTTGTGCATCAGCTGATAAAGCGCCGCGCTGCCGTAAGCGGTGCCGGCGGCTGCACCCACGACGTACAGTAACGCGGCTACCGAGAGGGCGGCACGCTTGGCTTTGATGAACGTGGCCTTCTCCATCACGCGGCCGCGCGCAAACGCGCTTCGGGCTCGTAGTGGATGCCGGTGATGTGCCGGCCTTGGGCATCGCTGTCGAAGTGCACGACGACTTCGACGACGCTGCGGGCGAGCTGTTTGATCTCGGGCATGGTCATGCCGCCACCGGCGGGCGACTCACGCACCATCAACGCGAGCTGCTCGAACGCAAGCTCGCAGCTGCCGGCATGCAAGCTGGTAATGCTGCCCGGGTGACCGGAGGCGGCGAGCCGAAGAAAGTAGTAGGCCTCTTCGCCGCGCACTTCGGCCAGGAAGATGCGATCGGGGCGCAGTCGAAGACAGGCCTCGAGCAGCTGCTTGGCCGACACGTCGGACGCACCTTGCGAGTTCTTGGAGAAGAACAGATGGAGCTTGTTTCGGTGCGATGGCAGAAGCAGCTCGGCCGCGTCTTCGATGGTGATAAGGCGCTCGTGAAGGCCGACTTCCTCGACAAGCGCTTTCATGAAGGTGGTCTTGCCGGAGCCAGTTTTGCCGGCAACGACAATTGTCTGGTGCTGGCGCACAGCCAAGCGCAGGAACTCGGCGTAGCGACGGCTCTGACGCAGCTCGAGCAGCTGCTCCTCGAACGGTTTGAGCGCCGCCGAGGTCGGCCGAACATGCTCGAAGAGGCCGCTGCGCTCGAAGTCGTCCAGGCGAGGCAGGAATGCCGACGGCTTGCGAATGCAGATCGCGATCGTCCCGGCCGACGTGGCATTGGGCTGCACGAACTGGATGCGTTCGCCGGTTGGGAGCTGCGCGCCGAGCAAAGGCGAGCGCTCGCTGGTGTGCTGCCCGGTCAGCGTGGCAACCGCGGTGGCCAGGCTGCGGCAGTGGTCGAACGTCAGACCGGGCACGTCGTGGAAGGTCCATTGCCCGGAGCGCTCGACGCACACCTCGCCGGGCCGGTTGACGACGACCTCGTTGACGTCATCTGGCGCAAGCAGCGGCCGAAACAGCTTCATGTGCTCGACGACGGTCGCGTCCTCGCGCACATGAAACTCCAGAAGGTTGTTCATGGCAAATTCACTGAGGCCGCAACTCGTAGACCGACGAGAAGTCGATGTCGCGCGCGACGTAGACGCCGACCACGCCGCCCTGGTTCTGGTACAGCAGCGGCGGGATGTTGATCGTGGCTTCCAGCACCTTCTCGGCCAGCTTCGAGCCTTGCGCCGTGGTGTTGGGCAGCACCAGGGTGTTGTTGTTGCCGGTGTTGCCGCTCGAACCTTGAGAGGCCGCAGCGATCTTGACGACATCCTCGACCAGCGAAAGCAGCAAGGCGCCGCCCAGGCGTTCGGTCCAGCGGTTGTCGACGTAGCCGCCGATGCCGCTCTCGCCGAGCGAGCCAGTGGCCGGTGAATCGAGATCCACGGTCACGCCGGTGGGCGTGCGAACGCGGGTCCAAAGCACGGGCACGCGTGTCAGGCCGGGCTTGATCTGGACAACGCGGTATTCGCCGTCGAGATGAGAGCCGCGCTCGACCAGCAGGACGTGGCCGTCGTCCGAAAACACGTTGCGGATGACCTGGCATCCGACGAGGCCGCTGGTGGCGGTGATGATGCGGGTCTTCAAGCTGCAGGTGAAGAGCGTGCCCTTGGGCATGACCAGGCTGCGGTTACCGAGAAGCCTGGCTTGCACGGTCGGGGTGGCACTGCGCTCCATCGATCCGAACAGCGATGCCGAGCCGGTGGCGCCCGTAGCAGGCTGCGTCGCGTTGCCGGTGCCAACGCTCGGCATGGTGAGTGGTGTTGCCCCGGCACCGCCGCCCGAGAGGCGTTGCAGCTGCAGTAGCAGCGGCGCCGCTTGACGCCGGTAGTCTTCGAGGGCCGAGCCGGGCTTGCCTTCGGTGCCGGCAGCGGCTTGTTGCGCCTGTCCCTTGTCGGCCGTGCGGATGTCGGGCGTCGCGCCGGCCGAGAAGATCGGGGCGTCGTCGGGCGACAGAACTTTGCGGGCTTGCCCGCTGTTCGACGCGCCGGCACCACGGAGCGGGATGGGCGTCACATCGGGGTCAATTTCTGCGACGCGGATACCGGGAGCACTTGCAGGGGCTGCGGTACGCGACGGTTCACTGGCTGACTTGGGCGGCGTCAAATCGAGCTTGCGGGCGCGGGTCGAAGCGACTTCCGGCGCGGCGGTCTTATCGACAACTTCAGCTGACGACTTGGTGAAGCGGCGAACAAGGGTGAAGCCGACGATCGCGATGATGGAGAAGATCAGCACTGCGATCGCGACGACCTGACGAACGTTGGTGCGGCTTGCTCGCTTGGTTGTGACACCGGGGATGACGGTTTCGCCCTCGAGGGGCTCGATCAAGTTTTTGTCGGTCATCGCGCGTCCCCTCGTGCGGCGGCGGTGAGTTCGGTCGAACGCATGACGCGGCGCACGCCGGGAATGGTCGTGCCCTGTACGGGCGCGACGCCATCGATGTCGAACGACTCGTTGATGATGGCGGCCACGCTGTTGCCCAGGCGCAGCACGAAGCGCCTGGAGACTCGATCGGCGACGAGCTGGTCGCCTTCCATGTGGGCGTTGACCATCTCTTCGGTCTGATCGGCGAGGCTCTCGAAGATGGTCGGCAGCGGGCGGTTGTTCGGGAACGAGAAGTAGGTCTTCGTGCCGTCGTCGAAGACCATCGCCGGCACGATGTCGTCGGAGTAGTCGCCGACGGCGACCGAGTAGTCCTTGTTGCGCACGGCCGGAACCGACTTCATGCGGTTGGTGACGAGTTCCTTGGCGGTGAGTGGCGGCGGTCCGCGATCGACCGGCTCCTGCACGACGACCGGCGGAGCGGGCGGCGGCGGTGGGGGGACGATGGACACGCGCATGACAGCGGACGACACCGCGCCGTCGGGGACGACCTTGAAGTCGAAGACATAGCGGCGGCGACTGGCGGCGAGAACCATGTTGTTGGTCGTCGCGCCGGTCTTGGGCTTGATGAAGATGTCGCGACCGCTCGCAATCACACACCAGGTGTCGGTTTCGCGGGCGCAGTCGGCGCCCTTGCCCATCGCGGGCTGCAAGGTGATCGACTCATCCTCGGCGAGGACAATCTGAGTAACGACACCGCGCCGAACCGGAATGGTGACGACGGCGTCGGGTGAGTACACGACAGTGCGAATGCGAGGGTCGAGCGGTTGCGAAACGACGGGTTCGCGAGCAGCCAAGCGGAGCGGCTCGCGAAGGGTCGGGACGTAGGCTGCTGGACGGGCCGAGGAATTGGTCGGGGCCGATGCGACGCCTAACGCAGAGGGCGTGTCGGCGGCGATCGCGCCGGCCGACACCAATGCGCTTGCAGCAATGCCTGCACACAAAAGAGTATTCATGATGCGCTGCTCCCACGAGGTGGCTCGGTATTCGCCGCGGGCGGCGGCGCACCGGTTGCGGCGGGCGAAATAAGTTCAGCGTCCGCCCGGTAGGAAAGGACGACGAACCCGAACGGGTTCTCGTTCTGGTCGACGGCCGTCTTCATGCTGCGCGGTCGGTACTCGTAGCGCACGGTCGCGACGTACCGCGTGAGGGGCGGCGTTAAGCCTTGGTTGTTGTGCACGTCCTTGTCGAAGGTGACGATGGCTTCACCGTTTCGACCCGGCTTGGTGGTGCTCGACATGCGGACCGAGATAACGGTGACCCGGTGCTCCTGGCCGGGGCCGGCCTTGGTTTGCAGGGCGTTCTCGCCGGTGAACTTGGCGGCGTAGGGCGACCAAGTCTCGGGCGTCGTCATGCGGGCGACCTGGTTGTAATCGGTCTGCAGAAGGTTGAAGTAGTAGCTCTCGCGGGCACGCACGAAGACCGCCGCCCAGTGCTGGTCGCCGGCGATGAGCTGTGGCACGGACTCAACGTCGAAGCTGCGCACGACCTGCGCCTCGCCGGTGATGCGGTCGACGACGATAGGAACGGGAGACGGCAGCGGGCGCATCGACTGGAACAGCGCCATGCCGAAACCCATCAAGCCGAGGACGACCCCGGCGCTGGCCACCCACCACGCACGCCGCGTCGATGCGGCTATCTGGACGCGCGAGTCGGTGTCGTAGTCGTCGCCAGCGGCGATCTTTTTTAGGGCTCTTGCGGACAGGGGCAGAGGCTTGTCGAGAACGGTGGCGGTGTTCATGGTGGGCAACCCGGGTGGTCGATCATTTCGGGATGAAGTCGGCGAGCCGTTTTGTGCGGCTGGCCTGTTGCATCTGGGCTTCACGGGCCTGCGACTCGGCGATGCGGTAGTCGGCGTCGGCCACACCGCGAGCCAGCGCGATTTGCGACTGTTCGTGCTGCAGTAAGGCGGTCTCGGCTTCGATGCGGGACTGCAGTTCTTGCGCAGACTTCGCGTCGGGGCTGGCGCTGACTTGTTTCATCAGGCTCTGGATCTGCGCAATGCGGCCGTTGGCCTTTTGCATGGCGTCCTGCATGAAGGCCTTGTGCTGATACGGCATCGCCAGCTGCGATTGACAGTGCGTCTGCTCGCTGCCGCTGAGGTCTTTGCAGTTGTAGGTCATCGAAGCGTCGCGCAGGGAGAGCGCGGTGCCCGACAGCGCGGCATACCCGCCGGAACGCAACGCGGCCATCGTTTCTGTCGCATTGGCCGGTACATAGTTTTGCAACGCGGGGCTGTTCAGGATGTCGCCGAGGTTTCGGGCGCCGGTGATGGCCTTGTATTGCTGCTCCAGCTGCGTGAGTTGGTTTTGCAGGCTCTCGATCTGCGTCAGCTGGTTCTCGATCTGGGTGACCGAGCTGAGGTATTCCTGCAACGCCTGAATCAACGCGGCAATGTCGATGACCGGGATGCCGGCGTTCGCGGCGGTCGCGCTGAAGGTGATGGTCACGCACAGCACGATGCGGGCGACAAGAGACTTGATCGACTTCATGAGAGGCTCCTTGGGGTGAACGGGGGTGAACGGGAGGGTGGTACGAATCGGGGTGCACGCGCGGGTGATCTACTTCTTGAAATTGCCAAGCTGAGAAACGCGCTGAAAAGCCCAGCGGCCGCCGCTCATGGCAGCCCGTCCACCAGCAGCGCCGACATCGGCGACAGCCCCTGCGGCGGCGGCGCCGGCGCTGCCGACAGCGCCGACGCCGCGGCCGGCGTAGTACGCCGCGCCGGCGCCGCGGCTGACCGCGCCACCACCG
>ENA-OFCD01001007-OFCD01001007.1-metagenomes-genome-assembly--contig:-NODE-1007-length-15643-cov-3.322043_pt1 | contig 15643 bp, 14 predicted proteins | sample MGYA00153392_OFCD01 | MGnify analysis MGYA00153392 | reverse complement strand
GCAAATCAGTCGCGGTGAAACAGCTCACCACGCTGGGCTGCAGCAGCACCATCAATATCGTCAGGCTGATTATGAAAGCGCTGCCCCATGATGATCAAAACAAGGACATTGATTTCGCCAGCACCACCCTAGAAGCACGGTGGCAAGCGGGGTTTGATGATCTTGAAAGAGCACTGGCGCACAAAACCTGGCTACAAGCACCGCCCGCCCATATTGGCATGGTCGTACATGAATTAAAGCAGCAGCAAAATAGCCCATCTTAACCGGACGCCGTCATGACTGAAAACGAAGTACGCCTAGGTGCGTTCGCCATGCCATTCGATAACCCGGCGTATCCGCTTGGGCCTTATAGATTTGTGGATCGTGAGTATCTGATCATCACTTATCGATCCGATCCGGCACTGCTTGAAAAACTGATTCCTGCCCCGCTTAAGTTAGCCGAGCCGGTGGTGAAGTATGAATTCATTAATATGCCCGACTCCACTGGCTTTGGACATTATTGCGAATCGGGCCAGGTCATTCCGGTCACACTCGATGGCATCCCGGGCAGCTATGTGCTGTCCATGTATCTCAACGATCATCCGCCCATCGCGGGCGGGCGTGAGCTTTGGGGGTTCCCGAAAAAATACGGTGAGCCTGAGCTACGGGTGCACAAAGACACACTGATGGGCACACTCGATTACAGCGATTTCCGGGTCGCAACCGGCACCATGGGGTTCAAGCATCGCACCTTGGATACCGCGACTATTGCGCAATCGATGGCCGCGCCGAATTTTTTACTGAAAATTATTCCGCACGTCGATGGCACACCACGCATCTGCGAATTGGTGCGTTATGGCCTGACCGATATTCAGGTCAAAGGCGCGTGGAGCGGGCCCGGTGCGCTTGACCTGCATGACCATGCGCTGGCACCCGTAGCGGATTTACCCGTGCTTGAGATATTGTCAACGGTGCACATCATTGCCGATCTCACGCTGCCGTTGGGTGAAGTCGTGCATGACTATCTTGCAAAATAATCAGTCATTCCTCAATCAACTGTCAGCTAACCCGAAAGGAAACCCCATGCAACTCAAAGATAAAGTCGCCATTATTACCGGCGCCGCCAGCGGCATCGGCAAAGAAATTGCTATCGAATTCGCCCGTGAAGGTGCCAAGGTTTGTATCGCTGATTTAGCGCTCGATGCGGCCACCGCCACCGCCAATGAAATCAATGCATCCGGCGTCAGCGGCTCAGCCATGGCCGTAGCGATGAATGTGACTGATGAGGCTCAGGTCGATGCAGGCGTGGCCCAAACGGTTGCGCAATTCGGCGGGGTGGATATTTTAATCAGCAACGCCGGTATTCAGGTGATTAGTCCGATTGTTGATTTTAAATTTGAAGACTGGAAGCGCTTGCTGGCGATCCATCTGGACGGCGCGTTTCTCACCACTCGCGCCTGCATGCGGGCGATGATCAAGGCAGGTCGCGGCGGCACTATTTTGTATATGGGCTCGGTGCATTCGCATGAAGCCTCACCGCTTAAAGCGCCGTATGTTGCCGCCAAGCACGGGCTGATCGGGCTGGCCAAAGTGGTGGCGAAAGAAGGCGCTAAAGATCACATCCGCGCCAATGTCATCTGTCCGGGCTTTGTCCGCACGCCGCTGGTCGACAAACAAATTCCGGAGCAGGCCAAAACGCTCGGCATTTCCGAAGCCGACGTGATCAAGAACGTGATGCTCAGAGAAACAGTCGATGGCGAATTTACGACCGTTCAGGATGTGGCCAACACGGCCGTTTTCCTCGCCGCCTTTCCAACCAATGCTTTGACCGGACAATCCATTACCGTTAGCCATGGCTGGCATATGCAGTAACACGACATGATGCGGTGGTTTTGCGTGGGTTCAGCCAGCCGTCATGGCTAGTCTGTCAGCGAAGTCGTTTATACAATTTTTATACCTTAGGCCCATCTTTCTGCACTGATTTAATGCAGGATTACCTAATCTCTTGTTTATGTCTTTTAAAAACAAGGTGGCTGATATGGATTTTGTTTATATGGGTATTGCTGCGGCGCTATTGGCGCTGCTGATCGGGCTTGTGTTGGGTTGTGATCGCCTGATGAAACATGGCAGTCGCGGCAGCACCCAAACAGGCTTGCAACCTTCAAAAGCCGATAAGCAATCTGAGGTGCAATCATGAGCACACTGCAGATTCTGGGTTGTATTGTGGCCGTTGGATTACTCGCCTATCTCGTAGCCGCGTTGTTAAACCCGGAGGACTTTTCATAATGTCCATAATGCCAATCTCCTCGTGGGGCCTGTTGATTGCCTTCCTTGGCATTCTACTGCTGACGGTCAAGCCACTCGGTCTTTACTTGGCCAGCGTGATGCAGGGTCAATCCCGAATCGTGACTATCGGCAGCAAACTCGAATCCGGGTTGCTGCGTCTGTGCGGTGCGAAACCCGAGCTGGAAATGGGCTGGCGGCAGTATGCGCTTTCGGTGCTCGTGTTTAGCGCATTTGCCGTACTCGCCGTCTATGTCATGCAACGCTTCCAGTCCGCGCTGCCGTTCAATCCGCAAAAATTCGGCGATGTTTCTGCGGACTCGGCATTCAATACCGCGATCAGTTTTGTCACCAACACCAATTGGCAGGCTTACACCGGCGAATCCACCATGAGTTATCTGACACAGATGCTGGTGTTGACGGTGCAGAATTTCGTATCCGCTGCTGTTGCTTTGGCAGTCGCATTTGCCCTGATGCGCGGCTTCGCGCGGAAAGAGTCCACCACCATTGGCAATTTTTGGGTTGATGTATACCGCACGGCTCTCTACATCCTGATGCCACTGTCATTCTTACTGGCGCTGTTTTTCGTGAGCCAGGGCGTGATTCAGAATCTGGATGCTTACAAAGACATTACGACCGTACAAAGCTATACCTACGAGCAGCCCAAAAACAACGCGCAAGGCCAGCCACTCAAAGATGCGGCTGGCGCGCCGGTAATGGAAACCATCACATCGCAAACACAAACCATTGCCATGGGCCCGGTCGCGTCCCAGGAGGCGATCAAAATGCTGGGCACCAATGGCGGCGGATTTTTCAATGCCAATTCAGCGCATCCTTTTGAGAACCCGACAGCGCTCACTAATTTGGCGCAAATGCTGGCGATTTTCCTGATTCCGGCGGCACTCTGTTATGCATTTGGCTGCGTGGTTGGTGATACCCGCCAAGGCTGGGCCATCCTGGGTGCGATGACACTTATATTTGTCACGATGACGCTGATCGTGATGGCTGCCGAGCACGCGGGCAATCCGCAATTCAACGCCCTCGGCATCGATCAGGCGGCCAGTGCGATGCAGTCAGGCGGCAATATGGAAGGCAAGGAAACGCGTTTCGGTATTGCCGCATCGGCCCTGTTCGCTGCCATCACGACCGCAGCATCCTGTGGTGCAGTCAATGCGATGCACGATTCATTCACCGCGCTAGGTGGACTGGTGCCACTGTTGCTTATACAGCTGGGCGAGGTGGTGTTCGGCGGTGTGGGCTCCGGTCTTTACGGCATGCTGGTATTCGCCATCATGGCCGTCTTCATCGCCGGCTTGATGATCGGCCGCACCCCAGAATATCTGGGCAAAAAGATCGAAGCCTATGAGATGAAAATGATCTCCATCGCGATCCTCGTCACGCCGCTGCTGGTGCTATCCGGAACCGCCATCGCCGTGCTGGTCGAAGCGGGTAAAGCAGGCATATCAAACCCGGGTGCGCATGGGTTTTCGCAAATCCTGTATGCGCTGTCTTCGGCGGCCAACAATAACGGCAGTGCGTTCGCGGGGTTATCGGCGAACACACCTTTCTATAACCTGCTGCTCGGTATCGTCATGTGGATTGGCCGCTTTGCGGTCATCGTTCCGGTACTCGCAATCGCGGGCTCCCTTGCGGGCAAGAAGCGCATTGATGCCACCGCCGGCACCATGCCCACACACGGCCCGCTATTTATCATGTTGCTGGTGGGCACGGTTGTCATCGTTGGCGCACTGACCTACATACCCGCGCTGGCGCTCGGGCCGATAGTTGAACATTTGCAGCTTTTTCAATTGAAGTAAGGATTGAATATCATGTCTGATCAAACATTAACCCTGCTGGATGGCAGGCTGGTTCGTCCGGCGATACTGGACGCATTCAAAAAACTTTCACCGACAGTACAGTGGAAAAACCCGGTCATGTTCGTGGTGTATGTGGGCAGTATTATCACCACGCTGCTTTATGGTCAGGCACTGTCAGGTCAGGGCGAAGCACCCGCTGGTTTCATTCTGGCGATTTCTCTCTGGCTATGGTTTACGGTGTTATTTGCCAACTTTGCTGAAGCGCTCGCCGAGGGACGCAGCAAAGCACAGGCGGCTTCATTACGCGGCATAAAACAAAAGACCTGGGCCAAGCGGCTCAATGAACCTCACCATGGCAGTACATGGTCCACCGTGCCATCAGATGAACTTCGTCAGGGTCATGTGTTTTTGGTCGATGCAGGTGATGTCATTCCGGCCGACGGTGAAGTCATTGAAGGTGTCGCCACGGTCGATGAAAGCGCGATCACCGGCGAATCAGCACCTGTGATTCGCGAGTCAGGCGGCGATTTCTCTTCCATCACTGGTGGCACGCGAGTGCTCTCGGACTGGCTTGTCGTACGCGTCACCGCCAACCCCGGCGAAACTTTTCTGGATCGCATGATTGCGATGGTGGAAGGCGCCAAACGGCAAAAAACACCCAATGAAATTGCGCTAACCATTTTGCTCGTTGCGCTCACCATTATTTTTCTGCTCGCCACGATTACCCTGCTGCCATTTTCACTCTTCAGTGTTGAAGTGGCCAAAGCCGGTACTCCCGTCACGATTACAGTACTGATCGCGCTGCTCGTATGTTTGATCCCCACCACTATTGGCGGGCTGCTGTCAGCGATCGGTATTGCAGGCATGAGCCGGATGATGCAGGCGAATGTGATCGCCACGTCTGGGCGGGCAGTTGAAGCCGCCGGTGATGTTGATGTGTTGTTGCTGGACAAAACCGGCACGATCACGCTGGGCAACCGTCAGGCATCGACATTTTTTCCTGCAAATGGTGTTACCGAAATCCAGCTGGCGACGGTTGCACAGCTAGCGTCCCTGTCAGATGAAACACCCGAGGGCCGCAGCATTGTGGCGCTGGCTAAACAGCGTGGTTGTGCAACTGCTCATGCTTCCGATGTAGAAAATGCAATTTTTGTGCCGTTCACCGCGCAGACCCGCATGAGCGGTATCGACATCGGCACAAGGATCGTACGCAAAGGTGCCGCCAGCGCTATCCAGCTCCACGTAGAGCATGCAGAACAGCGCTTTCCGGAAGATGTATTACGCACGGTTGACGATATTGCGCGACGGGGCAGCACGCCGCTGGTCGTGGCCGAAAATGGCCGTGTGCTGGGCGCGATTGAACTGAAAGACATCGTCAAGCCAGGCATCAAAGAGCGGTTTGTCGAACTGCGCCGCATGGGCATCAAGACTGTGATGATTACCGGTGACAACAAGCTTACTGCTGCGGCAATTGCGGCTGAAGCCGGGGTGGATGATTTCCTTGCCGAGGCCACCCCGGAAGCCAAACTGAAATTGATTCGGCAATATCAAGCCGAGGGCCGTCTGGTCGCAATGACCGGTGATGGCACCAACGATGCTCCCGCGCTGGCGCAGGCCGATGTGGCTGTGGCGATGAATAGCGGCACCCAGGCCGCGAAAGAGGCGGGCAATATGGTAGACCTGGATTCAAATCCGACCAAGCTGATCGAGGTTGTCGAAACCGGTAAACAAATGCTGATGACACGCGGTGCGCTGTCCACCTTTTCAGTGGCTAATGATGTGGCCAAATATTTCGCCATTATTCCGGCCGCCTTTGCGTCCACTTATCCGCAATTAAACGCGCTGGATGTCATGCATTTAACCAGCCCTTCATCGGCGATTTTATCCGCCGTTATTTTTAATGCGCTCATCATCATCGTCTTGATTCCGCTGGCGCTCAAAGGCGTGAAATACCGCGCGGTGGGTGCCGCACAGCTGCTGCGCCGCAATCTGCTGATCTATGGTTTGGGTGGCCTGATCGTCCCGTTCGCGGGCATCAAGCTGATTGATATGGTGCTGGCCTTACTCAATCTCGTCTAAGAATTATTCCTTAAGGAGTTTTCATGTTGTCAATTTTTCGCCCGGCGTTTTCATTATTAGTGCTGATGACTTTAATTTGTGGGTTGATCTATCCGCTGATTGTTACTGGCGTAAGCCAGGTCGTGTTCCCGTTTGAAGCGCATGGCAGCTTGATCACTAAAGACGGCAAGGTGGTGGGCTCACATTTGATTGGTCAGCCGTTCAGTGATGCTTCGTATTTCTGGAGCCGTCCGTCTGCCACCAGCCCGATGCCGTATAACGCGCAATCATCAAGTGGATCGAATTTGGGACCCTCCAATCCGGCGCTCATCGATGGCATCAAAACGCGTATCGAAGCCTTAAAATCCGCCGACCCAGTTAATACACAAGCCGTGCCGGTTGATCTGGTTACCAGTTCAGCAAGTGGTCTTGATCCACATATCAGCCTCGCGGCAGCCTACTACCAGGTTGACCGCGTTGCGGCAGCCCGAAAGCTGCCTGTCCAGCAAGTGCGTATGCTTGTTGATAAGTACCGGGAGTTGCCATTGGCCTACATCATGGGCGAGCCCCGGGTGAACGTTCTGGCGCTAAATTTGGCCCTCAAGGATTTAAATCCTTAAAGCAAAACCTAAAAACTGACGCCATCATCAAAAGCATGATCATCATTAAATAACCGCATGACTATGATCAAACCACCAAACACTCGCCCCGATCCTGACGCACTGTTGGCACGCATCCAGCAGGACGAGGTGAGTGCGAAGCGCGGCAAGCTGCGTATTTATTTTGGCGCCTCCGCTGGCGTGGGCAAAACCTTTGCCATGCTCTCGGCGGCGCAACGGGTGGAAGCCGAAGGTCGCGACGTGCTGGTTGGCGTGCTTGAAACGCATGGCCGCAGCGAAACCGCCGCGCTGCTTGATGGGCTTAAGGTGCTGAAAAAAAAGCGGCTGGGACATCGCGGCCAGGCTTTGGAAGAATTTGATCTGGATGCAGTGCTCGTGCAACCTCCATCACTCATCCTGGTTGATGAATTCGCACACTCGAATGCACCGGGGTCACGCCATCCCAAGCGCTGGCAGGATGTTGAGGAATTGCTGGCAGCAGGCATTGACGTCTGGACTACCCTCAATGTTCAGCATCTGGAAAGTTTGAATGATGTGGTCGGGGGCATCACCGGCATCCGCGTAAATGAAACCCTGCCAGATAAAGTTTTTGATAAAGCCGATGAAGTGGTTCTCGTGGACATTCCGGCCGAGGAGCTGCTGGCTCGGCTGAAAGCGGGCAAGGTATACCTGCCGCAGCAGGCTGAACGCGCGGCCAAGAATTTTTTTCGCAAGGGAAATCTCATTGCGCTCCGCGAGATCGCACTCAGGCGTACTGCAGATCGAGTCGAAAACGACGTCCAGACTTATCGGATTGAAAAATCCATTGCCCACGTCTGGAAAACAGAAGGTTCAATACTCGCCTGCGTGGGGCCGGATCGCGGCACGGAACATGTGGTGCGCAGTGCAGCACGGCTCGCCAGTCAGCTCAACGCAACTTGGCATGCGGCTTATGTTGAAACGCCGCGCCTGCAACGCCTGCCACGCCTGGAGCGCGAACGCATACTGAAGGTACTGCAACTTGCAGAATCGCTCCAGGCTAAAACTGCGGTGCTCACCGGCAGCGACATTGCGAGCCAAATGGCAGACTATGCCAGAGCGAACAATCTTGCCTATATTGTGGTGGGACGCTCGGCCGGGCCGCTGCATACAATACTGGGGATCGCACGATTGTGGCCTTGGCAGCGCTCACTCAGCGAACGCATCGGCGCCATCATTGCCGAAGCCGATGTTATTGATGTGGGCCGCCCGAAAGTCGCGGCGCCATTGCCAGCGGTTGGCGGATCGGCACACTCAACAAAACATTCTGCCGAATTTTCGAGCGAATTTCCGCCACAACCCAACCTCAATAGGTCTTCAACCCACGACACAACGACCCGGCATCGCAACAAGCAAATGCGTTACCTATGGACAATAATTGCTTGCGCCGCTACCACCATTGCAGTGACGCCGTTGTTGCCTTATTTTGATCTGGCCAATATTGTCATGGTGTTTCTGCTCACCGTGGTGTTGGTTGCATTCAAGTTTGGACGAGGCCCGGCTATATTGGCTGCGTTTCTAAGCGTGGGCGCATTTGATTTCTTCTTTGTACCGCCGCGCTTTTCATTTGCGGTCAGCGATGTTCAGTATTTGGTGACGTTCGGCGTCATGCTGGCGGTAGGCATCATAACGGGGCAACTTACCTCAGGTTTGCGCTTTCAGGCACGCATCGCTTCACACCGCGAAACCCGAGCGCGCACCCTGTTCGAATTTGCCAAAGATCTATCGAGCGCACTGCAGACCGAACAGGTCATCATCACCAGCATTGCAATGATTGAACAAGCGTTTCAAGCCAAAGTATCGTTGATACTTCCGGACCATGCCGACCGACTTTCTGCAGCAGGCGATCGCCACCACGATGCTGATATTGATATCGGCATTGCACGATGGAGCTTTGATAAAGGCGAACAAGCCGGATTTGCGACTGATACGCTGCCGGGCAATCCATATCGCTATATTCCATTAAAAGCGCCCATGCGGATTCGCGGCGTGCTGGCCATCAAACCGCAAGATCGTCGCTGGTTATTGATCCCCGAGCAACAACGCCAAATTGAGACGTTTGCGAGTCTCATCGCAATCGCTTTGGAGCGCGTGCATTACGTCGAAGTCGCGCAGGAGGCGTTGTTGAAAATGGAATCGGAACGCTTGCGTAATTCATTGCTGGCGGCGCTGTCACATGATTTACGAACCCCGCTGACAGCGATGGTCGGACTATCGGACGCTCTGTCGATGGCAAAACTGCCTGCCGAGCAACATGAGATTGCAATAGCCATTCGCGACGAGTCGCGACGCATGAGCACGATGGTGAACAATCTGCTGGATATGGCGCGCATTCAGACCGGTGAAATAAAACTCCGGCGTGAATGGCAGCCGATTGAGGAAGTTATCGGCAGCGCCATCCGTGCAACCAAACGCGTACTGGGTGAACGCAACATCCATGTCGTGATACCAAACGCTTTTCCGCTGATTGAATTTGATGCCGTGCTGATTGAAAGAGTTTTTGTCAATCTTCTGGAAAACGCTGCCAAATACACGCCCCCGAACAGCACCATAAAAATAGAAATCATGGCGCAAGATTTATACTGCAGCGTAACCGTATCAGACGATGGCCCCGGTCTTCCCAAAGGGCAAGAAGAAACCATTTTTGAAAAATTCACCCGCGGGCAGCAGGAAAGTGCCACGCCGGGCGTGGGACTGGGTCTGGCTATTTGCCGGGCAATCATTGAGGCACATCAGGGCAAAATCAAAGCAATGAACAATACTCAGGGCGGCGCTGCGTTCACGTTTACACTGCCACTGGGAACGCCACCAGTGGTTGATGCGGACAGTCCAGAATAACCATGAATACAAATGCAAACGAAAACGCAAACACGACTGCAGCCGATGAATAAGTATTGATGAAAATTCTATCCTAGCCATGTCAAATCCTGCACCCGTTGCCGTTATCGTCGAAGACGAAAAACAGATTCGTCGATTTGTACGGCTGGCTCTTGAGGGCGAAGGCTGGCATGTATTTGAATCCGAAACCATCAAACAAGGATTAACCGAAGCCGGTACGCGCAAACCGGATCTGCTGATTGTTGATCTTGGCCTACCCGATGGTGATGGTGTGGATCTGATTCGTGATGTACGCACCTGGTCGAACGTGCCCGTTATCGTACTTTCTGCGCGAGCCGATGAAAAAGATAAAGTCAGAGCACTCGATGCGGGCGGTGACGACTACCTGACAAAGCCTTTCGGCGTTGCTGAATTGCTGGCACGCGTTCGCGCCACGCTGCGGCGGCAACGACTGCCCGGCAGCGAAAATGGCAGCGTTTATGAAGTGGGTGATATCCGTGTTGATCTCGCCGCGAGGTTGGTCACTAAAGGCACGCAGCAGGTTCATCTCACGCCGATTGAATATCGGCTGCTCAGTGTGCTCATTGGCAATCTTGGCCGGGTATTGACGCATCGCCAGCTCCTGCAGGATGTATGGGGGCCATCGCATGCTGAAAGCAGTCATTACCTGCGGGTTTATATGGGCCACCTGCGCCAAAAACTTGAAGACGATCCGGCACAACCGAAGTACATCCTGACTGAAACCGGTGTAGGTTATCGGCTGGTGTCGTAACTACATGATCGTAGCAAAGGTGCCTTTCAGGAAACGCGACGGCTCCATCCAGCCGACAGGCTGTCTGTCTGTCTCTCTATCTGCCTGCAGCCCGCATCCTGATTTAAAACGCTTTACTAATTCCTGCATACAAAGCGCGACGCGGCCCAAATTGCGGGGCCCCCACACCGATACCTGAACCATCACGGATTTGATAGGTTTTATCGAAGGCATTGATTAACGCAAACCGCGCGTCCAGCTTGCCGATACCGGGCAAATCAAGATTTTGCAGCAGGCTCAGATTAACCTGTGTATATCCGGGCAAATGTTGCGAATTCACAAAGCCATTCCGCAGTCCGCTGCCGTACAACATATCTGCACTGATGAGTGTACGGCCCAGTCGATACGACAGTCCAGCTGACGCGGCCCAGCGCTGTTCATGATCCAGATGCACCCAATTTTTATTAATTACATTCAGCTCATTCTGCGCAAAATTAAACTGGCCACTTTCAATCGCTTTACCTTTGGCACTGCTATAGCTGGCATTGCCATAGGCAGTGAAGTGACTTTGCTTGTAGCTGCCCGATAGTTCCAGACCATAAATTTTGCCGCGTTCGAAATTGAAGGCCGAAAAAATCAGCGCGTTACCAAATTGGCCTTCATCCTGAAGATGCCGCACATCGCGATAATAGCTGTCCAGCCCCACCGTAATGGAAGGCGTCAGTTGATGCGACAAGCCAATATCGTAGTAATGGGAGCGCTCGGATTTTACCGATGTATTCGCGTCCGACGGCAATGCATTGGTTGTGTTGAGGAACAGGGCGATGCTGGTGGTGTCAATTTTTTCGGTTGGCGGCGGCGTGAAATAACGCGCATAGCCGGCATGCACACGGGTTTGCGGCGTCAGGTCATAAACCACACCGAGGCGCGGGCTAAGCTGGCTTTCATTGACGACCGTGCTGACCCTGTCATAGCGCGCGCCGTAGTTAATGGTGAGCTTGTCGGTTGGTTTCCATTCATCCTGTAAATAAATTCCATATAAATAACCGGAAATTTGCGAGTTGTCGACAATACTAATCGGCATACCATTAAGCTGATTGCCGTCAGCATCGGCGGCGAAAACCTGTGAAGCGTTGTCAACCCGGAATTGCTCGCGACTGTAGACGATGCCCGTGCGCAAGGTGTGTTCGCGACCCAATGGATAACTCAAATCAGCCTGGGTGCCGACGGTCTGGTTTCGGCGGAGAATGTGGGCGGCGATGCCTTTAAAAGTCAGATCACCCACTGCATCCGGGGTGTAGGCCACATCGCTATAGCGGTTGAACAGCGAAACCTGATAATCAACCCCGGCACCTGCTGTCCCTTGATAAGACAAAATCTGGAACCGGTTTTTTTCGCGCTGGCGTGCATCAAAATTCGCAGACGGAATTGCAGCCGCATTATCGAGCGTAAATGATGGCGTCTGTTCCGCTACATTGGGGATCTGGAACCTGCTGTCGCTATGACCAAATACGAAATTGATGCGGCTGTCGTTACCGAGAAGATAGGATAAATTACCGAACCCTTTCCATTGATTGGTCGTATCGTGAATCGCATTTTTGGTCGCGATCGGATTTTCGATACCCAAATTATGGCGCAGGAATGAGCCCGTCAAAAAAAATGAAAACGCATCTTTTGACCCGCTGAGTTCGAGGCCGGTTTCCTGATGATTGTGGCTGCCCCCAAGGTAGCTCAGGCTGCCGCTGTTTTCAAAGCTGTTGCCCTTGGTCTGAATATCAATAACACCCGCCGTGCGATAGCCATACTGGGCCGGCAATGCGCCCGTCAGGACGCTGATCTGCTGCGCAAAGCGCGCATCCAGCGCTTGCCCAAAACCCGAGATTGATTCAGGGATCACCACCCCGTTAATCCGATATTGAAGATTGGCGTGGTCGCCGCGCACATGCAATTGGCCATAAGAATCCTGCACCACGCCAGGGGCCTGCATGAGCACCTGATTGAGCGGTGTGTTGTCGCCAAACGGCAGCGCCTCAATATCTTTTCGGCCAAATCGATAAATGGTACTGCCCGTATCCGGTGAGAGCCCGTTACGAGCTTCATCAAGGCGCTTGATGACTACTTCTACCGGTTCAATTGTTTGCGGACTGGCAGCGGTCAAGACCGCCAAATTTTCCAGTTCGGCTGCAACGACAGTAACGGGATAAACCGGGATGGATACAACGGCAATAGCACTGGCAATGGCACTAGCCATCGCACGTAATTTAAAAACAAACATGATGAATCCTTTGAACGCGTGTTGACGAAATTGGAGCTCCTGCTGAGCAAGAGAATTCGTACGGGAATGACAGTGCGATCAAAAGGAAACGGGCGGGCCTCGATTTCGGGAGGCCAGCAGATCAGCTGCCACGGTGGCAATGTTGATCTCGGTGGAAATGCGGTGTGTGGCGGACACTGCGGCAAATATATACGGCGATGAAACTGCGCCGTCAGCCATTTGCCCTAATGCTGCGCATTCCTCGCAAAAATGCTGTCCTGGAAGCGGCTGATCAGGCTGTTCACTATGCTGCTTGAAATGGCTGAGCTCATGTCGCAGCCCAGCCTGCTGACCCAATACCAGCAGCAGCGGTATCAGCAATATCAACAACGATTTTCGTGTGAACCGAAAAATCATATTAAAAGGCAGGCCTGGAAAATGGGTTTTTTTGTGACTCGAATATTAGCATATGCAACCGTGTTGCGCTTATACCTGTGGTGAAACTTGTGGGTGATTTATAGTGATTTTCGCCGCTGCGGACCCGCCCGATAGATCTCAATATTGGGCGCTACGACTGTGGCGTCAATGCCAGCGCCCTTAACATCTTTGCCAAGCTGCGCTTCGCTGACGGCGTGTTGCGTCTGCTCAAGGTGATCGATGCGGAACGTGATCCATTGCAAGCCGGGTTTGAATCTATTGCCAGATCAGGATATGCAACAAACCCATACGCAACCCATAAATAAAAAGTGTAACTCCAATATCGGCGGGCATCTTGAAGCACAAATGGCTTAAAACATCCGCCAATGCTGGGGTTTATTAAATTATTTTTCTGCTTATTCAACTTGACCGGCATTGTGAAGAATGCGGCACAAGCCATTAAGCTACAATCTTTGCATGAATACACCCGCCAAAAATAAATATCCGCGTTGGTTTCGACATATCCAGCGTCGCCCCAATCTGGCGGTTGCATCCGTGTTGGGATTGGCAATGACCGCGCTTCTGTGCATTTATTTTGCGCCAGCCCGCGCCATCCTGATCTCGTTTAATGTGGCCTGCATTTACTACCTCGCATCCATTTGCAAAGCGATGACCGGCGCCAGCCCGGCCACAATGAGACAGCGGGCGCGCATGAACGAAGAAAGCAAATGGACACTGCCCATTGTGGCCATTGTGGTGGCCTCCATCGTGCTGATCGCGCTGTATCAGGAGCTACATGCGGGTAAAACCAAGTCGCTCAGCGATGCCGCTTTAGCGGGCGCCACCATGTTGCTGTCCTGGTTTTTTTTGGCGATTATTTTTGCACAGCAATATGCGTTTGTGTATTACGTTGAACGCGATTGCGAGGACGGCGGGCTTAATTTTCCAAGCACGGCCGAGCCAGACTACTGGGATTTTGCCTACTTTTCGGTGGTGCTCAGCATGACGTTTCAGGTGTCCGATGTGCAAATCACCTCACGCAAAATTCGGCATCTGGCGTTGCTGCATAGCGTGACCAGTTTTTTTTACAACGTTATCATCGTGGCAATCTCGGTGAATGTAGTAGCGGGGATTCTTTAGGCCATCGCTGAAACAGCGGTTTGATGAGACCTAACCGCACACGAAGTTATGAACGCGTATTGCGCTTTTTTTTGTCAGGCTCACTCTATACACGGAGCGGGAAGTCACCTAGTGATAGCTAAATCTCGCGATGCTATTGATGGCCGTGAAAGTCACTTCCATAATCTCGCGCTTGCCCTCGTACTCAATCGGCATGCGCATTTTTAACCAGTTACCGGCTCCATGTTCAGTGTAATGGCTGCTTTTGCCTTGCTGGTTAATATTGAAAAGCTGTCCACTTGGGAACAGATCTGAATAATCTGCAACAAAAGCAAAAGTTGCTCCTTTATCCGGACTTGCGCAAAGTGATGGCATCGTTCCAGGAGCATAAATGGAACTACGGTCAACTTTTATTTGACCGCCAATCGCGCCAAAACGTGCCCAGGTGACGCCAAGCGGCGTCGGTGAGGGCTTAAAATTTGATGTCAGTATCGCTTGATCAAATCTAAAACAAATGGGCTGTTTTAAATTACTTTTAAAAAAATAGCCGATGCCGCCCGGACTCGCACCAATAATCCATTCAAACAGCTGGCTGCTGTAATGAATGTTCGGATAAGGTGATGCCGCTTGGGGGTGACGTTTTTTTACAAGCTCATGCTCCATCACGATCAACGCATTATTTGTTGCATCCCTAATTTGCACATCAACATCAAAATCAACTTCAACAATAACGGTGCGTATGGATTCACAACCCGCCGTGGCGACGACGAACCCGATCAACATCAGCCGCTTCAAGAAACTTGGCAGATTAAACAAATAATTCACCAGTCGCTCCTAGAGTCTCGAACAAACAATTATGTTTGACAAATAAGGTTAGGCGGGCACGTCGGCGGTTGTTCAAACCAACTATCCACCCAGTCCCAAAAATCTGTCCACCACTCACCCATCATGTCCCAAATTTCATCAAACCATCAAAGCCAAGGGTCGGTCTCGCCTTTTGCCCAAAAAGGCAATAGTCAAGGTCTACGTTTCACAAGTTTACGGCACTGCAATATTCAGCCCAATCATTTTGCCAGCGACTCCATGTTGGCATATGACTCAAGGAAGCCGCAGGCTACACAGCGGTACGACGCGATAGGCAAACTAAGTTCTTGCGGGACGTTTATTCCACTGAATCCAGGCTTGGGTTCGCCCTCAACCCAAAGGCTTCCATACACAACGTCTGGCGATCGGTCGGGAATAAACCCACGACTCATGGATTGTTGGCATTTGGGGCATGCTTTTGCTGCATTCATTTTTTATCCTAATTTTCTTGCGATGGCGAATCAAGCTGAGCGTCCGCTGTGGACCGGATGATGCTCATCATAGCAATCTCCTAATTCCTCTGCCGCAGACCATTTATCGTAGTCGCAGCGATACAGGAAAGGCCTGGCGTTTGCGTTCTGGCTTTCCGTCCAACTTGCTTCTTCATATTTACGCTGGGTTCAGC
>ENA-OFCD01001006-OFCD01001006.1-metagenomes-genome-assembly--contig:-NODE-1006-length-15643-cov-5.740634_pt1 | contig 15643 bp, 13 predicted proteins | sample MGYA00153392_OFCD01 | MGnify analysis MGYA00153392 | reverse complement strand
GGTTTTGCTTTGCTCTACCCAACCTAAAACCCAAAGCCTAAAGCCCAAAGCCTAACTCCTAAAGCCTAACTCCTAAAGCCTAAAGCCTAACCCCTATACATTAGAATTCGCGCCGAGCTGTTCGCTGTCGAGGTTGAATAATACCTGGAGAGTGTGCATGGCTCTGCGGCGGGTGTCGGCATCCTCTTGGGCGCGGAGTTGTACCATCGGATCTTGAAGGATTTTATTGACGATGCCTTTAGTTAAGGCTTCGATCGCTTCTTGGTGGCGTTCGCCAAATTCGGCACCTAATCTGGAGAGAGCTTTTTCGAGTTCTTGCAGCCGGATTGTCTCCATTTTATCCCGCAAACAGTTGATTGTGGGGACGGTTTCGAGCAATTGCCACCAACTATTGAAGTTTTCGACTTCTTCTTCGAGGATACCTTCGGCTTCTTGAGCCATTTTGATCCGGCGTTCTTGATTTTGGGCGACGACGGCTTTGAGATCGTCTACGTTGAAGGCTTGTATATTGACTAGATCGTTAACATCACTATGGACGTTGCGCGGTACGGAGATATCAAAGATCATCAGCGAGTGATGAGGATCTAGCACAGCTTCTAGTTTAGCCGCATTTAATAATGGTTCTGTGGCTGATGTACTAGTAAAGACGATCGTCGAAGTAGAGATCGCGCTCATCATATCAGCGATCGGCTGGAGTTGGAGATCGATCGCTGTAAACATCAGTTTCAGCTCTTCGGAGCGTTTTACCGATCGATTTAAGATCGTAATATCTGTCGCACCTTTGGAAATCAGATGTTGTACCAATAGTCTCGACATTTTACCAGCACCCAGGATCGAGATCCGATGGTTGGCAAAATTCCCAACTTTCATGTGTGCTAATTCTACCGCAGCCGAACTAATCGATACTGCACCCGTACCGATACTAGTTTCGGTACGTACCCGCTTTCCTGCGGTGAGAGCTTGTCTAAATAACCGATTGAGAATCGCACCCATCCCTTGATATTGCTGTCCGATTTTGTGGGTTTGTTTGACTTGGGCGAGGATTTGTCCTTCCCCCAAAACGAGACTATCCAAGCCACCAGCGACGCGCATGAGGTGCATCACCGCATCTTTGTGCAACAGGATAAATAAATGTTGTTTGAGATCTTTGAGCGGTAGCTTACTAAATTCTGCCAGAAATTGGATCGCATCCTGTACGCCGCGATCGGCTGTAGGTGTGACAATATAAATTTCGAGGCGATTGCAGGTACTGAGAATCGTCGCTTCTTTGATATGGGGATAATTGCAGAGGGCTTGAATCGCTGCTTCCATCTGCGTATCGGGAACGCTAAGTTTTTCGCGGATGTCTACAGGTGCGGTTTTATGACTCAAACCGATAACAGCAATATTCATGTCTACTCCGCGTTCAAAAAGTGAGGATTTTTAAAGTTTTGTTATATAAGTTACGGACATGTAACCGCTGACAACGCAATATATCTAGATGTGATGTGTTGTCCCAGCAATAAGCTGGTTTAATCATTGTATATAATCGCTGCTTATCTTGCGCTAATTATAGATGAGTTGTAAATGGTTTGTTATGCTTCTTCACTCAGGGGTAGAGGGTAGAGGGAACTAGGCTTTAGGTATTAGGCTTTAGATGTTAGGGAACTAGCAAGATGCTTGACTCATCAGCACCCAAAGCCCAATATTGACAACCTAAAGCCTCAAAGTCTAAAGCCCAGAGCCTCAAAGCCTCAAAGCCTGGAGCCTACCTAAAACCTAAAGCCTAAAGCCTAAAGCCTAGATCCTAGCGCAGACTCACTGTCTGAGGTTTACCAACCATGTGAATGGTATCGACAAACCGAGCAGTCTTGGACTGACTGGAAATAACTAGGGTGTGAGTACGTGCGCCACCTTTAAAGAAGCTAACACCGTTCATGATGTTTCCAGAAGTAATCCCAGTACCAGCAAACAGCACGTTTTTGCCACAAGCGAGTTCTTCAGCGGTGTAGACTTTATCTGGATCGGTAATACCCATTGATTTGAGTCGATCGATATTTGCTTCTTTGCTTTCGCCGATCAAGCCAGTTTTGACAATGGCTGGATCGTAGATGAGTTGTCCTTGGAAGTGAGCACCCAAGCAACGCAGAGCCGCAGCGGAGATGACTCCTTCAGGAGCCGCACCGATACCCATCAGCGCGTGAATATTAGTACCTGCAAAACCACAGTTGATCGCTGCACCAACGTCACCGTCAGTAATCAGCGCAACCCGCGCACCAGCAGCCCGAATTTCAGCAATCAGATCGTTGTGACGATCGCGTTCCATCACGACGACAACTAATTCGTCGATCGGCAGATCGAGACATTCAGATAAAATCTTGAGGTTTTCGGTAGCAGATTTATTGATATCTACTTTGCCTTTGGCTGCTGGAGGTGCAGCGAGTTTCTTCATGTAGAAGTCAGGAGCTGCAAACAAACCACCTTTTTCGGAGATAGCCAATACAGCCATCGAGCCAGGTTGTCCGTATGCACAGAGGTTTGTCCCTTCACAAGGATCGACAGCGATGTCGATTTCGAGGAGTTCGTCGATGCTGCAAAAATCGCTAGCGTTAGGCTGAGAGCAAATCCCGACTTCTTCACCGATGTAGAGCATGGGTGCATCATCGCGTTCGCCTTCACCGATGACGATGCGTCCGCGCATGTGGATTTTGTTCATCCGTTCGCGCATGGCTTCGACTGCAACACGATCGGCTTCATTTTTGTCTCCCTTACCCATCAAGCGTGCTGATGCGATCGCGGCTTGCTCAACTACTTCTATAATTTCTAAACCTAAACTATTTTCCACTGCGATTTGCTCCTAAAAAGCTCTATTTATAGGGATTTGAGTCGCTTACAAGTCTACCAGAGCGAGGGGACGCGCGATCGACGATCGCACTTTTGCGCTATTTGTCCTGCTTTGTGCGTGAGGTGAGGGAAATCGGATTTGGTGCGATACTGTTGGATTGGAGCACCTAATTGACGATTGAGATTTTTTTAGCGCATCAAGACAAAGAACGCTAAGGTTTTTTGGTGCAAGATGTGAGTTTATTGGTGGCTACCGCAAAGAACGCAAAGGGACTACTATGAACAAAAAGAAGACAATAGAGGACAGATCGGCGGATGCCAATGAGTATATGGATTGTCCACCCGAATTCCTTACCGAGCCTCAACATTCGGACATTTTAAACGAGCTGATGCAACGCGAACCGATTTTTCATCATCCTGAGTTTGGCACGACCCGCCAGGATTTTGAGAACATGACGGACTCAGCATTTTGGGAAGTCGGAGCCTCTGGTCGCCGCTATAGTCGGGAGTACGTCTTGGCAGAAGTAATCAAGCGATATGAGGACTCAGAATATCGGGGTATCCACTCTGCACCAGAAAACACTTGGCAGACCAAAGATTTTCACTGTCGTGAGATCGCGCCAGATAATTATCTGCTAACGTATACCCTCATTCAAGCAGAGCGAGTGACAAGAAGAGCGACTCTCTGGCAATACTCCAGCAGTGGTTGGCAGATCTTGTATCATCAGGGAACGATCGTCGAGGATGATTGATTTTCCTAATCGGTTCGAGCCTAAATGCCCCTAATACCTATTCCCAAACATGCTGATTAGCGATCTGGGCGAACGCGGATTGTTGCAATTAATTCAGCCCTATTGTCTCCCAAATACGATCGGTGACGATGGCGCGATCGTTCATCCCCCCGCAGGTTGCGAGTTAGTCGTAACTACTGATGTATTGGTAGACGGGGTGCATTTTAGCGATCGCACCACCACCGCTTTTGATGTCGGCTGGCGATCGGTTGCTGCCAATTTATCAGATCTAGCTGCAATGGGTGCTACACCCCTGGGAATTACCGTCGGGTTAAGTTTACCCCCAACGTTGCCTGTCGTCTGGCTGGAGGGGCTTTATCAGGGAATGCAGGCTTGTTTGGAGCGGTATGGAACCGGAATTATTGGTGGAGATTTGACGCGATCGAGTGTAGCGACTGTAGCAATTACAGCTCTCGGTGCAGTGAGAACGGATCGAATCATCAAGCGATCGACTGCCCAAATTGGCGACGCGATCGTGGTGACGGGTTATCATGGTGACTCTCATGCGGGGTTACAATTGCTCCTCGATCCTGAATTGAGACAAGACGCTGGTAATTTCATCGATCGAGCAGATCTCCAAAAGCATCGAGAAATACTAATTTCAGCACACCAACGCCCCCAGCCGAGACTAGATATTCTCCCCATGCTCGAATGCTTACAAGCGAATGCAAGTCAAGTATTTTCAGTTGCGGGGATGGATAGTAGCGATGGATTAGCAGATGCGATCGTCCAGATTTGTCAGGCGAGTGAAGTAGGCGCGACACTCGCTCGATCGACTATGCCGATCTCTCCATCCTTATCCCAAATGTTTCCAGATACCGCTCTAGACTCAGCTCTATACGGCGGCGAAGACTTTGAACTAGTATTGTGTATGCCAGAATCGATCGCGCGAGAATTGGTCGAGAAAATCGGTAGAGGTGCTGCAATTATCGGTCAGATCGGGCGATCGCCAGATATCATCTTAATCAACGATCTGACCGGAGATGCCCCAATTCATCTCGATCGCCAGTCAGGATTTCAACACTTCTAGCTAGACTGATGGGATTTCGGATTACGCTTTACCAACCACATTCATACTAACTATCAACCATAGCAATCTAAATCAGATCCACTGGTATCGACCTTGGTGCGTTACTGACGTGATAACACACCCTACACCGATCTAGCTATCAACTATCAACTATCAATTATCAACTAATTTAATGCCCTTCTATCAACCCAACCCCCAACTAACAACCCTCGCCGAGCAAGCCCTCGCAGACACCTGGGCACAATTCCCCGATCTAAAACCCGCCCAAATCGCTCTCACCTGGATTGTTTACGATCGACCCATCCCTGTCAACACAGGCGGAGCCATCACCGCTGACGAATTGTGGAAATATCCAGTTAGAGGATTCAACCATCGCGGTGGCGAGCGCGTCTATCCAGCCAGCATCGCTAAATTATTTTATTTACTAGCAATCCACGAGTGGCTAGAACAAGGCATGGCAACACCTTCAGCCGAACTCGATCGAGCCATCCGCGATATGATAATCGACTCCAGCAATGATGCTACCAGCCTAGTCGTCGATACTCTCACAGGTACCACCAGCGGCCCAGAACTCTCCTCCGGGCCATTTACAACTTGGCAAGCACAACGCAATCTCATCAATCGCTATTATCAATCCCTCGGCTGGGCAGAATTAGAGCCGATCAACATCAATCAAAAAACTTGGAGTGATGGCCCATACGGACGGGAACGGGCATTTGTCGGTGAAATGCGGGAAAATCGGAATATGCTCACTACAGATGCCGTAGCCAGACTAATGCACAGTATTGTCGGCGGTGCTGCCGTGAGTGGAGATCGATCGAGTCAAATGATGCAACTCCTCCACCGCGATCTTCACTTGGCTGGAGTTACCCCCGATTTAGGTGAGGAGAATCAGCTAAATGGCTTTCTGGGAGCAGGTTTACCACCAGAGAGTCAAATCTGGTCGAAAGCTGGTTGGACATCTCAGGTGCGCCATGATGTGGCGTATATCGAACTAGTCGATCGACAACCCTACTTACTAATTGTCTTTACTGAGGGTACAGATAGTAGTCAAAATCGGCAGATCCTGCCCTTCATTTCCGATCGAATTGTGACAGCCATGTTTCAAGTCTAAATACCTCAATCGATCGTCCACCAATATTAACAAAGAGCAGAAGCTATGGCTTCGGGGTTTAAATCCCCATCTTAAAAACCCAATTATCAATTATCAATTATCAATTATCAATTATCAATTATCAATTAATTTAAACCCATGTCTTCCGGTACAGCTAATAATTCTCCCTCAGCTCTCACCACTCACACATTTGAAATAGTTAGTGTCGATAGTAATGGTGACATAATCGATCGTCAGCCAGGTGCTGCTTCATGTCTGACAGAAAGTTTAGGTGACGATATCGATCTAGATCTAGTTTTAATTCCTAGTGGTACATTTATGATGGGGGACGATCGACATCATCAAGACGAACAACCGATCCATCAAGTTACAGTACCATCCTTTTATATCGGTAAATACCCGATTACTCAGGCTCAATATCGATTTGTAATGGGTGAAAACCAGGGTGATGCAATCGGAATAGATTACCCGATCGAGAAAATTAATTGGCACGATGCGATCGCATTCTGCCATAAATTATCTCAACAAACAGGCAAACATTACAGCCTCCCCAGTGAAGCGCAGTGGGAATATGCTTGTCGCGCTGGAACTACTACTAGCTTTCACTTTGGGGATACTATTACCCCAGATCTGGCGAACTATAACGGGGATTATCCCTATGGTGGCGCAGCTAAAGGCGAAAATCGCGCCCAAGCGACACCTGTGGGGAGTTTTCCAGCCAATGCTTTTGGGTTGTATGACATGCACGGGAATGTGTGGGAATGGTGTCTGGATGGGTATCAGCCGAGTTATCAGGGTGCGCCGATAGATGGGAGTGCGGTGGCTGCTGGTTTGACTGATGGCGTAAAGCGGGTGATGCGTGGAGGTGCTTGGGATTATGTGGCGCGGGGGTGTCGCAGTGCGGTGCGCTGTAGTTTGGATGCGGGGCTTCGTGTGGGTGGCTGCGGGTTACGGGTGGTGGTGCAAGATTGAGAGTAGCTGCGGGTTGATGAATTGCGCCTACTTTCAATTTTGTAGCAAGTTACACATAAATCGCGATCGCGTAACGTCTCTTTTGGAGAATCGAGTTCTAAACTGGTAAGTAACTTGATGTAAAGAGCCTAGATGCTCGTTGACAAAGCCTTATCTTATGCAAAATCGCGATCCGTTTGACTGGAAACAAATAATAGCCATTGGCTTTGTGGTTATTTTAGTAATTATCGGATTCAACTCCTTTGTGGTAATCAATCCTGGCGAGGCTGGGGTAGTAAGTGTATTGGGGAAAGCTTCTGATGGCGTGCTCCTAGAAGGCGTTCACTTCAAACCGCCGCTGGCTGGAAAGGTAGATATCTACGATATTACGGTGCAGAAATTTGAAGTTCCCGCTCAAAGTTCTACCAAGGATTTGCAAGACTTAACTGCTAGTTTCGCGATCAATTTCCGGCTCGATCCGATTCAGGTGGTAAATATTCGCCGAACTCAAGGCACCCTCCAAAACATTGTCTCGAAAATTATTGCCCCCCAAACTCAAGAATCCTTCAAAATTGCCGCCGCGCGGCGGACGGTAGAAGAAGCAATTACCAAGCGCGACGAACTCAAACAAGACTTCGATCTGGCTCTAGGTGCTCGACTGGAGAAATATGGGATTATCGTGCTCGATACTAGCGTTGTCGATCTAGATTTCTCTCCTGAATTTTCCAAAGCAGTGGAAGAAAAACAAATCGCCGAACAACGCGCTCAAAGAGCAGTCTACGTTGCCCAGGAAGCCGGACAGGAAGCCGAAGCCACCATTAACCGTGCCAAGGGTCAAGCGGAGGCGCAACGCCTATTACGGGAGACTCTGACCGCCGAATTGTTACAGAAACAAGCGATCGATAAATGGGATGGCAAATTTCCACAAGTGATGGGTGGAAATGGCGCACTTCCCTTCATCAATATCGATCCTAATAAAACAACCTAGCAGACCAGAATTCTCCCAATCTACCTAAATAATCCTCGCGTTTCTACTTAACGATCGAGGATTTAAATAGGTATGTGCAATTATCGATCGGTTAGATTATGTCTAAAACCTAATAACCCAATTATCAATTATGGCGATCCTAAATCAGATCTCGGCGATCGAATACTGGTGCGTTACGGCAGCAGCCTAACACACCCTACATTAACTAAAAACCTCGCTGTCAACTGTTCCAGTCATGCCGATGAATAAAAGTAGCTCCAGATTGACTAGATCGCCAATCCATCGTGAAGTCATAGCATTTATGACACTAGCTATTCCCCTTGCTGGCGTTCAACTCTCCCAAGCCGCGATCGGATTTGTCGATACGTTAATGATGGGCAGGATGGGGCTAGAAACCCTGGCTGCGGGAGGATTAGCCACACTGACTTTTAGTGTATTTTTGTACACGGCGACGGGGGTGGTAATGGGTGTAAGTCCGATCGTCGCTACAGCTTATGGTGGTGGATATAAGCAACAGATCGAGCGCGTCGTTGGGCAAGGGTGTTTATTAGTCATCGGTTTAACTATCCCGATCTCTTTTTTTATTGCCAATATTGACTTGCTGATGCGTTATTTGGGACAGGCAGAAACGACGGTAGTTTTGGGCAATACTTATCTAGATATCATGGTGTGGGGATTCTTTCCCGCCCTGGGTTTTTCCCTGCTGCGGAGTGTCGTCACAGCGATGTCCCATACTCGCATCGTCATGCCGATCGCGATCGGTGGGACGATGATTAATACGATTGGTGACTATAGTTTAGGTTTTGGTAAATTCGGCTGTCCGCGCTTGGGAATTGCTGGATTAGCAATAGCCAGCGTCTTGGCAATTTGGGTGATGTTTCTGACCTTAGTTGGTTATATTCTGACCCAAAAAGAACTCAAAACTTATCGATTCTTTCAGCAAATTTATCGAGTCGATCGCCAGATATTAACATCATTAATCCATGTCGGCGTACCGATCGGGATTGCCACAGCTTTAGAAATTGGACTATTTACGATCGTTACTTATTTAATGGGTTCATTGGGTACCGAAGTGCTCGCAGCGCATCAAGTCGTATTGCAAACGATCGCGATTACCTTTATGGTGCCATTGGCGATGTCCTATGCAGCCACGATTCGGGTAGGACATGAGATCGGGCAACAGAGTAGAATTGGGGCGACTCGTGCTGGTTATGTCGGGGCGGCGATCGGGTTAGGATTTATGATAATCATGGCGATAATTATGCTGTCATTTCCTCAGCAAATCATCGGTATTTTTATTGACATTAACGATCCGCGCAATGCAAATGTGCTCACTTTAGCCACAGGAATGATGACAGTTGCCGCCATTTCTCAAATTTTAGATGGCCCCCAAAAAATTATTCTGGGTGCTCTCTACGGCTTGCAAGATACCCGCGTCCCGATGATTCTCAGCTTGTTAGCATTTTGGGGTGTCGGTTTAACCAGTGGCTACTGGCTGGGTTTTCACACATCATTAGGCGGTAGCGGTTTATGGCTCGGACAATCGATCGGGATTGGTGTTTCTGCAATCATCTTCTTCTGGCGTTTTCATCATCTAGTATCGAGAAAACATTCATGACATTCGATCGATCGATCCAAATAATAATCTTTGTAGGGTGGGCACTGCCCACCACTTAAACTAGACAGTACTAGTATTTCTCTTGATGCCTATTACCGATAAACCCCTATAACCAAAGTAAATTCCACTAATTAATTTTTCTTCACTTTCTGTTTCTTCGTAGGTTTGAGTAAAGGAGTATTTAGAGTCTCATATAGACTAAACAAAAATTCGATCCGATTCAATTCATTTATAAATACCTGCGGACGATAACATAGATCTACAGCTTTATCTAATGCTTGATGTGCTTTTACCAAGTCCGGCGGCATCGTCAGTGGATCGTACAAATCGGCTAAACTGCTATCTGGATACTTTGATCTTGTATCTAAAACTGCTTGCGCGGCTAGTTCTACTTTTTGCTTTTGCTTGTCACTAATATTTTCAGGAAATGGATAGTTGTTATAAACGATCGTATTTGAATAACGATAATCACTTTTCAATCTTCCACACACATACTTTACCCATGTCATGTGCATTTCAGATGTGAGCATACCGAAATGATAGAGAGTTGCATCAGAGATGTAATTACAACTATCAGCAACAATATTACTTTTATCAAAAAAGCCAATCGGGATATATTTTCTATTTTCTGAAGAATGTCGCGGTATAAGGACATAATTACTATCAGGTTGTCTATTTTCAGTAAAAACTGTGGGAAACTGTGCCCACTTAACCGTCGCTAGTTTTGGGCTAGCTAAACGCATTTGTTTAATAGCCTCTACTCTCCTTAAAAGTAAGGGCAATTGTTTTAGTTCGTTAGGCTGAATATTTGTCATCCAGAAGCACCAACGATTTCTACCATTTAAAAACTCATCTGATGAGATAAATGATCTAATGAACTTTTCACCAGCAGGTTCTTGTTGGACATATTGATATTTTTCTTCATCAGTCATCAATAGATTTCCTCCATCAGTGGGCTGGCTACCTTTAGACATTTTAGGGATATTGCAAAGTGATTGACTTCTCTTTAAAACAATTAAATCATTTCCTGCCGCTAGGTAAGGATTAATATTTTTTAATTTCTTCTCTCCTGGCTCGCCCTTGATATCTATATAATCAAAAAGTCTCTTGCTTTCAATATCCTGTAATCCAAATCCGATAATCACACAATGAACCGCTGCATTTCCTTTTGCCTCATTTTTCCAGCTAAAAGTACGATGAGCGAAATGTATTTTAGCTTTGTATCGATGGTAAAGCTCTTGCCACAGAATCCCAACTTGTTCGCCTTGAGAAATTGAATTTGTACTGACAAAAGCACAGCAAATATTTGTATCTTGGATAAACTGAGCCGCCTTAATGTACCAAGCCGTCACATAATCCAATACACCAGCACCATTCACACCTTGACAAACAAGCTCCATATCAGCTTTCTGTTCGGCATTTTGGAGATGCTTCCCAATAAATGGTGGATTTCCTAAAATGAAATTCAACTTATCTTTAGCTACAACCGTTTCCCAATCAATCCGCAGCGAATTACCATGTACGATCTTTGCCGCCTTTGTTAATGGTAGCCGCACAAAATATTGACCAAACTGATTACTTACCTTAATATTCATCTGGTGATCGATTAGCCACATCGCCACCTCAGCTACCCGCACCGCAAATTCATCGTATTCAATCCCTGCAAACTGGTCTACATCAACCTGAATAATCGAGCTAATATCAGTCACCAACTGACCGCTTTTATTTAACTCCAGCAAAATCAGGATTTCTAGATCTCGTAACTCGCGATAAGTAATAATTAAGAAATTTCCACAGCCACAAGCAGGATCGAGAAAATGTAGAGTAGCAATCTTTGTATGCAGGGCTTGCAGCTTACCTCGACTACTCTTCGCCTTCTCAAACTCTAGATATAGATCGTCTAAAAATAGCGGTTTAATCAGCTTTTGGATATTCTTTTCAGATGTATAGTGTGCGCCAAGATTGCGGCGTTCTTTCGGATTCATCACCGCTTGGAACATCGAGCCAAAAATTGCTGGTGAAATCTTCCCCCAATCCAGCGCACAAGCCTCTAACAACATCTCGCGCATTTTGAGATCGAACGCCGCAGGCTGCAAGAATTCCTCAAATAGCTTGCCATTGATATAGGGAAACTGTGCTAAATTTTCATCTAGATTCTTTAGTCGCCTTGCTCTAGGTGTATTCAAGACATGAAAGATCGAAGCGAGGTGCATCGCCAAATCGCTGCCATCTGATTTGGTGTGTAAATCCAGATATTCCCAAAAGATCCCCTTCTCAAAAATCCCTGTATCATCTGCAAATAAACAAAATAGCAATCGGACTAGATATACTTCTAGATCGTGTCCAGTATAACCAATCTCCTCCAATCGATCGTGCAATTTGCCCATCAATTCGGCAGCTTCGATGTTGACAGGATCGGAATCTTTATAGGTGCGCTGCTCATATCCAGCAATAAACCCAAATAAATGAACACACTGCACAAAGTCTTTGAGTTCAAACTCTGTCGTTGCATCGGTATCTAGATCGTAAAGCCTGAATTTTTGAAAATCCGAAACTAAAATATATTTCGGTAGTTCGTGTTCTTTCAATCCAGGGAAATAGTCTTTTGCCTGTTGCATGGCTTTGTCAAGACTTTTTCCTCTAGATTTATGCTCTACCAAGATCGTTCCTTTCCACAGCAGATCGATGAAACCCTGTTTACGATCTGCTTTTTTGACCGATTGCTCGAATGTCGCCACCCGTCGCCGTGAAATTCCAAATACTCGAAACCAGCCATCCCAGAACGATTTAGCCTCAGCATCTTCAGAAGTTTCATGCTCCCATTCCTGCGAAAAGGCAATCGCCCGACTTTTGATCTCGTTCCAGCTTAATGGCATCTTTAAATTAATTGATAATTGATAATTGATAAACGAGACAAGACATTGCCCCTACTTCTATTGAAAAACAACATTACTTAAATAATGCCCGCATTCCCTCTTGACGTTTGAGTGCTAACTTAGTGACTTGACGCTTCTCAGCTTGGCGGATAATGCGATTTAATAACTCGGTATATAGCAATGGCGGATTGGACTTTACCCACAGGTAACAAGTACCAGTCAGTAGGGTGGGCACTGTCCATGAGCAAACCTTTACTGAACAATAATTTTGGCTTTTTTCCCGATCGAGTGTGCTGCTAAATTAAGCGAGATCGCTATTTGTTCGATCTCAATTATTTGGCTCAATTAAAATTATCGATCGACAGTCATTTAGCTCTATATTTATTAAATCGACTCAATTATTTGATTTCGCTCGATCGAGTCTAACCAATCGAACCCAATAATTAGAACTTATGCTAACCACTGCTCTAAATTGGCGATCGAGGTAAAGTCTAATAGATCTTCACCTAACAATTCTACTCGCTCTAGAGACAAAGCCTCAATTCTAGCCAACAGTTCAGGACTAACATTCCCCAACTTCCGAGTTAGCTGTCTGGTAACTAACCCTCTAGCTTCCTCAACGCGCCCTTGATTTTTGCCCTTAACTTCACCCCGTTGCTCCCCAACCAACTCAGCCGCTTGAATCTTTTCCAAATACAAAGGTGATAACTGCATAATTAATTCTTGCTCCTCCGGTTCTATAGTTACTCTAGCTTCCAAAATCACCTTCAAATTACTCAACAGCTCCAATACATTATCTCGCTGTGGATGTTGAGCTGGTAGAGCCGCCACTTCCTGAATCGCTTGCGCCTGCACCCCACCCTTACCTAGCATTCTAAGCCATAAAGTCTCTGGTGTCTTCGGTAATTGATGAATCACAATAATTCCCGTCTTCAAATGAGTAGGCATTAAATACACCCCCTCCACCCAATTCTCTTAAATATCAATATTATCAGTTTATAGATGCGTCAGGAAACACTTCCCGAAAGGGATCGATAACTGATGTCGATCGATCCAATACAGCAAACACCACTTTTGTAAAAAATCTGTTTAACAGAGGATTTTCGACTAAGTGATGATAAAAATATCTGGCAACTTGGGTCGGATTATTACCAAATACACCACAGCCCCAAGCTCCTAATACTAATATTTTATGATGGTGAACTCCTGCAATCGAGAGAAGTTTTTCTATGCGATCGAACATCACCTTTTCCATCTGCTCGATCTCTTCAGATTTTACAATAGCATTAGCTCGAACGGCTGGAGCTGTGACGATAGAGACTGTAAATGACTTGTCTAATAAAATATCATCGTCATCCCGAAAAACTGGGACTTCAGGTGAGTAAATCATATTGTCAGTAAATAGCGGTGAATTTAACTGGCGATTGGTTTCATACATTTCTGTCATCTGTGCCAAGCAAGGATAGAGAGCGGTTGCTCTGGCTAAACTTTCTTCTTGCGCTTGGCTACCGGATAAAAAGCCACCCCCAGGATTCATGGCTGAGGCAAAATTCAAGCATAATACAGCGGTTTTCAAGTATATGGGGGACACTTTAGATATTGAGCCTAATCTCTGAAAAAGCTTTAAATAGTAGCTGTACCTCACCAACCTGCAAACCGCTGTATATCTCGATCGCTCTCGCTCTCGATTAATCGCCGAGCGGCATGAAGGGTAGTCTCATTTGTAACTGAAAATTTGATGTTATTTGGCGATAAATCCTGCGATCGTCGATCTCGTTCTGTGAATACTCGCTCGAAACTATCAGGAGTATAATGGATCGATCTAGATTTAGCGGCTGTAATCGCATCAGTCAAGTCGATAATTTTACCCGCTCGATTTTGATAATTACCGCGCTCCAAAATATCGAGCGTTTCCTTGGCAATTTCAGCTCTTTGTTTTCGATTACTCATTACGATCTTTTATGCTCATAAGCTGACTCAGAGATGGACGGGTTTTAACTTGGTACTATTCATTTCTCAGCTATATTTCTAGATAAACCCGCCCTTACAGGTGATATCTAATTCGATCGCACACCACACCATTACTTAAATAATGCCCGCATTCCCTCCTGGCGTTTGAGTGCTAACTTAGTAACTTGGCGTTTCTCGGCTTGCCGAATGATGCGATTCAATAACTCGGTATATAGCAACGGCGGATTGGACTTTACCCAGAGGTAAAAAGATAACGAACCTGGGAGCGTATTGATCTCATTGAAATAAAGCTTGTCACAACTCGCATCGATGATAAAGTCGATCCGCGATACACCCGAACAACCGAGGACTTTAAAAGCCTGTTTCGCATAGTTTAGAGCGGCTTGTTTGAGTTCGGGATTGAGGTCTGGGGGGTCGATGATGCGGGATAAACTTGCCATCCCTTGCGATTCGTTACCGCCTGTCTTTTTGCCACCGTCATCGCGCAGATACTTCTCTTCAAAGGTGAGGACGCCACTGAGCGAGACGGGCATCTCGATCACGGATGCGGTGATTTCGTCATCGTCTAATACGGAGACATTAACTTCCAGAATATCCTTGACACAGGGTTCGACGATCGCGTGACTATCATATCTAAACGTATTTACCAAGCAAGCATTTAATGTCCGCTCATCTTTAGCCACCCCAATCCCGATACTCGAACCCAGATTACAAGGTTTGACAAATAAGGGAAATTGCTCTAATCCTGGGGTGGCAAATATCTGTTCGCGCACGGCTGCAAGGCTTTTTTGAGCATCGCGTCGATCGATCAGTGCCGCAGGTAAAACGGGAATCCCCGCCGCTTTGAGCATCATTTTACACTGATATTTATTCATGCCCAGTGCAGCAGGAAGCACCCCACAGCCTGTATATGTCGCATCCGCCATCTCCAGCATCCCCTGGATACAGCCATCTTCGCCGAAGGTACCGTGGAAGGCGAGGAAGTAGATATCGATGGGGAGAATATCGGTATGGTGAGTGAGGTAGGTAAGTCCTTTGCTCCCCGCGATGGGTAAGAGTGCGACTTCTTGAGCTTCTGTGACAGAGTTGGGGAGGCGACGATAAAAATTTTTGTCGAGCAGATTGTCGCCAACATACCAGCGTCCGGTTTGGGCGATGTAGACGGGGATAATCTCGTACTGAGTCACGTCAATGACGTTAATCAGTTGAAGTGCTGTAATCACGGAGATTTCGTGTTCGACGGATCTCCCACCGAATAAGACTGCAAGGTTTTTCTTCTTCATTTCATCTGCCGATCGTGCCGAACAACATTTTACGATCGTTTGACCGAATTCTTGGCAAATCGATCGATCCGAATGTATCTTAGGTTTTGACAAGGCTCGACGTTCCTCGCAGCACAACGATTGAAATCGTTGCTAGTGATGCAAAGTCCGCCTACGCGGACTAAAATCTCCAGTGTTTTAATTGCCAAGGCGATTGCG
>ENA-OFCD01001003-OFCD01001003.1-metagenomes-genome-assembly--contig:-NODE-1003-length-15679-cov-3.668075_pt1 | contig 15679 bp, 13 predicted proteins | sample MGYA00153392_OFCD01 | MGnify analysis MGYA00153392 | reverse complement strand
CGACGACGGCACCGCGCTCGTCGTCATGCAAGGCGCGCTTGCCCGCGTGGACGTACAGACGGGCGCGCTCCTCTCGCTCTCGGCGATGAAGCTCCCGACCGACGCTGACTGCGACGGCGTGCGCACTCCAGACGACGTCGTGTTCGTTTGTCGAAGGTCGAGCGAGACGTTCGTCGCTTCGCACGGGCTCTCGGAGGCCGGGTTCGCCATGGAGAAGACCTTCTCTGCGGGACAAGGCGCGATCTTCGTCGGCGATGACGGCGCCATGGCGATCGCGGGCTCCTGCTCTGGCGTAACGGCGGACATGACCGTCTGCGTTCGAGGCGTGAGCGGGACATGGCAAGAGCACGTCGTCCTTGCCACGAGCGACGGCGGCGCCGCGATGGCACCGCTCTCCATCGAGCGGTGGGTCCCGAAGTCCGACGGAAACGCCATTGGGCTGTCGTTCGGCGCATCACCCGCGATGGTGGACACATCAACCAACGACGTCACGCTCCTCGCGCCCGACGCGCTCACCAACGTCGACCCCGGCGCGACGACGCGCGGCCGCTACGGCGCGAAGCGAGGCTACAGAGCTTCGCAGATCGATCGCGCCTGGACCGCCACCGCCACGGGCGTTCGCGGTTGGATCACGAAGGGAACGTCAGTCGAGATCGGCTTCGAAGGCAACGTCGCGCGGGCGCCTTACGCGTTCGATCGGGCAGTCACCTCCGGTGTGTACGGCTTCGCGATCACCGGCGACGCCGCGTTCCAATCGACCGATCGCGGGCAACACTGGACCGACGTCGCGCCACCTCCGCAGTCGCACGGCGTCGCCGCAATCGCGATCGACGATTGCGGGCCCCTGGGGTGCGAGATCGGCGGATGGGTTCGCGCGGGATGGGAAATCGTGGCGCCCCCGCCTCCGGCAGCCGCTCAAGATCGGGCGACCGCCGCGAAGCTCCCCATCACGACGCTGCCTGCGATCTCGTGCGCGCCAGCGGGACCGCAGCGACAGAAGACCGTGAACAAGAGCGGGTCGTCTCCGAACGACCTCGGCTTCGGCGCGCAGAAGCTCGCTATCAAAGAAGATGACGAGCAACTGCGCGAAGCGGCGAGCTATTGGCTGACTCTCCCGCAGCATCCGCTCACCGGGACCGAAGACGGAGAGACGGAGCCCGCGATGCGCATGCTCGCGACGGGCTACACCGTCACGACTGACGACAACGGCGTGCTCAAGGCGAGCGGTCCCGTGCCTGCGATCCCGTTGCTGCGACGGCAGCTCGGTTTCTTGCAAGCGTTCGATCCCACGATGCAGGTTCGACGCACGAGCGTGGGCATGGCGGACTACTTCGCTGCCGCGCGCGCGATCGGCCTCGGCGGTGGGGTCTCGACGGTCGACAACGACCCGCTCAACACGCAGACGGTCGTGCCCTTGCTCGGTCCTGATCCGGCGGCGGGAAATGATCTCGTCGCGAGCTACAACCCGATCGATCAGGGCGGCGCGTTCGCCGTGGTGCGTCCGAGCGGCACGCGAGTCGCTATCGAGAAGGACCGGACCCCCGACACGAGCGTCAGCTTCTTGAGCGCCGCGCAGCTGGGCGATGACATCATCGTCCTTCAAGCCGGCGAGGATGCGGCCGAGCAGATCCTACGTTGGACGGGTCCGGTGCTCGCGCCGCTCTTCGAGGTGCCGCCTCCTCCGCTCGCGAGCTATTATCCCACGAATCCAGACGCGATCGCGATCGGCCCGCACGGCGAGATCGGTGTGCTGCGCACGCCGTCAGGTGGGGAGCCACCGACGAAGGACGACGCGGCGCTCCTTTACTTGCCGGGTCAAGCGCCTGCTCCGCTCGCCGCGTGGTCGACGCTCGTGCTCGCGGACGATCCCGCATGCAAAGCCGATCCGGGCTGGCGTGCGATCGTGACCACGACGCGCCCGTGGCTGCGCGCGGCCACCGCGGATGGAGAGCTCACTCCGACACAGACCATCATGCGCGTGAAGTGGAGCGCGACGCGCGTTTGCCTCGAGGCGCTCGAGGCGCACCTCTTGGAGACGAGCAAGGCGCGCGTGCTCAACGTCAACTCGCCGAACGATCGACCGACCGTCGAGCAGGTCGCGCTCTCGTCGTGGCTCGTGTGGAAGGTGCTCGGAAATGCGACGTCACCGGCGGGCGCGAGCAAGGGCGCCGTGGGCCCAGGCGTCGAGATCTCGCAACCACTGAAGTGCTCGCTCTGAGCTACGCTGACGCGCATGGAGCCTCTCGACATCGAAGCCGAGCTGCTGCTCGTCATCGACGCTCTTAGCTCGTACCCTACGCGCTCTGCGGCGGTCGCCCTCGCGGTGCACGGTTTCCCACGCGCGACCAAAGACATTGATCTTCTCGTCGAGGCCTCGGAGATCGAGCGCGCATTCTCCGCGGTGACAAAGGCAGGGTTCACGCTTCGCGCAGGCCCGATCCCGTCAGGAGCGTCATCGAGTCATCCGCAGCGGCGATTTCGGGCCACCAAAGTAGTTGGTGAGCGGCACCTCACGGTCGACTTGTTGGAGGTATCCGTCAGCTAGCAGGAGGCGTGGACCAGTCGCCGCAACGCGCTGTGGAAAGGACGACAACTCGCAGTCGTTTCGCGCAGCGGACTGATCTCGATGAAGAGGCCGTCGACGCGAGCGAAGGATCGCGCCGACATCGAGACTCTCGAGGGCAAGGATGACTTCTGATCCACGCAACGTCGACATGAGTCCGGGCGCGATCGCAGACCGCATTCACGAGGTCGCGGCATTGAATCGCCTGTGCGAGTCCCTCGCACGCGCTGGAGAACATCTCGAAGAGAACGACCCTGCGAGAGTCGACTCGAGCGAACGTCGCTAGGACTTCATCGCAAAGCACGGATCGAACGAGGTAAAGTCCCGTCAGCGCTCGCCGTCCATCATGGTCTGCGCCATGCCGGGTCGCGAGGCTGACGATCCAGAAAAGCACGCCGATGCCTGATGCCGGGGAGGATCGTGGCGAGCTTCGCCTTGGCGAAGCGTGTGCACTTGGAGGCTCCACCCGTTGGAGACGTGGAGTTCTTGGTGTGACGTCCCTGCTTGCGCGAGCAACGGTGGTGTCGGCTCGTGCGCAGAAATCGCGCAAGAAGAGCGAGCACTTCAGCAGACGTTCGCTCGGTCGCTAGAAGGCCATGACACGACAATTGGGGCACTGACTGCGGCGTTCCTTCATGAGCAAGCCGATCCAGAAGAGCGGCAGGCAAAGGAAGAGGAGTGCGACCACGACCACCCAGCCGCCCGTCGAGATCTTCTCCACGATCATCGCGTGCGCGGCGTAGCCGCAGGATCGGCATTGAAACGGACCTAGCGACGCGGGTGGCACCGCAACCATTCCGTAACCTTGTCCAGGCAGAGGCCCATAACCTCCTCCTTGCGGGCGGTCCATACATGGAAACGCTGCTCAGACCACCGCGCCCCAGAGTCAACCGCAAGCGACAAAAAAAAAGAGGCACCACGCGGTGCCTCTTTCGAACTCACTATGAGGATCTGGGATTCAGCGCGCGCCGTCCATCATCGTCTGCGCCATGCCGGTCGCGAGGTTGACGATCCAGAGAAGCACACCGACGCCGATGCCGATGCCGGACAGGATCGTGGCGAGTTTGGCCTTGTTCTGCGCGGTCGCGAAGTCGCCGACCTTCTTCGCATTCATCGCTTGAATGGCGAACACCAGGCCGACGATGCCGATGATGGTGCCAATGCAGAACGAACAGCCGCAGGGGAAGATCGCGAGGATGCTCAAGATGAGCGGGAGCGTGGTGTTCACGTCGCCGCCCATACCCGGCATCATGGGACCGCCCGGAGGCGGGAATCCGCCGCCCGGAGGACCGAAGCCCGGAGGAGGCGCGCCGTAGCCGCCCGGAGGCGCACCTTGCGGAGGACCACCGAAGCCACCGCCCGGAGGACCGCCCATCGGAGGACCGCCGTAGCCGCCGCCCGGAGGCGCACCGTAACCACCGCCGCCTGGAGGAGCGCCCGGAGGACCACCGTAGCCGCCGCCACCTGGCGGAGCGCCCGGAGGACCGCCGTAGCCGCCGCCACCTGGAGGAGCGCCCGGAGGACCACCATAGCCACCGCCGCCTGGAGGGGGCGGATAGCCGCCACCTGGAGGAGGACCATAGCCGCCGGCTGCCTGAAGAATTCCGTTTGCGCTCATCGCTTCCTCGATCATCATTGTGCGTCCCTCTCTAAAGTCGCTTCGCCAGCGCAGACGAACCCGGTCCATTCTCGCGACGAAGCGCGAGCATCGCATAGAAACGCTCCCAGCATGAACCGAAACCATCCAGCCGCAGCGCACGCCGGTATTTCGACCGGATCCGCAATCGCGGGTAAGCCGAAGCCCAGAATCTTTTGGTGGAGGGCGCTCCTGGCGGTCGCCGCGATTGGCGGGTACGCGGCCTACATGATGTCGGGCACCGTCCAGTGCGCGTTCGCAAAAGTCACGCATCACCCCTGCCCTGCGTGCGGCGGGACGCGCTCGATTCACGCGCTGTTGCACGGTGACGTCATGGGTGCGCTGCAGTTCAATCCGATCGCGCCGCTCTTCGTGATCGTGTTGGGTGCGCTCTCAGCGCGCGCGGTGTGGATCGCGGGCCGTGACGGGAACCTCTACGCGCTCGGGCGCGGAACGCTCGGCACGTGGCTGGTTCGCGCGCTGGTGGCGGTGCTCGTGCTCGACGTCGTCGCGTGGGTCGCGCGTTTCTTCGGGCTCTTCGGCGGCCCCGTTCCCGTGTAGCGTCCACGGGGCGATGCGCATCTGCACGGCGTGCTCCGAGCTGTACCCCGACGAAGTGGTGTTCTGCCCGCTCGACGGCAAGCCGCTCGTGACGTCGACCGATCCGTTCCTCGGTCGCACCATCGCTTCGCGCTATCGACTGGTGAAGAAGCTCGGCCAGGGCGGCATGTCCGTCGTGTATCTCGCGCGGCACGTGATGATCGAGCGCATGAACGCGATCAAGATCCTCCGCCAGGATCTCACGCAGGATCCGAACCACAGAGAGCGCTTCTTGCGTGAGGCCCGCGCGGTCAATCGCATCAACCACCCGAACATCGTCGAGATCACCGACTTCGGCGAGATCGAGGGCATGGCGTTCTTGGTGATGGAGTACGCGGAGGGCGAGACGCTGCTCACGACGATCCACCGTGGGACGTTGCCGTGGGATCGTGCCGCGCGCATGGCCAAGCAGGTCGCCAGCGCTCTCGCTCGCGCGCACCAGGCCGGCGTCATTCACCGCGATTTGAAGCCCGAGAACATCCTCGTCTTGAAGCCCGATGAATCGGGGCGCGCGGATCGCGATCGCGTCAAGCTCACCGACTTTGGCATCGCGAAGATCCTCGACGCGCCCGCGCTCACGTTCTCGGAGCAGATGTTCGGCACGCCCGGCTACATCGCGCCGGAGCTCGTCGAGGGTCTGAAAGTAGACGGCCGCGCGGACCTCTACGCGCTCGGCGTGGTGTTGTACGAGATGATCGCGGGCAAGCTCCCGTGGGACGGCAAGACGCAGGCCGAGCTGCTGCTCAAGCCGCTCACGCATCCGCCCATCCCGCTGTCGCAGCGCACGCGCGACGTACCTCCGGAGATCGAGTCGCTCGTGCTCGCGCTGCTCGCGAAGGATCCGCGCGACCGCCCGCAAGACGCGTTCATCATCGAAGATACGCTCGGCGAGATCCTGCGCCGCTACGAGGGTAAGCCTGCGTCGTCGAGCGGCGAGACGGGCCGCGAGGAGACGATGCACACGCTCGAGGAGCACTTGCCGGAGCCGCCGCTGCGCGAGACCGCGAACCTCGGTCGGCTGCAGACGAGCGCGATGGCGTCGCGGTGGAGCGCGGCGATCACCGAAGCGCACGCGTCGATCGAGCTCGCCAAGCAGAAGGGTCGACCCGCGGAGAACGTCGCGCGCGCAGTGGAGCTCATCACCCACGCCGAGACGCTCGTCGGGAGCATCGAGCGCGCGTCTCGCTCGGTGTCTTCGCTGCAGACACGCGTGGATGCCATGGAGACGCACGCGAGGGATTTCCGCAAGAACATGGGCACCGCGATCGACGTGCTCGGGCGCGATCGATCGCGTGAGCGCGCGCACATGACAGCTCTTCGCGAGCGAAGAGACGAACTCGAGGTCGGCAGTGAGGGACCGAAGAGCGCACGCGATACCAACATCTGGGAGGCGACCGCGATCGCGACCGAGGAAGATCGCGCACGCGCGATCGAGGAGGACCTCACGTTCCAGGTCGTGCAGCTACAGATCCAGCTCGAGGCGAAGAACGAGCGCTACGAGAAGGAGCACGCGGCGACGACCGCGGAGCTCGAGGGCGCGATCAGCGCTGTGCGCGCGATGACGAGCGAACTCGTCCGCACACTGGACGAAGCCGCGGGCCTCGTCTCCACTCGCAAACGCGTGAGCTGACTCAGTCCTTGCCGCTGTCTTTCCAGCCGCCGTCCGACCAGCCACCGTCCGACCAACCACCATCGGACCCGCCGCCGTCTTTCCAGCCGCCGTCTTTGCTCGCGTCGGGTCCGCCGTCTGGGCAGAACGGCATACCGATGTTCGCGCAGTTCCAGCGACCGAGCTCGCACGCGCAGTCGGCATAGCCTTGGACGTTACCGCTGCAGTCTTTGTAGGGCTGTCCGCTCAGGCAGATGGGATGCGCGCCTTGCTCGAAGCAGGCTTCACCGCCGTGGAGCGTGCCTGGAGCCGGGCACTGGTTGGGCGGAGGTGGCGGGCATTCGATGAAGGCGCACTGCCAGCTATTGCCGTCGCACGTGCACGGAGCGCCTCCGCCTGGTCCGTGGTTGCCGCCGCCCGCGCACGCGATGTACTCCTCGCACGCCGCGCCCTTCACCGAGCACTTGTCTCCCGGAAACACACCGTTCGGTCCACACGTGTCCGTCGGCGGCTTGCATGGTGCGGGCGCGTCGCAGGTCCAGTGCGTCGTCGTGCTGTCGCAGTGACAACCGACGGAGACCGTGACGCCACACGCATTGGGGGTCGGCTCTGCGCAGAACTCGCCGACCTGACACGTGCCCGTCAGCTGTGAAGGACAAGCCGGGGCTTCAGTGACGGCGCCGCCGCAATTGAGTACCGCAGTGACGCCGAGGGCGGTCGCCACGACGGCGATGAGGTGCCGAACGCCGAAGGTGGACCGGGGTCGAATCGATTTCATGATGTCGAGGCCTTCGCAAACCACATGCCGACGCCGACTTCAGCGGCGGGATCGATTTCCGAGGTGAAGTCGCGGACGCGTGTGCCAAACCTTGCCGCTACAAAGCGTCGCGTGTCGTGCTCGCGAGGAGCCCACCCAGCTTGCGCACTTTCACGGTGACCCGATGGTCGCGCAGGTGCCGGAGGTTCGCGGCGTTGATGATCACGTGCGCGACGATGGGACCGACGAGCTGACCGGTCATCTTGAACAAGAGCGAGAGCCACACGCCGAGCCCCGCTGCCGTGAGCATCCATCCCCAACGACCGATGCCGCGCACCTGGTGCAAGACGCCGAAAGCGATCGCGGCGAGCACGATGCCGACCGTTCGGCCCAAGAACGAGCGGAAGAACAGCTCTTCGCAGACGCCACTGCCGATCGCCATCGCGAACAGCGCGAGGTCGCTCTGCGCGCTTACGAACGGTCGCTGCTCGTCATGAAGAGCGCGTGCCCACTGCGTCCGACGCGAGAGCGTGCGTGACAGCATGATCACGAGGACCGCCGAGGTGACGCCGAGCGTGAGCGAGCCGACGAACGCCTCGACGCCGGAGGTGCCGAGCCAAGCGTCGGTCGTGAACGGATCGAGTCCGAACGCCCACGTGCAGCCGACGCCAATCACGCCGAGCCCAGCATGCGCGGCGACGAGCCACGGCAGCGTAGCCGGGAGATCGCTCGTCCCGCCCGGAAGGTTCCCGACGCGCGCGCGATTGGAGAACACGAGACGCGGCGTTTCCATCGCCATCTTTGCTCGCACGCCCAAGTTCGAAGTGCAATCGTCTCCCCGACTGAGCCTAGACGAAACCTCGCCAAAGCCGCGCCCACCCACTAATTTGCCACATTCCAGCTCGTGATTCGGCCCTCGAACGCGACGATTGTGGATTGAGGTGCGAGCCGCGACGCGTGTTGTTCGTGCTGGAGGTGTCGAGGCTCGCTTCGAATCATGACTACGAGAGTTGTGTGAAGCATTCGGAGACGATCAGCTGGAAGCTGGACGACGCGATGCCGGTGGGCACCAACCTCGACTACACGAAGCCGTTCCTGCCCGAGGAGCTCACGCTCACCACTCAAATCAGCTGTTCGAACGCCAATGAGCGAAAGGCTCTCAATCAAATAGCGGCGAACGTGTACCTCGATCTTTTCGCATTCGTCGAGGAGTACATCCTCGCGACGATGACCCAACATGCGTTCGCGGAGATGTTCGGCGATCACCACGCTATCCGCGCGTTGGCGCGCTTCGTCGATGAAGAGGTGAAGCATCAACAGCTCTTCGCTCGCTACAAATACGCCTTCGCGCGAGGCTTTGGTCTTCTTGGTGTACGGGATGCAGAGCCAAACCTTCAAGAGGATGCTGAGTCAGGTCTAAAAGGCCAACGTCGCACGAATCGACGCGCTTGCGGCCGAGCTGAGCTGACGGTGTCCGCAGAGCGCGCTCTGGACAAGCTACGACACCTATTGGGCCCAAAGGCCGCGGACGTCCTCATCGAGCAAACCAAGAAGACCATAGGTGTGACGACGCTCGACGAGGCGAACGACCTCGCTCGGTTCGCGGACTAGATGGGCGGTCGTGATTCGGGATCACGAAAGGTGTTGCTGAATACGGGGTCGACCATGGAGAGTTGGGTTGTCGAGACTCAACGTCCAAGGAGACCCCGTGGCAACAAAGATACCTCGAATGACCTCGTTGATGCCAAGGCCCTCGCCAAGCATCGCGACGATCTAAAAGCGAACGCAAGTGTTGGCGTCCGCGCCTTTTCGGCCGCGCCGCTTCATAGAGATCCAAGCTATCGTCGCGGGCGTGTCCACCGAGCGATGCGCGTGTGCAAGCCCCGAAGTCCAAGCTGGGTCAGTAGCCGCTGTCCTCCGTTCATCGGCCGAAAACCACTTTGGGGTGCGACCGCTCTGCTAGTCTTCCGAGGCCCATGGTTTCAGCGGCCCAGCCGGTAGACGAGCGACCCCGCGTCCTCATCGTCGACGACGAGAAGTTCATCCGAGACATCCTCGCGGACTTCCTCGGCATGGAAGGCTTCGTCGTTCGTACTGCAGAAGACGGTGCGGCCGCGCTCATCGAACTCAACGCGAGCCCATACGACATCGTCATCAGCGACCTGAAAATGCCGCGAATGGGCGGCATCGAGCTGCTCGAACAGATGACGCGCGCGGCGCCGAATGCGCTCACGGTGATCATGACGGGCTTCGGGACCGTGGAGACCGCGATCGACGCGATGAAGCGCGGCGCGTACGACTACATCCTGAAGCCGTTCAAGGTCGAAGAGGTCATTCACGTCGTACAGCGCGGCATCGAGAAGCAGCGACTCACTGCGGAGAACCTCCGACTTCGCGAGGCGCTGTCGCTCTATAAAGTGAGCGAGGCGATTCAAGCGAGCCTCTCACTCGAGGAAGTGCTCGCGGCTCTCGGCGACGCCGCACTGAGCGAGATCGACAGCGATCTGGTGAGCACATGGCTCGACGCCGGAGACGGCACGTACTTCGAACGTCAACGCCTGCACACGAAGCGCACGGACCAATCTGGGAGCATCCCGGACGGCGCCTCTTTCGGGCACCTCCAGCCGAAGGCGTTCTTCGAGTTCTTCCAAGACGGATCACCGCTGCTCGAGCACGGGCCGAAGCTGACGCGCTTCTTCTCGACCCAACCGGACATCCCGCCGATCTCGATGGTGGCGGTGCCGCTCAAGATGCAGTCGCGCACGCTCGGCTTCATCGCGGGGGTGTCGTTCACCAAGGGCAAGCGCTTCGACGAGGGCCAGCGCAAGCTGCTCGCGATCGTCGGCTCGCGCGCGGCAGCCGCGATCGAGAACGCGAAGCTGTACGCGGATCTCCAAGCGACGTTCCAGCAGACGATCGAGGGCCTAGCGAAGGCGATCGACAAGATGGACCGCTACACGGCGGGGCACTCGAGCCGCGTCGCGATGTACGCGACCTACCTCGCGCGTCGCCTCGGCATGAACGCTACCGAGCTCGAGATCGTGCGGCAGAGCGCGCTGATGCACGACATCGGCAAGATCGGCTGCGTCATGAACCTCAACAAGCCGGGCAAGCTCACGCAAGACGAGTACGAGATCTTCAAGAAGCACCCGGGCTTCGGTCGAGACATCCTGGACCCCATCAAGTTCTTGCACCCGCTCGTTCCGGGAGTGCACCTGCACCACGAGCGCTGGGACGGCCGCGGCTACCCGCTGGGTCTCAAGGGCAACAACGTGCCGGTGATGGCGCGCATCATCGCGGTCGCCGACACCTACGACGCGATGACGAGCGACCGCGCATATCGACGCGCCCTCCCGCACGACGTCGCCATCGGCGAGATCGAGCGCTGCAGCGGATCGCAGTTCGATCCCGAGGTCGCCGCGATCTTCATCCAATGGCTCGAGGAGTTCCGAGAAGAGCTCCGCGCGCTCGGTGAGACGATCCCCGATTAGGAGGACGTCGGAGTTGCTCGTGCTCTCCGAGTGGCGTGCTCTCCAGGTGGCGGCAGCGGCGAGTGCGACTCGTGCTGGCCAATTGATCTTTGCTTCGACGCGACTCGTCGATTGCGAAAGCCCGTTGCCATGTTCTTCTTGTCCCGATCGATCCTCGCAACATTGCGGCTCATGGGCTGCGCCGCCGGACACGCGTGGGATGCGAGCGCCGTCAGTCGATTGGCCTCGAAAGAGCTTGATTGTCCCGTCTCGGAAGAGGCAGTGAGACAAGTCGGCACGACGTCCGTTCGTAACGTTGATCTCGGCGGCACCGAGACCGTCCCGACGTACGAGGTGCAAGCGTGCGGCCACGTCGCTCGGTACGTCTGTCGTTTCCGCCCGCAGCGCGCCAGCGATCGCAAGTTCGAAAGCGACAGAGCACCGCAGTGCTGGGCGGAAGGAACTTGGTCTCAAATACGGTGACTCTCCGTCAAAGGCGGTGGGAGTGACGTAACCCCGGCGATTGCGTGAATCGGGTTCGCGATTGTAAGCATGCTGACAATCCGGATCATTCGAACGCGACGAGGCCCATCGCGCCGAGCGCGTAGACGCGGGTACCCGTAACCACGGGATCGTGAAGCGCGCCGAGCGTGGCGTCGGACCACGCAAGGGTGCCGTCGAGGGCGCTGAACACCGCAAGCCCCGTGCCGGTGGTGACGACGAGCGTGTGGCTGCCACCTGCGCCGGCGATCGTCGTTTCCTGATTGGGATATTGCCCACCCGAGCAGTTGTTGCTGAGTGCGCTCGTGGGCGATACGAACGACGCCGACGGGACCATCGTCTTCCAGCCGGCCTTTCCGGCGCTCGAGAACGACACGAGGCTGCCCTGCGACATGATCACGATTTTGTTGTCGATGAGCACCGGCGCCTGGTTCGCCGAACTCATGACGGGCTGGCTCCAGGCGACGCTGCCGTCAGTCTCGGAGAGCGCGAAGAGTGTGGCGGACGAATCGATGAAGTAGACTTTGCCCTCGCCGGCGCTGATGGAGCTCGTGGGCGTGTAGGGCTTGAACCACTTCTGGGCACCGGTCACCGCATCAAGCGCATAGACGCCCGATGCCAGCGGCGCCGGCTTGGCTTGGAAGACGTAGCTCGCCGTCGTGAACAACACGCCTCCGTCGAGCGCGGTGCCTCCTGCGATCTCGCCCTCTGCCTCGCCGCACTTGGCGTAGGTGTTCTTCTGCCAGATGGGCTTGGTGTCCGTGCCGAACGCCCACACCTCGAGGCCGGGGCCGTCGAGCTTGAGGCAGTTCGACGCGTAGAGCCGCGTGTCGTCGAACGCGATTTGGCCCCACCGATCCACGCCGGTGGTGGCGGTCTTCTTCCCTGTCGCTCCGTCGAGGACGTAGACGCCGTCGTCGTCCAAGAAGAGAGACCCGAACGCGAACGTCGGCCAGAACTTGAGGTTGGAGTCCGAGCCGCTGTCGAACGTCCACACCCGCATGCCGTCGATGCTCACGCGATCCGCAGCGGTGGTTCCGGTGTATGGATCGTCGCTCGCGGCCCACTGCAGGAACACGGCGTCGCTCTGGGCGATCGCCCGGTTGAATGCCTTCGACGTTCGGCCCATGGGCGGAGCCGGCGTATAGGTCCACTTCTTCTTCAAGTTGCCCTTGATGCACGCGTCGCTCGTGAACGTTCGCCGCGAGTCGTGACCATAGGTGAGCCAGGCGTTGGTCCCGCAGGACGGCGCGGCGTCGGCGGCTCCTTCTCCCGAACCATCGCCAGCGGAGGCCTCCGGTCCGACCCCGGATGCGTCGCCCGTTGACGCGGTATCGTCGCCTCCACACGCTGCAAGCGCCAGCAGCGCAACCACGGCCGCCTTGATTTTCATCCCTGCAAGTCTAGCAGCCACGAGTGCGCGCGGCGGTCTCGGTTCATCTCGAGCGATCGAGCTCACTTCTGCGCGACGACGGTGATCGGAAATGGGGACCTTGCTCGTGTACGTTGGGCAAGACACGTCGATCGACGCCGTCCCGGGCCTCAACGCGGTCAGGACGAAGATGCGTTGATCGGAGACGTTCACGGCCCGCGTGAACGTCTACACTTCGCTTCCCGTGACCGTCACCGTCACCGCCGTGTTGCATTGCCAATGTCGCCCTTCTGGCTGCGGAGGAGGCTGCGCGTCGAGCTTCGCGCCACTACTGTCGGCGCAGCCTATCCACACGGCGGCACAAAGAATCGGCGATCTCTTGGTCTCATCCTAACCGATCCCGAGCAGGCCTTTTTTTGCTAGAGAGAACCATGGCTCTCGACCACCTCACTCTTGGGCTCCGCGAGTGTTTGACCTTCGACGACGTCCTGCTCGAGCCCGCGTACAGCGAGGTGCTCCCCAAGGACGTCGATGTTCGCTCGCGGCTCTCTCGTAACATCGAGCTGAACATCCCGCTGTGCAGCGCGGCGATGGACTCGGTGACCGAGGCGCGAACGGCGATCACCATCGCTCGCGAAGGCGGCATCGGCATCGTGCACAAGAACCTCCCGCCCGAGGCGCAGGCGCGCGAGGTCGAGAAGGTGAAGCGCGCGGAGAGCGGAATGGTGCTCGCGCCCGTCACCGTTCGTCCCTCGCAGTCTTTGCGTGAGGCGCTCGCCATCATGCGCGAGCACGACATCAGCGGCGTGCCCGTCACCGAGGGGGACAAGCCCGTCGGCATCCTCACCGCGCGCGACATCCGCTTCGAGCGCAACCTCGATCAGCCCGTGAGCGCGCTGATGACGAAAGAGCTCGTCACCGTTCGGCCCGGCGTTCCTGCAGAAGAGGCGAAGCAGCTGCTGCACCAGCACCGCATCGAGAAGCTGCTCGTCGTCGAAGGCGGCAGGCTTGTCGGTCTCATCACGATCAAGGACATCCTCCAAGCGGATCGCAACCCGAGCGCGATCAAAGACGGCAAGGGCCGCTTGCGCGTGGGTGCGGCGATCGGTCCAGGCCCGGATCGTGAGGCGCGCGCCGAGGCTCTCGTCGCGGCGGGCGTGGACGTCATCGTCATCGACACCGCGCACGGACACTCGAAGGGCGTCATCGATGCCGTACGCGTAACGAAGAAGGCGTACCCGAACCTCGACATCGTCGCCGGAAACGTCGCCACCGCAGACGCGACCAAGGCGTTGATCGACGTCGGCGCGGACGGCGTGAAGGTCGGCATCGGCCCCGGCAGCATCTGCACGACGCGCGTCGTCGCGGGCGTGGGCATCCCACAAATCACGGCCATCGCCGACTGCGCGCGCGTCGCCGACGATCACGACATCCCGATCATCGCGGACGGTGGCGTGAAGTTCTCGGGCGACCTCGTCAAGGCGATCGCCGCAGGTGCGAGCACGATCATGATCGGTTCTCTCTTCGCGGGCACGGACGAGTCACCCGGCGATCTCGTCTTGTACCAAGGCCGCTCCTACAAGGTGTACCGCGGCATGGGCTCGCTCGGCGCGATGAAGAAGGGCAGCAAGGATCGCTACGGCCAAGCGGGCGCGGCGGACGAGAAGCTCGTGCCCGAGGGCATCGAGGGACGCGTGCCTCACCGCGGCTCACTCGCGTCGATCCTCTATCAGCTCGTCGGCGGCCTCCGCTCCGGCATGGGATACACCGGCTCGCCGAACGTCGCGCACCTCCGGAAAAATGGGCGCTTCGTGCGCATCACGTCGCAGGGCCTTCGGGAGAGCCACGTGCACGACGTCATCATCACCGAAGAAGCACCGAACTATCGGAGCTGAGTGTCGTGAAGAGGTCGATCACCGCGCAGTGGCTGGGTCGTATCGAGTACGGCAAGGCGCACGATCTCCAAGAGCGCATGCTGCGTGACAGAATCGATCAGAAGATCGGCGACACGCTGCTCTTGCTGGAGCACGACCCGGTGATCACGCTCGGGCGCGGAGCCGATCTCGAGAACGTGGTCGTCAGCGATGACGAGAGAGCCAGGCTCGGCATAGGCCTGTACGAGACCGGCCGCGGCGGCGACGTGACGTACCACGGCCCGGGTCAGCTCGTGGCGTACCCCATCTTCGATCTCAGACCCGAGCGATGCGACGTACGCAAATACGTCCAGGATTTAGCCCTGATCATGATTGGACTCTGCAAGGATCACGGGCTCGGCGCGGGAGTGGTGCCCAACGATTCGAAGTACGTCGGCGTTTGGATCGATCGCGACTCCAAGACCTCGTGGCCCCTGATGACGGACCCCGCAGAGCTGTCGCCGTTCCGTCGCATCGCCAAGATCGGTGCGATCGGCGTGAAGCTCTCGCGCTGGTGCACCATGCACGGCTTCGCCTTCAACGTGAGCACGGACATGGGCATGTTCGACCGCATCGTCCCGTGCGGAATCAAAGAGCTCGGCGTCACGTCGCTCGCCGAGCTCGGCAAGAAGGTCAAAGTGCGCGAAGTCGCGGACCTTGCAGCAACGCATTTCGGAGAGCGCTTCGACGCGAAGGTCGAGTGGGCCCATGACGAGTCGGAGGCTTAGATGGAGCTCTTCGTTTACAGTCGCTCGGCGTTCGAAGCCGTCCGCCCCCATGACGTTCCTCATGTCGTCATCTCGATCACGAGCAGCACGGCCGACATCGCGCGCGTTCGTGACAACCCGTTCCGTCGGGACATACTGCGCCTCTCGTTCCCCGATGCGGACGCGGCATCGGCGCTCTTCGCGGAGCGTGACCTATTCTCCCGAGAGCATGCGTCGTCGATATGGACGTTCATTCGACGGCACAAGGACATCGAGCGAGTCATCGTTCACTGCGATGCAGGCATCTCGAGATCGGCCGCAGTCGCGGCTGCTCTGGCGCGCGTGCTCAATGGATCCGACGCGGAGTTTTATCGACGACATCAAGGCCTTCCCCGAGAACCCCGATATCCAGGTATTGAACGGTCGTTTCGGCCCTTATATCGTGGCGGGCAAAAAAAATGTGAAGATTCCCAAGCGTGAAGAGCCCACCGAGCTGACCCTGGAGCGGTGCCAGGAACTAGCCGATGCCACACCCGACAAGCCTGCCAAAG
>ENA-OFCD01001002-OFCD01001002.1-metagenomes-genome-assembly--contig:-NODE-1002-length-15696-cov-3.686913_pt1 | contig 15696 bp, 8 predicted proteins | sample MGYA00153392_OFCD01 | MGnify analysis MGYA00153392 | reverse complement strand
TGTCGTTGGTGGTGCGCGGGCCGACCAGGAAAGTACGTTGTGATACACCCAGCGGCTGGCCAACCATGGCGCCGAGGCCGATTGACGTCAAATAATTAGCGGCAAACGCGTAATTAGGATTCGAGGGATAAATGATCAACTCAGGATCAACACCGGAGCCCGCAAAACGTGAATTGCCGGCGTAGAATGCCTGGCGCAACGGCGCCGGTTGAATCCGGTTGGTAAACTCATTGCGCGAATAGAGACCCTCGGCAAAAAGCTCAGTGGTTTCATTCAATTTGAATCTAAAGTTGCCAGTCGCACCCTGATAGTCGCGCTTAGGTATCATGCTCACAAATGGGCCTGTGTCGAATGTGCAATTCGGCGCTGTTTTCGTGGTACCTGGCGAACCAACACTAAAGCCTTTTCCGGGACGCGGAACCATGAGGATAGATGCGCAATCGCCTTTGGCCGCACTCGGATTGCCATAACCGGAGCCAGTAATACCGAATGGATTGGCAAGCGAACGACCATTGGTACCCGGACCTAACAGACTACCGCCACCGGGAAACTGCCAAACGCCTTCAATGCGGCCTGTTTCAGTTGCGCCACCTCGGTAGAACGGCACATTTGTGTCTGATTTAGCATAGTCACGCGAGGCACCGAGCAAGTCGCCTTCCTTCTCAAAGGCACCAGACACGGTGATAGCGAAGCGATCTTTGTCGTAGTCGCCATAGCCGGCCACAACGCCGTATTTTTCGTTTTTAGCACCACCACCACGGGTTGGCTCACCGTAGGTTGCGGATAGCTCCAAGCCTTTATAGTCCTTGCGCAAGATGAAGTTGATCACGCCGGCGATAGCATCGCTGCCATACACACCAGACGCGCCATCTTGCAACACTTCCACGCGGTCAATCGCACCCAGAGGAATGGCGTTGATATTCACGCTCGCACCATTACCTGCGAACACCGCTAGGCGGCGACCGTTGACCAGTACCAAAGTCTTGTCCGAGCCAAGGCCGCGTAAAGATACGGAAGACTGACCATAAGTCGACAAGCCCGATTGTGCCGCGTTGACCACATTACCAGCCGAGGAAACTGACGTGATCTGGGCCAGCAAATCTTCGGTTGATTGGACGCCGCTTTTTTCAATATCGGCGCGGGTGACTACCGTTACGGGCAATGCGCCTTCACCTTCGAGCCGCTTAATGCTCGAACCGGTAATTTCAATTTTATCGATTACTTGGGGTGCTGGCACGGCGGTTTGTGCGTTTGCCAAGATGGCGGTTGCTCCGAATGCAATCGAGAGCGCTTGAACTATCGCAAAAGATAGCGGTTTCATTTTGAGTTTCATTGCTGGACTCCTGTCGTCAACGTTGAAATTAGGGTGCCAAGGGTGTTTTGATTCATGTGCCGCCAATTCAAACTGCGGATTGGATATTGGTTTTGAGATGACGCATAGCAACAAAACAACATAAAAAAATGTGCTTTGCAACAAAATCGCACAGTTCTGAAAGAATACCCGCAAAAAATAGTTTGCTAGCCTTATTACATGGTTTTGTCACCGTTTTGTTGTGAAATTGCAACAATGTTATGAAAGTATTATTTTTGGCTGGAATATCGTTAATTGGGCGTGGCTTTGATACCGGTAGATGAAGGCTAAACTCATTTTTTAGGGTTTTTTCACATAATCCGGATTCGGCTCGTAAAGGATCAAAAGGGGATTTATGTCTAGGTCGAGATGCAGGACGCTTTAAAACTTAAAAACCTTAAAACCTGTTAATGAAGTTGCTAAAAATAGGCAAAAAAATAAGGCCCGAAGGCCCTATTTTTTAATGCTTTTTACTGCTACTAAAGATTTAGTAGAACGTGTAATTGGCACCCAGTACAAAGTTCATACCCGTTGGCTGATACCAAGCCGTGTTGAATGGACGAGCAATCGGATCTGCTGAAGGTTTTTGGTTGGTAATATTACGAACCGTTGCAGATAGACGCAGGTTTTTAATACCGCGATACTCTGTGCCCAAGTCAAACGTAATGTATTCGCTGACGGTACAGAAACCAACATAGGTGCCGTTAGGATCACCGCAGTTTGGTGCAACCGCGCCAGGACCATTGTTTTCAGGGTTTGAATAGGGCTTGAACGAACTCAAGTAATTCATGGTGCCTGTTGAGGTCCAGTTACCCAGCTCCCAAGTGGTTCTGAACTGCGCTCTAAATTCAGGCGCGTTGCGGAAGCCGTTGTAGCTAATGACAGGCGCACCCGCTACGCCTGAACCACGCTGTTCAAAATATTGCGTAGCATTCAAGTTAAAGGTGAGACGGCCCATTTCAGCCAAATTCATCTTGTAGCGTGCATCAACATCCAAACCTTTAACGCGGGTTTCACCCAGATTATTAAAACCGGTGCTGACATACAAAACAGCGCCTGGATCGTTTGGAACGGTTGGGCTTGTGTTGGTCGGGTCACGAACAATACGGCCAGCATACCGTGGATCCAATGAGCCTTCATTATTCAAAATGTCGGTCAGCGACAGGAATGAAATTTCATTTCTGCGCGAGATCGCAAAGTAATCAACACTAATGCTTGATTCATTGCTCGGTTCCCAGACAAAGCCAGCGCTGTAAGTTTCGGCCTTTTCAGGGCGAACTAACGGATTTGCGACAATCAAACCTGGAATTGATATACCACAACCAATGGTATAGGTAGGACGCAAACAACGGCGTGGATCATCCACTCCGTTAAAGAATCCAGAAGTCGTTGATTTGGTGATTTCAGTCAACGATGGCGCTCTGAAGCCGCGCGCAAAGCTGGTGCGCAGTTTGAAGTTCGGCAGTGCTGCCCATGATGCAGCCAACTTAGGCGTCAATGAATTTCCATAATCCGAATAGCGGTCATAGCGGACGGCAGCTTGAACTTCAACGTTTTTGATAACGGGCAACACCAACTCACCGAAAACCGTTGAAACATCGCGCGAGCCATCGGCTGACGCAACACCACGGCCAAAAATACCACCAACCAATTTCAGCGCATCGGGCTTCACGACACGATCTTCACGACGGAACTCAGCACCCACCGCAACGGAAGCTGCGCCACCAGGCAGAGTGCCGATTTCGCCAGATCCCTTAACATCGAAAATGGTGAAAGAAGATCTTGCATTGTCTTTGGCATTTACACGCAGGTCGGAAGGTTTAATCGCGCCTGCTTCCGGTGTGCCGAAGTTAAAACCACCACCGGTAATACCCGCCACCAACGCAGAGTAGCGAATGGCGTTGTAGTTGGTAGTATCTTGCTCGGTACGGTTATACAGAATGCCTGCCGACACATCGAATGTACCTACCACGGTTGATCCGCCAACGACGACACGAGTGGTTTTACTTAGCACATCGTTATCCTGATTACCCACAGAATCCAGGCGGCCACGGAATAAAGTGGCGCGATTAAAGGGATTATTCGGATGACCAATAGGCAAGGCAGTAGGCGATGGATTCAAGCGGCCTGTTGAAGGGTCGAAGGTAGCACCGGTGCCGCTACCAACTGTTTGCGGGAGCCCTTTGAAGTAAGTTTTATTTTCAACGTAGCTGCCTTCAGCAAATACTTGGGTATTGGCGGTCAGCTCATAAGTGCCGCGACCAAAAATACTGTTACGTTCAGCTTTTGGCACGATCTCGGCGCGCGTTGTGTTGTCGTATACGCAAGCCGTACCGCCACTGCCACCAGTAATGTTGAATCCGTTATAGAGGTAGGGGACTACGTTACCAGCTGGACACGCTGCGCCAGCAGCTGAGATGCGCTGCCCGGTTGCATTGGTCAGGTATGTCAATAGTGGATGGAATGCGGAATTAACCAATAATGTTCCATACGCGCTACGAATCGCCGGGTCCATCAAATAATCGACAACATCTCTTGCCAGCACGGATTTTTGGCGATAGACCTCAACGTTACCAAACACATTGAATTTATCTTTGGCCAAATCGCCGATGCCGAATGAAGTGTTGTAAGTGGTATTGCCAAACTGATTATTCTTATTGGCGGCAGTGGTTACACCTAATTGCAGGCCTTTATAATCTTTGCGCAGGATGATGTTGATAACGCCTGCAATGGCCTCGGAGCCGTAAATAGCGGAAGCGCCATCTTTCAGAATTTCGATGCGTTCAATGGCATCAATGGGAATTGCATTCAGGTTAACTGCACCAGCCTGACCAAAGTTTGGATCAGCTAAACCATACGGCGCTACACGACGGCCATTCAGCAACACAAGTGTGCCCGATGAACCCAAGCCGCGCAATGAAGCGGATGCAGCACCTGCCGAGAAACTGCCTGAGCCGCTTAGTTCAGTCAAACCACCAGCTGCATTGCTAGGCAATTCACGCAATAGCTGTGTAACAGTAGTTTGGCCAGAACGACGAATTTCTTCTGCCGTAATGATCTGAATCGGCGATGCTGTTTCAGCATCTACACGCTTAATATTTGAACCAGTAACTTCAATTTTTTCGATTTTCTGCGGCGCGGTGGGTGCTGGTGTTTGCGCGGAAGCAACAGTGGCGAACATCGCGCTTACGCTGATAGCAGAAAGCACGGCCAGTGGTAAAGACTTCATTTTGCTGTAAGTTTTTGGGTTGGTCATATAGGCCTATTAAGAGTTACAAAATTGAACATCACGCATAATTCGCCGCCGATGTGTTTTCGTCAACGTGCAAAGTGCTAAACCCAGAAATACTATCGTGACATTGTCATGATAGCTACACATATTGCTACTTTGTGTCGTTTTTACAACAGTTCGTCATGTTGTTATAGCGGTTGGTTTGGAGGTCATGAAAAAAGGGCGAGGCTAAAAAGGGGCAAGGTAAAGAATTGGAAAACTGTTGCCGAAAGTTATTTGCGTTATTTTCTGGAATTTAATGTCGACAAGCAATTTGAGCTTGGTTGTCCTTGGTGGTGGCACGGAAAAAACGCAATAAGTTTGCAATAAGGGCGCGACAGGTAAGCGTTGTTTCTTCTTTTTCGTGCGCGTGATATACTTTATTGTTGTTGCGCTGGGTCTGCTGGACTTTTGTGTATCGCAGTCATGTTTGATCCGCATTAATCGTATTGATATAAAAATAAAGGCCCTAGCGGCCTGGTTGTGGGCCTTGTGCCCATTTTTTATTTGTGTTTTCAGTTTTGACGATGGCACGCGCCTGTTTAATTATTTTACTTTATGCGCTTTTGTCGTCTGTGATGTTATCCAATCAAGTGCTGATGCGTCTTGATGAAACCAGGTTTGAGGGCAAATGACGACTGATATTGCGGCAATAGTGGGCGCGGCGGTGAAAGGTCTTGGCTTTGAGCTGGTGGACTTTGAGCGTGCCGGCAGCGGCATGATGCGAATTTTTATAGATAAGCCGAATGGTATTTCGGTTGAAAATTGTGCGGATGTCAGCAATCATCTGACGCGTTTGTTTGCTGTAGAGAATATAGATTATTCGCGTTTGGAAGTGTCAAGCCCAGGGCTGGATCGCCCACTGAAGAGCCTGGATGATTTCAGGCGTTTTTCTGGGTTGCGCGTAAAGGTGCGGCTCAACACCACAGTGGATAGCCGTAAGCGCTTTGACGGCTTGGTAGAACGCGTTGAAGGTGAAGCCATTACTTTCAAGTTATTAGTTGACGTTATCGCGTCATCCAAAGTTAAAACAGTAAAGCGCAGTAATGCCAAAAGCAAAATGGATTTTATTCATGCCGGTCGTACTGATGGCGATGTTGTTGAAGAAAAGCGAATTACTGTCATGTTGGATGATATTGATCGGGCAAGATTAATCCCTGATGTTTGAAATGCCGCCCCCCCAAGAATTTGTAGTCGGAGAAAAAAATGAGTCGTGAAATTTTATTGCTGGTGGATGCCTTGGCCCGTGAAAAAAGCGTGCCGCGCGAAACCATTTTTATTGCGCTTGAGATGGCTTTGGCATCGGCTACCAAGAAGAGGCTCGACGATAAATTTTTGCAGGAAGAAGCTGAAGTCCGGGTGGAGATTGATCGTCAAACCGGTGAGTACCATGCGTTTCGTCGCTGGACAGTCGTACCGGATGAAGAACATGAAGAGCCTGCGCGTCAAATCGCCATTACCGACGCGCCGGAACGAGGCGAAGGCCTGGTGCTCGGCGATGTGATTGAAGAACCTATGGATGCGGTTGACTTTGGCCGTATTGGTGCACAAACGGCCAAGCAGGTTATTCTGCAAAAAATTCGCGATGCTGAACGCGAACAAATTCTCAACGATTTTCTGGCGCGCGATGAGCAACTCGTGACTGGTACGATTAAGCGTATCGAGCGGGGCAATGTGATCGTTGAGTCAGGTCGTATCGAAGCGTTGCTGCCGCGAGACCAAACCATTCCCAAAGAGAACCTGCGGGTTGGCGATCGTGTCCGTGCGTTCCTGCTTAAAGTTGATCGTACTTTGCGAGGCCCGCAGCTGGTCCTGTCGCGTATTACGCCTGATTTCATAAAAGTGCTGTTTGAGCTGGAAGTGCCTGAAATTGAAGAAGGCTTGCTGGAAATCAAAGCCGCCGCACGTGATCCTGGCATGCGCGCCAAGATCGCAGTTAAGTCGAACGATCCCCGGGTTGATCCGATCGGTACCTGCGTCGGTATGCGTGGCTCACGCGTTCAGGCGGTTACCGGTGAATTGGCAGGCGAGCGAGTCGACATTATTTTATGGTCGGCTGATCCTGCGCAGTTTGTGATTAATGCGCTAGCGCCTGCAGAGGTTTCTTCAATCATTGTCGATGAAGAAAAGCATGCAATGGATGTCGTGGTTGATGAAGAGCAGCTAGCTCAGGCAATTGGTCGGGGTGGTCAAAACGTGCGTCTGGCATCAGAGTTGACCGGTTGGCAATTGAATATCATGACCGAAGTCGACGCCGATCAGAAGCGTGAGTCAGAAAACACCTCCATACAGCAGCTATTTATGGCGAAGCTGGATGTCGATGAAGATGTTGCGCAGATTTTGATTGATGAGGGCTTCAGCAATCTCGAAGAGGTGGCTTATGTGCCGCTCGCCGAAATGCTGGAAATTGAAGCCTTCGACGAAGACACGGTAAACGAACTGCGTCGTCGCGCGCGTGATGCCTTGGTGACGGACGCAATCAAGAGCGAAGAGACGATGGAAACTGCCGCTGATGACCTCGCCGCAATGGAAGGCATGGATGCCGACACGGCCCATACTTTGGCGACCAAAGGGGTTCGTACCATGGATGACCTGGCCGATTTGGCGATTGATGAATTGACTGAAATAACTGGTATGGACGTGGATCGCGCCAAACAATTGATTATGACTGCGCGTGCGCCATGGTTTGCCGAGAAACCGGTTGAAGATGCTGGTGTTGATAAAGCTGGCCATGAAAAGCCGGTAGCTGACGCAGCCTAGTTTCGCCGCAGATCTGATGTATGTATTACCCGCAACGCCCGTAGCAGCAATCTTAAAGAAATAGGTACTAAATGGCTCAAACGACAGTTGCTCAATTTGCAAAAGAATTAAAGCTCACCGAGGAGATGCTGCTTGAGCAGCTCACGGCTGCGGGCGTTACGATTATATCCGTTGAAGACAAGCTTGCCGAAGACGATAAATCCCGGCTGTTAACCTATTTGCAAAACCAACACGGACATAAAGAAGAAAAGAAAAAAATTACGCTTACCCGCAAACAGACATCCGAAATTAAAAAATCAGATGCGACAGGTAAGGCACGCACAATTCAGGTTGAGGTTCGCAAGAAACGCACATTCCTGAAGATCGATAAAGCAGAACCAGCAGAAGTTATCGAAAAACCAGTAGAGCCTGCGCCGCCCATTATTAACGAAGACGAACTCGCCAAACGACGTGCTGAGGAAGATCGCCAGACAACGCTGCTGGCCAAGCAGGCGGAGCAAAAAGCGCAGCTTGCACCCAAGCGTCGCAGTAAAAAAGTAGAGGCTGATGAAGCCAAAGAAGCTGCCGATGCGGCAGAGGCCGCCGATATTGCGGCGGAAGAGAAAGCACAAAAAACGGTTAAGCGTGGCAAGATCGCCGATGTTGATGCAGCTTCGTCGACTGCGCTCGTTAAGCCTGCTACGACACCTGCGGTTATGTTGGACACATCCAACCGTCCGCGAATCGGCGAACGGGTCGTGCTTAAAAAGGATCCACCGCCAGCGAGTGAAGGCACATTACACCGCCCATCCGCGAAACCCGGCGAAAAAGATGCCAAAACGGCTGATAAAAAAAGCGTCAAGAAAGTTGTTAAGCCTGCCGCAACATCGTGGACTGACGATGCCAATAAACGCCGCGCAATCAAAACCCGCGGGGATGCTTCTGGCGGTCGTGACGGATGGCGTAGCCGCAAGGCCAAGGCACATCAGGACGGCACCAATGAGGAAACTAATTTCCAGGCGCCGACTGAACCCATTATTCGGGAAATTTTAGTGCCCGAAACGATTACCGTTGGTGAGCTGGCCCAGAAAATGGCGGTTAAAGCAGCTGAGCTCATCAAGATTATGATGAAAATGGGCTCAATGGTGACCATCAACCAAGTGCTTGATCAAGAAACAGCGATGATTTTGGTGGCAGAAATGGGCCACACCTCCAAGGCTGCAAAAGCAGATGATCCGGAAGCTTATCTGGTCGATGAGGGTGCTCATCCCGATGCGGTGGCCGAAACACGTCCGCCCGTGGTGACGATTATGGGGCACGTGGATCACGGTAAAACCTCCTTGTTGGATACCATTCGTAAAGCTCGCGTGGCATCCAGTGAAGCGGGGGGCATAACCCAACACATCGGCGCTTATCACGTAGAAACCCCGAAGGGTGTCATTACATTCCTTGATACGCCGGGTCATGAGGCGTTTACCGCCATGCGCGCGCGCGGTTCGCAAACAACCGATTTGGTGGTGCTGGTCGTTGCGGCTGATGATGGTGTGATGCCGCAAACAAAAGAGGCTATCGCTCACACCAAAGCAGCCGGTGTGCCGATGATTGTGGCCGTCAATAAAATCGACAAGCCCGATGCCAATATGGAGCGCGTTAAACAGGAATTAGTGGCCAATGATGTGTTGCCTGAAGAATATGGCGGACAGGTCATGTTTATGCCGGTGTCGGCCAAGACCGGACAGGGCATTGATGGTTTGCTGGATGCCATCCTGCTGCAAGCTGAGGTGCTGGAGTTAAAGGCGGTAAAACAAGCGCCCGCCAAAGGTGTTGTAATCGAAGCGCGGCTGGACAAAGGACGCGGCCCGGTCGCGACGATTTTGGTCAAATCAGGCACGCTGAAAAAAGGCGATATGGTGCTGGCCGGCGCAGTGTTTGGCCGTGTGCGCGCGATGCTGGATGAAAACGGCAAGGCGGTTAATGAAGCGGGGCCTTCGATTCCGGTGGAAGTGCAAGGCCTGACCGATGTGCCGATCGCGGGTGAAGACGTGATGGTATTAAATGATGAACGTAAGGCCCGCGAAATCGCATTGTTCCGCCAGGGTAAATTTCGCGACGTTAAACTCGCGAGGCAGCAGGCCGCGAAGCTTGAAAACGCATTTGATCAAATGGCTGAGGGTGCCAAAAAATCACTCGCTGTCATCATCAAAGCCGATGTCCAGGGTTCTTATGAAGGCTTGGCTTATGCGCTGGGCAAACTGTCGACTGAAGAAGTTAGAGTCAATGTCATCCACGCAGGTGTAGGCGCTATTACTGAATCCGATGTGAATCTGGCATTAGCGTCGAAAGCCATTGTGATTGGCTTCAATTCCCGTACCGATGCAGGTGCCCGCAAGCTGGTGGAAACATCTGGCGTGCAGGTGCGTTACTACAGCATTATTTATGAAGCGGTTGATGATGTGAAGTTGGCGCTGGGTGGAATGCTTTCTCCTGAAATTCGAGAAAGTATTTTGGGTACAGTGGAAATTCGTAATGTATTTAAAATTACTAAAGTGGGCGCGGTTGCAGGCTGCTATGTCACGGACGGCATTATCAAGCGTTCATCAAGTGTGCGTCTGGTGCGCGATGGCGTGGTTATTCATACCGGCGAACTGGATTCCCTTAAGCGTTTTAAAGACGACGTGAAAGAAGTGAAATCAGGCTTTGAATGCGGACTCTCGCTGAAAAACTTCAACGACATTAACGTCGGCGATGTTCTTGAGGCGTTTGAACAAGTTGAAGTTGCCAGGACGCTCGCTTGATTTTGCTAGCAAGCGGCGTTTTGATTGCAGTTAAATAGTTACAGCCAAACCATGAGTAACGAAACCCGCAACAAGAAAATATCTGATGCTATTCAGCGCGAGCTGTCAGACATCATTCGCTTGGGGCTGCGCGACCCAAGAGTGACGATGGTGACGCTGACTGATGTTGAGCTGACGCGTGATAATTCCCACGCCAAGATTTTTTTTACCTCCCTGGGCGCTGAAGCGCAAGTGAAATCCTGTCAGCAGGGCCTGCAAAGTGCGGCCGGTTTTTTACGTTCGCAGTTAGCTGGACGCTTAACGATTCGCACCGTGCCCGACTTGCATTTCGCGATTGATAATTCGGTCGAGCGTGGCGTCAGACTTTCCAAGCTGATTGATGATGCTGTAGCCGACGACGCGAAACATCCTGAATAATTTCGCTGCTGTGGCGCAACGGCTTTGACCAAAAATTTTGAAACGGGCGCATCACGGATACGCCGTCAATTAAGCGGCGTGCTGTTACTAGATAAGCCTGTCGGATTGTCGTCCACAGCCGCCCTTGGCCGCGCCAGATGGATTTTTCAGGCCGAAAAAGCAGGGCATACCGGTACCCTTGACCCTTTTGCCACTGGCCTGCTGCCGCTTTGTTTTGGTGAGGCCACTAAATTTTCCCGTTTCATGCTGGATGCTGAAAAAAGCTATGACGCCATTCTGCAGTTAGGCAGCCGAACGCTGACAGGAGACACTGAAAGTGTTCCTATGGAGCAACGCGAGATTCACGTTACACCAGCAGATATTCAGCGCGTGTTGGGTGCTTTTCTCGGCCCGCAAACCCAAATCCCGCCGATGTATTCGGCCCTGAAGCGTGATGGCGTGCCTTTATACAAGCTCGCCCGACAAGGTATTGAGATTGAACGTGAAGCTCGTCCTATCCAGGTTTACAGCCTGCAAATGGAGTCGTTTGATGGTGCGCAACTTGTCATTAAGACAAAGGTCAGCAAAGGCACCTATATCCGCGTCCTCGCTCAAGATATTGGTGAGGCATTAGGCTGCGGTGCGCATTTGACGGGCCTGAGGCGAACCGCAACGGGCGGCTATTTGATCGCTGATGCGGTAACACTGGACACGCTTGAAAATACGCCATCAGGGGAACGGGATCTTTTACTAAGGCCAGTTGATTCATTGTCCATGGCGCTTCCAGAAATTGCCCTGGAAGCCGCGCCCAGCCTAGGGTTTGAGCATGGTCAAGTGGTTGAAATTCAATCCAGGCCAGCAGGCGAATATCGGGTGTATTCATCCGCAGGACGGTTCTTGGGTATTGGTGAATCCAATACCGATGCGCTGGCGGTCACCCATCTCACCGCCTTACGGTTAATGGCTCCGAGCACCTAACGCCGAAAGAAAGGGTTTGAGCGCCGCCTTTAAGCATCCTCCATAATCACACGCCGTCGTTTTGATTGCCTTTTGATGTCGGTGCGGGCTATAATTCGGCTCCCGCATTTAAGGGTTACTGTTAATAATCCTAGATTTAAAAAATGCCGCAAGTATCTGCGCAAGATACGTGAATTGAGATCGGATTAAACATGTCAACCGCAGTCAGAAATGCAGAAGTTGTAGCGCAGTACCAACGCGCCAAAGGCGATACCGGTTCCCCCGAAGTTCAGGTTGCTCTGTTGACTAACCGCATCAACGAACTAACAGACCATTTCAAGAAACACGTTAAAGATCATCATGGCCGTCGCGGTTTGCTCCGCATGGTGAGCAAGCGCCGCACGTTGCTCGATTATTTGAAGCGCACTAAACTTGATTCTTACCGCAAGCTGATTGATCAGCTTGGCCTGCGCAAGTAACAGTTAAAGCGAGCGCAATTGTTTATAAAAAGCCCCTCTGAATTTGATTCAGCGGGGCTTTTTTATGTTTTGTAAATTGTTTTAGAAGTGGTCCACCCGTTTTATTCTGCATCGTGTGGTGCAGAAATTGAATCGCACACAAGCGAAAACCCAAGAGAAGGAATGTCAGCATGAAAGCCATTAAAAAAACATTGCAATACGGGCGTCACACATTGACGCTGGAAACCGGTGAGATCGCTCGCCAAGCCGACGGCGCTGTATTAGTTTCGCTTGACGACACCGTTGTGCTGGTGACTTGCGTGGCGCGTAAAGACGCCAAAGAAGGCCAAGACTTTTTCCCGTTAACTGTCGATTATCAAGAAAAAACATTTGCGGCCGGCAAGATCCCGGGTGGCTTCTTTAAGCGCGAAGGTCGACCATCTGAAAAAGAAATTTTGACCTCACGTTTAATTGATCGCCCATTGCGGCCATTATTTCCTGAAGGCTTTTACAACGAAGTGCAGATTATCGCGACAGTCCTGTCAAGCAATCCTGAAATTGATTCTGATATTCCTGCCATGATCGGCGCGTCTGCCGCAGTGGTGTTGTCGGGCTTGCCTTTTGAAGGCCCGATTGCGGCTGCGCGCGTGGGCTATTTGAACGGTGCATATGTTTTGAACCCAACTAAAACAGAACTCGAAACCTCTGCGCTTGACCTCGTTGTCGCAGCCACTGAAACTGCTGTGTTGATGGTGGAATCAGAAGCCCGCGAACTGCCTGAAGACATCATGCTCGGCGCGGTTGTGTTCGGTCATGAGCAGCAGCAAGCGGTTATCAACGCCATCCTGGAATTAGCCGATGAAGCCGGTAAAGATTTGTGGGATTGGACTGCACCGGTGCCGCCACAAGCCTTGATTGATCAAATCAGCGCAATGGCCGCAAACGATTTGAACGAAGCGTTCCGTATCAAAACTAAAGGCACACGTTCAGATAAATTGTCCGAAATTAAAAAGCGCGTCATCACGGCGCTTTGCACGGGCGCTGAAGGCGCACCTGATAAAAATACGGTCAATACTTTGCTGTTCAATATTGAATCCAAAATCGTCCGCGGCCAAATCCTGAATGGTGAGCCGCGCATTGACGGACGTGACAGCAAAACTGTGCGTCCTATTTCGATTCGGCCTTCCATCTTGCCACGTACCCACGGCTCAGTTTTGTTTACCCGCGGTGAAACTCAAGCCATTGTGGTGGCTACGCTGGGTACATTAAAAGAATCACAAATGATCGATGCGCTGCAAGGCGAGTACAAAGATCGCTACATGTTTCATTACAACTTTCCTCCGTACTCCACGGGTGAAACAGGCCGTGTGGGTTCGCCCAAGCGTCGCGAAATCGGTCACGGTCGATTGGCCAAGCGCTCACTCGTCGCGGTGCTGCCGTCCGAAGAAGAGTTTGGCTATTCCATGCGCGTGGTATCCGAAATCACCGAATCCAACGGCTCGTCTTCCATGGCGTCCGTTTGCGGCGGCTGTTTGGCGTTGATGGACGCAGGCGTGCCAATCAAAGCCCACGTTGCGGGTGTGGCTATGGGATTAATTAAGGAAGGCAATCGCTTTGCCGTGCTGACCGATATTCTGGGTGATGAAGATCATCTGGGTGATATGGATTTCAAAGTGGCTGGTACCGACAAAGGGATTACCGCGCTACAAATGGATATCAAGATCACGGGCATTACTAAAGAGATTATGGACGTCGCTCTGAAACAGGCAAAAGAAGGCCGCATGCATATCCTGGGCTTGATGAAACAGGCCGTGCCAGCACCACGTGGTGAGCTCTCATCGTTTGCGCCGCAAATCATCAAAATCAAAATTAATCCGGACAAGATTCGTGATGTCATCGGCAAAGGTGGCGCGGTTATTCAAGCCATCACGCGCGAAACTGGCACCGAGATTGATATTGCTGAAGACGGCACGATTTCAATCGCCTGTGTATCGGCAGAAGCGGGCGCTGCAGCCAAGAAGCGTATCGAAGACATCACTGCAGAAGTTGAAGTGGGTAAAATTTATGAAGGCCCGATCTTGCGTCTGCTGGACTTCGGCGCGATTGTGAGCTTAATGCCTGGCAAAGATGGTTTGCTGCATATTTCTCAAATAGCCCATGAGCGGGTCAACGCTGTATCGGATCACCTCAAAGAAGGTCAGATCGTTAAAGTGAAAGTAATGGAAGCTGATGACAAAGGCCGCGTACGCCTGAGCATGAAAGCGTTGCTGGATCAGCCTGTAAAGTCAACAGCTGAGCCCGTCGCAGACGCAACGCCACCGCAATAATCAGCAGTTTAAAAAATAAAACGGCCTTGAGAAATCAAGGCCGTTTTTTATTTATTGGAGTGCAGCCATCATAAATATTTGCGCTATAAGGCGATCAATAACGTCAATCAGATTGCAGTAATCATCCGCTAGAGCGTATAATTCGCGTTCGCTTGATTGACTTGTCGGGGCGTAGCGCAGCCCGGTAGCGCGCCTGGTTTGGGACCAGGATGTCGTAGGTTCGAATCCTATCGCCCCGACCATTTTAAAAGTTCAATATCAGTAACTGTCCGACGTGCTTGCTTTGTTCTAATCCCGTAACACGCAACGATGTGATTCGTGCCCGTAGCTCATCTGGATAGAGCACCGGCCTTCTAAGCCGGGGGTAACAGGTTCGAGTCCTGTCGGGCGCACCAGCATATTTTCAATGGTGGCCGTGGTGTAGCGGTTAGCACTACGGATTGTGATTCCGTCAGCGAGGGTTCGATTCCCTTCGGCCACCCCATCTATGCTCAGCTAGTCTCGCGCGATTTAATCATTTCGGGCCACATGTCATCCCGTGCATTTCGCCCATTTCGCTCATATCGAGCCCTTTTCGCCAACGTGAATATCTTTGAAGCCCTTAAATTTTACTTAGGTGCAAAAGAAGAACTTCGTTTATAAAAATGTAGTTTCACAAAGCTAACTTCGAAGTGCGCAAACACAGTTCGGAAGGTAGCGCATCGCGCATTAAGGCTGCAGAGTTATACTTAGCGCTTGCAAAATGGACTCAGCAGCTCACTATATCGCTAAAAAATCCACTAAATGAGGGTTATGCATTGCTATGGTGCGTTATTTAAACGTCCATTTAACTGGGTTTGGCCCAAATAAATTACTCATTACTTCAGTTAGGCTGCAAATTGTTTGTAGTTTTGCTACACTTTCGTCTTATGTGGGTAGTGGCGAGTTTGGCCTAAGCCAACTGTGTCTTGCGGGGCTATTCAGCGAGCCCAACAAACATCTTAATTCCATCGAAGCCAGGATATACCGAGGGTGACAAGATTGGTCATGAGATTTTTCAAAGAAACGGCTCGTGTTGATCAATGATCATTTAAGGGCCAGCTTCCCACGGTTGGTGGCAGATATAGGCGGCTCCAATGCGCGCTTCGGCTGGCTCACGTCTGCCGATGTTGAGGTTCAGCATATTCGTAAATTGCCGGTAATCGATCATGCTGCACCCGCATTGGCCGTCAGAGCATATCTTGATGATCTGTCAGTTAATCTTGGCATCCATTATCATGCGCCGCGCCGCGCCGCCTTCGCCGTTGCCTCTACTGTTGCAGGTGATCAGGTTGACCTGATTAATAGTGGCTGGCGTTTTTCACAATCATTATTACAGGCTGAATTGGGTCTGGATAATTTACTGGTAATCCATATTCATCAA
>ENA-OFCD01001001-OFCD01001001.1-metagenomes-genome-assembly--contig:-NODE-1001-length-15728-cov-5.104575_pt1 | contig 15728 bp, 15 predicted proteins | sample MGYA00153392_OFCD01 | MGnify analysis MGYA00153392 | reverse complement strand
GCTGCGCGCCGCCGGGATCAGCGCCCCGATCCTCGCGTGGCTGCACGGAGCCGAGGCAGATTTCGACCTCGCAATTGCCGCCGAAATCGATCTGGGAATTCACTATCGCGAGCAACTTGATCGGGTGGCAGCTGCCCCGGGAGTGGCCTCCGTGCAGCTCAAGGTAGACACCGGGCTCGGTCGCAACGGCGCCGCAGAATCGGACTGGCCTGCCCTCTTCGCCTCCGCGGTCGAGCATGAGCGTGCCGGGCGAGTCCGGGTGCGCGGACTGTGGAGCCATCTTGCTAACGCGGGGCCGGAACACGACCTCGCCCAGGTGGCGGTCTACGAGCGGGCAATCACCGAGGCTCGCGCGGCGGGACTCGACCCCGAGCTATTGCACCTCGCGTCGACGGCCGGAGCGCTTCGCGTGCCGTCAGCGCGGTTCGCCCTGGTGCGAATCGGCATCGGGAGCTACGGACTGTCGCCGTTCGACGATGTGACGTCGGCCGACCTCGGCCTGCGCCCCGTGCTCGAGCTGAGTGCCGGGATCGTCTCCGTGAAACGCGCGACCGCAGGGAGCGGTGTCTCCTACGGCTACGACTATCGCACCGGCGCCGAGACGACCCTCGCTCTCGTACCCCTTGGATACGGCGACGGTATTCCGCGCCAGGCCTCTGGACGCGGTCCGGTGTCGATCAATGGCCAGCGCTATCGGGTGGCCGGGCGGGTGGCCATGGACCAGTTCGTCGTCGACGTCGGCGACGACGACGTTGCCGTGGGCGACCGGGCCATATTGTTCGGTGATCCATCGGCCGGAGCACCCTCGGCGGATGATTGGGCGCGGGCCGCCGACACCATCAACTACGAGATCGTCACGCGACTCGGCGGCAGGATCGAGTGGACCTATGCAGCTCGAGATTGATACCCCGGAACGCATGGCCGAGCTCGGGGCGCGAATCGCCCGGGAGCTGAGGGCGGGCGATCTCGTGGCACTCAATGGCGAGCTGGGAGCGGGTAAGACGACCTTCACCCGGGGACTCGGGGGCCAACTCGGGGTGCGCGGATCGGTGACGAGCCCCACTTTCGTGCTCGCCCGCACCCATCGCCGCATCGGTGGCGGTGCACCGCTTGTGCACGTGGACGCCTACCGACTCGGCAGCTCGGCGGAGCTCGACGATCTCGACATCGACTGGTCGGCGTCGATCGTGGTGGTCGAATGGGCGGCCGGAATGCTCGACGGAGTCGCCGAACACTGGATCGAGATCGATATCCGGCGACCGACGGGCGCGGGCGTCGTTATCGCCGACGGGGAGGAACCGGTTGAGCCGCGATTCGTCTCCATCACCGGCCATGGCTCACGCTGGCGCGACCTTAGGCTGGGCTGATGCTGCTCGCCATCGATACCTCCGCCGGCACCAGCGTTGCCGTCGTAGACCGGGACCGCGGTATCCTCTCCGAGATCAACGAATCCGACACCCGACGCCATGCCGAGGTGATCGGCGAGGCGATCCTCTTCGCGATCGAGCGATCCGGCATCTCGATTGACTCTCTCTCCGGGGTCACGGCCGGTATGGGCCCGGGACCGTTCACCGGGCTGCGCGTCGGGATCGCGGCGGCCCAGGCCTTCGCCTTCGGGGCATCCAAGCCACTGGTGCGGGTGGTGAGCCACGATGCTGTTGCCTGGGGGCACTACGCAACAGGCCACGTCGGCCCCGTCCTGGTGGTGACAGATGCCCGCCGGCGTGAGATCTATTTCTCGGCGTACTCCGGAGTGGACCCGGTCGGATTTCCGATTCGCCTGCAGGGGCCGGGCCTGTGCCGTCCCGCTGACCTGTCCGAGCAGGTCGCCGGCTATTCGCGCTACGAGCGGATCGACGCGGCGGAGGTGTCCGCGGCATCCGCCGGCCTGCTCGCCGAGGGATTGTTCTTTCATCGGCGGGCCTTCGCCGGACCGGAGGCACTTTACCTGCGAGCGCCGGATGTCACGGTATCGGCCGGTCCAAAGCGGGTGAGTTGAGTGAGCTGGCAGCTTCGCACCGCCTCGACCGACGACCTCCTTGGCATCATGGAGATCGAGACCGGCACATTCGGCACCGACGCATGGTCGAGCGAGGCGATGCTCAGCGACCTGCGCAATCCGCAGTGCTATTACCTCGTCGCCGACCGCATCGGATTTCCCGGTGAGCTTGACGGCTATGCCGGACTCTTCACTCCGAAGGGAGCGCTCGAGGGAGACATTCAGACCATCGCGGTGGCAGAGAGTGCCCGGCGCGGTGGACTTGGCCGAGCGCTCATGAACGCGCTCATCGGCGAGGCACGCAAACGAGGAGCGCGCGAACTGTTCCTGGAGGTGCGCGCGGACAACCCGGGACCGAAGCGCCTCTATGAGACCCTGGGCTTTGAGGAGATCGCGGTTCGTGTGGGGTACTACCATCCGGACAACGTAGACGCCATTGTCATGCGGTTGGCAATGCAAGACCCCACGACCAGACCGGCGGTGGGTCGGTGAGCGCGGCGGTGACCGGCCCCCTCGTGCTCGGGATCGAGACCAGCTGCGACGAGACCGGTATCGGTATCGTGCGCGGCACGACACTGCTCGCCAACGTGATCGCATCGTCGATGGAAGAACACGCCAGGTACGGTGGCGTCGTTCCCGAGATTGCCGCCCGCGCGCATTTAGAGGCCCTCACGCCGGCCCTCACTGCTGCGCTCGCCGAGGCCAAGGTGACACTGGCTGAACTCGACGCCATCGCAGTGACGAGCGGACCTGGCCTCGCCGGGGCCCTCATGGTGGGCGTGGGTGCGGCCAAAGCCTTGTCCGTGGCTCTCGATAAGCCGCTGTATGCGATCAACCACCTCGTGGGTCATGTGGGTGCTGACGCGCTCCGCGACGACGGCACCGATATCGAACTGCCCACCATCGCCCTGCTGGTTTCGGGAGGGCATACTTCACTCCTGCTCGTGCGGGATCTGATCTCCGATGTGGAGTTGCTCGGGGAGACCATCGACGATGCGGCCGGCGAGGCCTTCGACAAGGTCGCGCGACTGCTGGGTCTTCCCTATCCCGGTGGACCGCAGATCGACCGGGTCGCCGTGGGCGGCGACCCGAAGGCAATCCACTTCCCGCGCGGTCTCAGCCAGCCCAAAGACCTGGCGAAGCATCGCTACGACTTCTCGTTCTCCGGACTCAAAACGGCGGTTGCGCGCTGGGTGGAGCAGAAACAGGATGCCGGTGAGCCGGTTCCGGTGGCGGATGTCGCGGCCAGCTTCCGCGAAGCGGTCACCGATGTGCTGCTCACGAAGGCCGTCGCGGCATGCAGTGACCTCGGTGTGCCTCGCCTGCTGCTCGGGGGAGGAGTCGTGGCCAACGCCCGTGTGCGCGAAGTTGCGGCCGAGCGCTGTGCAGCCGCCGGGATCGAACTCCGGATCCCCCCGCTCTCGCTCTGCACCGACAACGGGGCGATGATCGCGGCCATCGCAGCGCGGCTGATCGAGGCTGGCCACGGGCCATCCTCGCTCTCCTTCGGAGCCGACTCGACCCTGCCGGTCACGATTATCCAGGCCTGAACCAGCCGCGTGCGTTGTCTGTCTCGTTTGACACGGGGAGACGACAATGAAATGCTGGGAAACGCCTGATACTGGCACGTTCTTCGAAGGAGCATCCCATGACCAACCCCGACAACGGCGCCGTACCGCCGGTTCCGCCGCCAGCCGAGTCTGTGACGCCCCCGCGTGCTGCTCCCGCGCCGCCGCCCGCACCCGGCTACACCCCTCCGACGACCGCCTATGCGCCGGCCGGGGGCCTCGCCCCCAAGAAGACCCTCAGCCTCATCGGCATGATCGCCGGAATCGTTGGCCTGCTCGGCTTCTGGATCGTGTTCATCCCGATCATCGGGTCCGTTCTCCAGCTCTTCATCCCCGGTGCGGCACTCGTTCTCGGTATCCTCGGGCGTAAACGCGAAGGAATTCCGGCCAAGGGCTTCTGGATTACCGCCATCATCACGGGAATCGTCGGCGTGGTCATTGCGATCATCGCCCTCATCGGCTGGATCGCGCTCTTCGCCGTCGGAAACGCCAACGGCGCCTTCACTCCGAATGGTTACTGACGAATCTTTTAGTTGAGCATCTCGGGCCCGCCTTTTCCCTCAGGCGGGCCCTTCGTCGTTCTGGCCGGTCAGGCCGCGCGGAAGGTGACACGCTCGCAGAGCAGCGCCGCGTGTCGCCCCGCAACGCGGGTCAGTACGAGCGTCGCCGACTCGGGACCACGCAGCGAGAGCTTCTTGCGAAAGGCCGCAGGGTCGACATCCACCCCGCGCTTTTTGATCTCGAGAGACCCGATGCCGCGGGCCGCCAACTCTCTCTTCACCCGACGCTCGTCGAGCGGAAAAGTCCCGATCACCCGGAAGCAGGCGGCGAACGGCGTCTCGAGAGCCGTATCGGAGGTGAGGTAGGCAATGCCGTCGCTGAGCATGGTTGCGCCGATACGCCGGCCGAGGTCCCCGATCAGGCGGGAGCGGATGACGGCACCATCGGGTTCGTACAGGAAGCCGCCCAGCGTGCCGGTCTCGACATCCGCACTGTCCTCGCTCGAGGAGAGCTCCGCCGTGCCGTGTTCGCCGAGCACGAGAGCGGACCGGCGGATGCCCGGCCGGGCGAGCGCGCCGAACCAGAGCCCGAGCTCGACGACGTCACGATCGACCGATACCCACTGGGCTTCGGCGCCCGCGGGGATGAGGTTACGGTCGATGCCGGGGCCGAGCTTGATGCCGGTGGGGAGTCGATCGCCGATGCCGAAGGCGATCTCGAGCGTCGGCGAATAGTCCGCGGGGTCGGAGAGGCGCGAGGTGTTCTGGTGACCCGCCGTTCGGCGGGCGGGATCCAGATAGACCCCGTCGAAACCCTCGAGGTCGAAGGCGAGGACGTCGGCGTGCACGACGATCGCATTCGGCCAGAGGGCGAGGTTGTAGGCGGCGATCGCGGCGGTCACCTCGTCGATTTCGACGGCCGTCACCTCGAGATCCAAGGATGCGAAGGCGAGCGCGTCGCCGCCGATCCCGCACCCCAGGTCGGCGATGCGGCTGAGCCCGGCCGACTGGAAGCGTCCGGCGTGGAGGGCCGCAACCCGCAGCCGGGTCGCCTGTTCCAGCCCGGCCTCGGTAAAAAGCATCCGCTCGGCGAATGGGCCGAACTTTCCGACCGCTTTCGCCCGGAGCTTCGACTGGCTCAGCACCGCGGCCACGAGTCCGGGGGAGTGACCGGCCCGACGAAGCTCGTTCACGGTCTTGAGCACGTCTGAGCTCGACTGCCACGGAGGCAACGAATCGAGGAGTCTCAGGCCGTCGCCGGACAGCAGTTCGACGAGCTCGGAGGATTCCATCGCCCCACCGTACCAAGCCGCCGATTGGCACTCACCTTGCAGGAGTGCTAACGCGCGGCTAAGCTACATCTGGCACTCTCCTCTGGCGGGTGCTAACCCTCCAGATTTCGAAGTTCTCCAAGAAAGAGGTCAACCGTGGCAGTCTCCATCAAGCCGCTCGAAGATCGCATTGTCATCAAGCAGGTCGAAGCCGAGCAGACCACTGCCTCCGGTCTCGTCATCCCGGACACCGCGAAGGAGAAGCCCCAGGAGGGCGAGGTCGTCGCGGTAGGACCCGGTCGCATCGACGACAACGGTAACCGCATCCCGCTCGACATCGCCGTTGGCGACAAGGTCATCTACTCCAAGTACGGCGGAACCGAAGTGAAGTACGGCGGGGAAGACCTGCTGGTGCTGTCGGCTCGCGATGTTCTCGCGGTCGTCGTTCACTAATCAGTCTCCTGTCGAAGGGCCCGTTCCGATTTCCTCGGAACGGGCCCTTCGTCTTTCGGGGGCGGCTTTGTGCCGTAACATCCCCATGATGTCCAGCTCCAGAAACCCCGAACAGTCGACGGAACGATCGGGTGTCGTGATGGCCGTGGCTGCCTACGCGCTCTGGGGCATCCTTCCGCTCTACTTCCTGCTGCTTCAGCCGTCCGGCGCGTTTGAGATCGTCGCCCTGCGGATCCTCTTCTCGCTGGTGTTCTGCGGAATCATCATCACTGTCACCCGCCAATGGCGCGCGCTGGTCGCGCTTCTACGGCGGCCGCGCATCGTCTTCACGATGGGTCTCGCCGCGGTCTTCATCTACGTCAACTGGCAGGTTTACGTCTTCGCGACCCTGGACGGCAAGGTGATCGAGGCGTCCCTCGGTTACTTCATCAACCCCATCGTCACCGTGCTGCTCGGCGTCATCTTCCTGCACGAGCGGCTGCGGATGGCCCAGTGGATCGCCGTCGGCACGAGCCTCGTGGCGGTTGTGGTGCTTGCCTTCAACTACGGGGCGCTGCCATGGATTTCCCTCGTTCTCGCCTTCTCGTTCGGGTTATACGGCCTGATCAAGAAGCGAGTCGGACCTGAAGTGGGTGCCGTGAGCGGGCTTACCCTCGAGACGGTCTGGTTGACGCCCGTCGCGATCGTGCAGCTGGCTGTAGTCGGCGCGAGCGCCGGGCTCACTTTCGGAACGGTGAGCGTCGCGCACACTGTGCTGTTGGTCAGCGCGGGCGTGGTGACCGCCGTGCCGCTGCTTCTCTTCGCGGCCGCTGCGCGGCGACTTCCCCTCGTCTATCTCGGACTCATCCAGTACTTTGCCCCGGTGCTCCAATTCATCGTGGGGGCATTCGTACTCGACGAGACGATGCCCCCGGCCCGCTGGATCGGCTTTGGGCTGGTCTGGGTGGCGCTCGCGATTCTCAGCGTGGATGTCCTGGTCTCCGGGCGTCGCGTCCGTCGCGCCTTGCCTCCGGCTCGCTGACCGAACTGTAGGGTTCGAAAATACCCGTTTGACCCGAAGGGCCTCTATGTCGCGCTCCCGAACGCTTCCGGCTATCGTCTCCGGAGTGGTTTTCAGTCTCGCTCTCGTGTCGTGTTCAGCCACCTCCCCGTTGCCGGTACCACCCGCTCCGTCTTCCGCATCGACGACGGCGCCCGCTGGCGACGGTGTGCTGCGCATCGGCACCCTCTTCCCCAGCACCGGCGTTCAGTCCTATCTCGGGGGCGGGCAGGCGGCCGGAGTGGCCCTCGCCGTGAAGGAGATCAATGATGCGGGCGGGGTGCTCGGCAAACCGGTCGAAATGCTCGCCCGCGACTCCGGCGACGTCACGACCACGACGATCGAGAGCTCGATCGCCGACCTGGTGAGCGCGAAGGCGGATGTGTTGATCGGGCCGTCCTCGTCAGTGCTCGCCGAACGCGTCATCCCCAAGATCGTTGCGGCGAAGTTACCGATGATCTCCCCCGCTGCCACTTCGCCCCGCCTGAGCTCGGTGGCCTCGCAGGGGTATTTCTTCCGCACCATCGGATCTGCGGCTCTCGAGGGGAGCGCGCTCGCGAAGACCATCGGCGGGGGGAAGGCGCGCATCGCGATCGTCTACTTCGACGACGACATGGGTCGGGCCATCCTCGGGACGATGCGCGCCTCCCTCGCGGCATCCGGCGCCCTGGTTAGCGTGCAGAAGATTGATGGGACCACGAAGGATCCGGCGCCCATCGTCGCCGCGGTGAAGGCGGCAACGCCCGACGACGTCGTGTTCGTGAGCCCGTTCAGCGCGATGGAGCAGAACACGGGGATGATCACTCAGCTCACCGCGGCCGGCTGGGGTGGAGCAAAGCTGTGGCTCACCAGCCAGAACACTGCCGACTACTCGCAAGCCCTCCCCGTCGGAACGCTGACGAACGTCAATGGACTGCTCGAAGGGGTTGGGCCGACGGCCGCCTTCGCCGCGCAGGTCGCCGCCGTTGCCCCGGCGGTCACCGACCTGCTCTTCGCCGAGGAGGCCTACGACGCCACAATTCTTGCCGCCCTGGCCGCGACCGCAGCGAAGGATGCGAACGGTGCCGCGATCGCCGCGCGATTGCGAGAGGTATCGGCCGGGGGCATCCAGTGCACCACCTATCGTGAATGCCTCGACGTCCTGAAGACGTCAACAGACATCAACTACGACGGAATCTCCGGCGCCATCACTTTCGATGCCAACGGGGACACCAGTCCTGCACATTTCGGACTGTATCGCTACGGCGCGGAAGGACGGTTTGCGCGGGTGGGTGATGTGATCGCCGGCTGACTCGGGAGAGTCCGGCGTCGGCGCGGGGTGACTGGCGGTTCGGTGATCACCGAGAGGCCCGCGAATGTGGGCACCATCTGGGAAACCACAGTTCGATCACATTTTCGGCTCAGCGGCCGATGCTGGCGATTCGTCGCAAAACTAGGGATAGGGTGGCGAATCTATTCGCAAAAAGCCTGTGCGCGACGGCGTGCTCCGGCAGCGTGACAGCATGGAAGGCAAAATCAATCACATGAAGCACACACGAATCATGGTTGGCTTGGCAGTTGCCGCAACCTTCGGAATGGCACTATCGGGCTGTGCAAATCAGGCTGCTCCCACCGGCGGCGGTACCTCAGGTGGGTCGAAGGCTGATCTTCCCGTCGTAACCTCGATCCCGGTACCCGCGAACGCGGTACTTCCGGCCGGCAACGGTAAAGCGAAGTGTGACCCCGCAACGACGCTGGGATTTGTCGGTGCGGAGACCGGAGCGAATGCGCAGCTCGGGATCAACATCTTCAACGGCATCCAACTCGCCATTGACCAACACAACAAGGCAAATGCCGACTGCCAGGTGAAGTTCACCAAGTTCGACACCGAGGGTTCGCCGGACAAGGCGACCGGCCCGGTGACGCAGGCGGTCAACACGCCGGCAATCGTCGGCGTGATCGGACTCCCATTCTCGGGGGAATCGAAGGCCACCGGCAATATTTTCGAGCAGAAGGGGCTCGTGCACATCACCCCTTCGGCAACGGCACCCGTTCTCACGACCAACGGGTGGAAGACCTTCTTCCGTGGTCTCGGTAACGACAGCCAGCAAGGACCGGCCGCCGCGAACTTCGTCACCGAGAAGCTCAAGGCTAAGAAGGTCTACCTCGTGCAGGACGACTCGGAATACGGCATCGGTCTCGGGGGCGCGACCAAGACCGGACTCGGTTCGAGCATTGCCGGCACCGACAAGGTGACCACCGGCCAGAAGGACTTCTCGGCCGTCATCTCAAAGATCATCAACTCAAAGGCTGACGCGGTCTACTACGCCGGGTACTACGCCGAGGGCGCACCGTTTGACCAGCAATTGGTGGCCAAGGGGTTCAAGGGAGCCTTCGTCGGACCGGATGGCGCGAAGGATGACCAGTTCATCAAGCAGGCCGGCGACGCGTCAGCAAACGCTTACTTCACCTGCCCGTGTATTCCCGGCGAGCTGATTCCGGACTTCGCGAAGGCCTACAACACGGCATTCAACGCGGCTCCCGGCACCTACTCGATCGAGGGTTACGACGTCGCGACGGTGTTGCTTTCTGGTATCGACAAGGGCAAGACGTCGCGCGCAGACCTGTTGAGCTACGTGAAGTCTTACGACGCCGACGGCCTCAGCAAGCACTACAAGTGGGACGACAAGGGCGAGCTCGCGAAGCCCGCTGTCTACGGTTACAAGGTAAACGCTGGAAAGATCGTGTTCATCGGCCAGATCGGCTAGTCGACAGGCAATGATTGGAGTGGGGCGGGCGCGTGCGTGCCCGCCCCACACTATTACCGGACTACCCTGTTACCGGACTACCCAACGACTACCCCGGCCCGCGACGATGCGGCCCCCTGAGGACGTGCAATGCTCGCGACGCTCATATCTATGGTGCCGATGGACGATAGCTGGATCAACTTCGATGTCCCATCGCTCATTCAAAACTTTTGGAGTGCCACGTTCGATGGCCTCACCTTTGGGGCGATCTACGGACTCGTGGCCCTCGGCTACACACTGGTCTACGGTGTGCTCAACCTCATCAACTTCGCCCATTCCGAGGTCTTTATCATCGGCTGCTACGGCGTAGTTTTCACCCTGACCTCCCTCGGCTTCGGTGGATCGGTGCCCACACTTTCGCCGATCGCGCTCATCGGCGACCTGCTCCTGGCCCTGCTGGTCGGCATGATCGCCTCCGCGGCCACCGCGTATGCACTCGAGCGCCTCGCCTATCGGCCACTGCGCAAGCGCAACCCGCCGCGCCTGGTCTTTTTGATTACCGCGATCGGTGCATCGCTCGCCATCCAGTACACGATCTTTCTGGTGCGTGGAGGCAACCCCGAACCCGCCGTGACGATGTTCCAGCCGCAGCCGGTCTTCGACGTCTTCGGCACGATCGTCGATACCCAGCAGATCACCATCGTTGTCGCCGCGGTGATCCTGATGGTCTTCACCGATCAATTCATCCGTCGCTCCAAGATCGGACGCGGCATCCGTGCGGTCGCGCAGGATCCGGAAACCGCGACCCTGATGGGAGTGGATAAACAGCGCATCATCGTGCTCACGTTCGTCATCGGAGGGCTTCTCGCGGGTGCGGCCGCCCTGTTCTATGTGATGAAGGTGCCGTCCGGAGTTCTCTACTCCGGCGGATTCGTGCTCGGCATCAAGGCGTTCGCCGCGGCGGTGCTCGGGGGGATCGGCAACGTTCGGGGTGCTCTTCTCGGTGGACTGCTGATCGGGCTGATCGGCAACTACGGCCAAATCCTGCTCGGCAATTCGCAATGGACCGATGTCGTCGCGTTCATCGTGCTAGTGCTCGTCCTGCTCGTCAAACCGACGGGCATACTCGGTACCTCACTGGCGAGGAGCAAGGCATGAGCACCACCGACGGACCCACCCTGATGCCCGATTCGGAATCCGCGAAGGACGCTGTTGATCGTGTCACCGCTCGCACGAAGAAACGGCATTTCACCCAGCCGTTCCGCGACAAGTGGAACAACCTTCGCAGACCGCAGCAGTGGGCATTCCTGCTGATTGTTGTGGTTCTGGCCTACGCGCTGCCGATCCTCAATCCGCCGATCATTACGTCCGAGCCGGGAAACGACTGGCCGATCACCTGTTTCCAGATGGCGATCTACGCTCTCGTCGCCGTCGGCCTCAACGTGGTGGTCGGCTATGCCGGCCTTCTCGATCTCGGCTATGTCGCCTTTTTCGCGGTCGGGGCCTACACCGCGGCGATGCTGACGAGCCCGGACTCGCCGTTCCTGCATATCCCGTACCTCTGGACCGTTCCGGTCGCGATGGCGGTGACGATGTTCTTCGGCGTGATCCTCGGGATCCCCACGCTCCGGTTGCGCGGCGACTACCTCGCGATCGTGACCCTGGGTTTTGGAGAGATCGTGCGAATCCTGGCCACCATCATTCCGGCGATGAAGGGTCAGGTTGGATTTCAGAACGTCGGCCGACCGCCGGGGGTGCAGGCGGATGGATCGCCGCTGTTCTCGAACTCGAACGGAACGCCGTGGTACTGGCTGACGCTCACGGTGATCATCGTCGTGTTGCTGCTCGCCGGTAACCTCGAGCGCAGTCGCGTTGGGCGTGCCTGGGTCGCCATCCGCCAGGACGAGGATGCAGCGGAGATCATGGGCGTACCGGTGTTCAAGTACAAGGTGTGGGCCTTCGCCATCGGCGCCGGTGTCGGCGGTCTATCGGGTGCGCTGTACGCCGGCCAGATCGGCTTTATCAACAACCAGAAGTTCGACGTGGTGACCTCCATCCTGTTTCTTGCGGCGGTCGTTCTGGGCGGTGCCGGCAACAAGGTGGGGGCGATCATCGGCGGAGCAGTGGTGGCCTACATTCCGCTGCGCTTCACCGCGATCGCCGAGTATAAATACCTGATTTTTGGGATCGCGCTCGTGCTGCTGATGATCTTCCGTGCGCAGGGGCTCCTCCCCGCCAGGCAAAAGTTGCTCGCCTACGGCCGCACGACCTATGAACGGGTGAGCGCGTCGACGAGGCCGAGGCCGGTAGCTCAGGGCGGCAGGCCGCCCGACGGCGGTCCGTCCGATGAGGCGCCAAAGCGGGTCTCCGAATGAGCGCCGAGCTTCCCGCCAATAGAGCGGCGGCCGACTCAGCGCTCGGGAAACTCGCCATCACCGTCGAAGCGGCGGAGGGGGCAGCGCCCGAGCGGGAAATCTCGGCCCAGGTCGGCGAGAACATCATGGAGGTCAGGAATCTCACCGTGAAGTTCGGCGGACTCACGGCGCTCGATGACGTGTCGTTCGACATCCGGCGGGGCGAAATTCTCGGCCTGATCGGACCGAACGGCGCGGGCAAGACCACCTGTTTCAACGCAATGACCGGCGTTTACAAGCCGACCAGCGGCAAAGTTTTTCTCGAGGGTGTGAGTATCGGGGGGCGGCTGCGGCACAAGATCACCCGTCTCGGCCTCGCCCGAACCTTCCAGAACATCCGTCTGTTCGGTGAAATGACGGCGATCGAAAACGTCGTCGTCGGCTTGGACGCCCGGCACAAGACAAGCGTCGTCGGGGCGTTGCTGCGTCTGCCGCGTCACGTGCGCGAAGAGAAATCGTCGATCGGCCGGGCGATGGCGTTGCTCGAGTTCGTGGGAATCGCCGAGGATGCAGCCGTGCTGTCGCGCAACCTCTCCTATGGCCACCAGCGCCGCCTTGAGATCGCCCGTGCGCTCGCGACCGACCCGAAAGTGCTCTGCCTCGATGAACCGGCGGCCGGCTTCAACCCGGCCGAGAAGGAGGGCCTGATGGATCTCATCCGGGCCATCCGGGACGACGGTTACACGATCCTGCTGATCGAGCACGACATGAAACTCGTGATGGGTGTGACCGATCGCATCGTGGTGCTGGAGTTTGGCAGGAAGCTCGCCGACGGGCTGCCCATTGAAATCCGGAACGACCCCCGAGTCGTGGCCGCCTACCTGGGGGAGCCAGAAGATGACGCTGCTTGAGCTGAAAAATGTCAGTGTGAACTATGGACGCATCGAGGCGATCCACGACATGTCATTCGCGGTGCAGAAGGGCGAGATCGTCAGCCTGATCGGCGCGAACGGCGCCGGCAAGACGACCACGATGAAGACGATCTCCGGCCTCCTCAACCCTGCAACGGGCACGATCGAGTTCGAGGGCGAAGACATCACCAAGATGAAAGCCCATATTCGGGTCGTGCGGGGAATCTCCCAGGCGCCGGAAGGCCGAGGCATCTTCCCCGGGATGACCGTGTTGGAGAATTTAGACATGGGCGCCTTTGGGCGCAAAGATCGCAGCGGAATGGCGGCGGACTTTGATCGCGTGTATTCGCTCTTCCCCCGCCTCGCCGAGAGAAAGACCCAGCAGGGTGGCACGATGTCCGGCGGTGAGCAGCAGATGCTCGCGATCGGTCGTGCGCTGATGGCCGCACCGCGACTCCTCTTGCTTGATGAGCCGTCCATGGGACTCGCTCCCCAATTCATCAAACAGATATTCAGAATCATCAAGGAGATCAACGAGCAGGGCACGACGATCCTGCTGGTGGAACAGAACGCCAATCAGGCCCTCGCGCGAGCCGACCGTGCCTTCGTGCTGGAAACCGGCACGATCACCCACCGGGGCACTGGCAAGGAGCTGCTCTCGAATCCGGCCGTCAAAGAGGCGTATCTGGGCGTTGGGTAGTTCGCTGGCGGAGTAACGAGAGCCCAGCGCTCGTGCGGCCAGGCGGCACGGGCGCCGGTGCGGTGAATCCCTGAGCGATGGAATCTTTGCCCCGCGAAGGTGGTTAATATGGGGTACCGGAACCCATCGCCGCTGTCCGGCTTCATCTGCTCACCACTCGTTTCGAAAAATGAGGACTTCATGGATCAGCCGGATCCCTTCGGTTTCATCGGGCTCACCTACGACGACGTCATGCTGCTTCCGGGGCACACCGATGTCATCCCGAGCGAGGCGGATACCACCACCCGCCTGAGTCGCCGCATCACGGTGGCTGCTCCCCTTCTCTCTTCGGCGATGGATACCGTCACCGAGTCGCGCATGGCCATCGCTATTGCGCGCCAGGGCGGATTCGGCGTGTTGCATCGCAACCTCTCGCTGGCAGATCAGGCAGACCAGGTCGATCGGGTCAAGCGCAGCGAATCCGGGATGATCACCAACCCGGTCACCACTACCCCGCTGGCCACGGTTGCCGAGGTCGATGCGCTCTGTGGCCAGTTTCGCGTGTCGGGCCTTCCCGTCGTCGAAGGCGACGGAATTCTCGTCGGCATCATCACCAACCGCGACATGAGATTCGTGTCGCCATTCGAAAAAGCCACGACCCTCGTGCGGGATGTGATGACGCGCACTCCACTCATCACCGCGCCAGAGGGCATCGACCCGGATGAGGCGATTGCGATCTTCGCGCAGCACAAGATCGAGAAGCTGCCTCTCATCGACGCATCCGGACGCCTGCGCGGTCTCATTACGGTGAAGGACTTCGACAAGTCGGAGAAGTATCCCCAGGCCACGAAGGACGAGAACGGCCGACTGCGTGTCGGCGCGGCGATCGGCTTCTTTGGGGATGCCTGGGAGCGAGCGATGCTGCTCATCGATGCGGGGGTCGATGCCCTCGTCGTGGACACCGCCAACGGTGACAGTGCGGGAGTGATCGACATCATCCGCCGACTGAAGAGCGACCCGGCCGCGCGTCACGTCGATATCATCGGCGGAAATGTGGCGACCCGGAGCGGGGCGCAGGCGCTGGTGGATGCCGGCGCGGATGCCATTAAGGTCGGTGTCGGCCCCGGCTCGATTTGCACCACCCGCGTGGTGGCCGGTGTCGGGGTGCCCCAGGTGACCGCGGTCTACGAGGCCTCCCTCGCAGCGAGGGAGACCGGCGTCCCCGTGATCGCGGACGGTGGCCTCCAGTATTCGGGCGACATCGCGAAGGCGCTCGTCGCCGGGGCGGACACCGTGATGCTCGGATCGCTCCTGGCCGGCTGCGATGAGAGCCCGGGCGACCTGGTTTTCGTCAATGGCAAGCAGTTCAAGAATTACCGGGGGATGGGCTCTCTCGGCGCGCTGCAGAGTCGCGGAGAGAAGACCTCATACTCGAAAGACCGTTATTTTCAGGCGGACGTGCCCTCCGATGACAAGCTCATCCCCGAAGGCATCGAGGGTCAGGTGCCCTATCGTGGGCCACTTTCCGCGGTGGCGTACCAGCTGCTCGGGGGCCTGCGGCAGTCGATGTTCTACACCGGAGCCCGCACCATTCCCGAGCTCAAGGCCACCGGCAAGTTCGTGCGCATCACCGCCGCCGGGCTCAAGGAGTCGCACCCCCACGACATCCAGATGACGGTGGAAGCGCCCAACTACTCCCGCTAGTCGGTATGTGGTGCCGAATCCCGGATGCCGCTGGTGATCGGTTTGCTGGTGGCGGGGGATACGCCGATTCACGGCGGATAGTGGACTCCCTGGAGGGAGTAGTAACACCATCCGCGAGGTCATATCCCCTCCTAGACAGGCTGCGGATAATCGTGGGGACTCCCAGAACGACGGATTCGAGCCGCACTCTCCGCCGAGTGCTGGCAGTTTCTACGCATGGACTACGACGCTCTCAGCCACAATGGCCTCATCCTCTTCAACCGGGTACGGGATGCCCTTGGCGATTCGCGAGGGCTTCGTCGCGACGCCGAGCACGGCATTCTTATTCGGCTACGACGCGGCGCATTCGTCACTCGAGGCGTCTGGGACGACGCCGACTCGCGGGAGCGACACGTGCTTCGCGCTCGGGCCGCCCTCGCCGTGACTACACGGCCGACGGCACTGGCTGGTGTCTCCGCTGCGGCTGTCTGGGGAATGCCAATAGACGAGGACTGGCCCTTCGACGTCACGATTCTCGACGAGTG
>ENA-OFCD01001000-OFCD01001000.1-metagenomes-genome-assembly--contig:-NODE-1000-length-15731-cov-4.973144_pt1 | contig 15731 bp, 15 predicted proteins | sample MGYA00153392_OFCD01 | MGnify analysis MGYA00153392 | reverse complement strand
ATGCGCGTAAACCCCGACCACTTTGCTAAAACAGGAATGTAGCGGTGCATTTCGCCATATACTTCAATACTTTTAACAACCGAATTTTTATACGCCTTCAAACCGCAATTAAAATCGTTCAATTCAATGCCACTCAGTTTTCGCGTCGCCCAATTAAATAATTTTGTTGGAATAGTTTTACTCAACGGATCGTAACGTTTTTCTTTCCAACCAGAAATTAAATCGTAATTATCTTTCACGATTAAATTGTATAGCGCGGGAATTTCATCAGGAGAATCTTGCAAATCAGCATCCATCGTAATGATAACTTCGCCAGTAACAACTTGAAAAGCGGTATTTAAAGCCGCAGACTTACCATAATTTCTTCTAAACTTTATAGCAGTAATGGCAGGGTTATCTTTCACTAAATTTTGTAAAACTTGCCAAGATTTATCCTTACTGCCATCGTCCACAAAAACAATCTGGTATTTGTATTTATTGGCAATCATCACTTTATCTATCCACGCTGCTAATTCCGGAAGAGATTCTTCTTCATTTAATAATGGGATAACAACGGAGATATCGTATTCAAATTCGGAATCGGTCATGTTTTTTAATTTCGATAAGTACAACATATTTACTCATTTCGGAGCAAATATGTTGCAATATCGTTTTCATCTCTATTAAAATTCTTAAACTCAAAATGGTTTAGATGATTCGCGTTTAGTAACCAAACCAACAAGTAAACCCAAAATTAAACCAGAAAATAATTTTCCAATAAGCGCAGAAACAGCTAATCCAAGGGGTGAAAAAAACCATTTCATCATTTCCATTCTACTTCGAGCTTTTTCACCATCTTGACCTGAATTTTCAGCATTCTCAACCGCACCATTAATCATGGTTTGAGCTAAATCTTTTACCATAAATGTTGAAAAAAAGACCATGTAAACCATAGAAATTACACCCGCTATTAAACAAACCCATAAGCCAACGGTTACAGCCCGACCCAAAGTTAAGTAACCGCCTAACTCGTTATCGCGGTGCTGTACTTGAGCGTACCAAATGCAAACGCAATTTGTAATAGTTATAGCTAACCAAGGTAACCAACTTGGATTTTTACCCGAAAAATCTTGAAGACCCGTAAAGTAAAAAAAAAGACTTAATATTACTCCGATCAATCCTAAAATTAATCCCCAACGAATACCTGTTTGTCGTGCTGATACATTTGTTGGATCAATGTAATTGCCGTCTAAAGTTGCCATAATTTAAGTTTAAAGTGTTAAGAATAAAGTTTGAATAAGTTCAATATTTTTTTAGCTTTTTGATAGAGATGTTAATTCCATCCTACTTTGATTTTCGCCTCTTTCATTCATGTTAACAGATTTTACTAAACTTACGCCTTTCGCAAACCACTGCGTAACTTTATAGTTTTTCTGTCCCATGACTTTCATTTTAAGATCGTAAGTCATTTTAATACAATCAAAATTGAATGTTTTCAGTTAAAACTTTTCCTTTGTAGTTCTGCATGGAAGAATTAACGTTGGCTTCAAAACCTGTGGATGTGTTTTGAATAGAAACTATTTCTTGACGATTGATTGAAACGAGTTTATCTTTATCGTTATAAACACTCATTTCCGATTTTGTGCCAGCTTTAGGATAATAATACGCATTGGCACAATTTTGTGCAAAAAGTGAAAGTGATATAAAAAATGAAAAGAGTAATCCAAAAAATTGTCTCATAAATTGTTGATAAGTGATTTAATGCACCAAATATACTTCAATTTTTCAAAAGAACTATTCGCTGCTATCATTTTTAAAAACAATTTACAAAATCGGAATTAAATTACTTCTGCTTTTTGTTGAATTAAATTTTCATTGAACTTTTTTGTTATGTCTCTGCCCGTTTTAAGGCAAGCCTTTACAAACTGCACAAATAATGGATGCGGATTTTCAGGTGTACTTTTTAATTCTGGATGAAACTGAACCCCCACAAACCAAGTCAATTCTGGTAATTCAATAATTTCAATTAAATTTGTTTCTGGGTTACTGCCCGAAAAAATCATACCTGCCGCTTCAAATTGTTTTATGTACGCGTTGTTAAATTCCCAACGATGACGGTGACGTTCGCTAATTTTAACTGTTTTATATGCTTCGTAGGCTTTCGATTTCTTTTTTAGTTCACATGAATACGCACCCAAACGCATAGTTCCACCTTTTTCGACGATGGCTTTTTGCTCAGGCATCAAATCAATCACTGGGTTAGACGTGTTGGGTTCTACTTCTGTTGATGCGGCATCTTTTAAGTTCAAAACGTTTTGTGCAAATTCAACTACTGCGCATTGCATACCGAGACAAATTCCAAAAAACGGCACGTTATTTTCGCGCGCAAACTGAATCGCTTTTATTTTTCCTTTTATGCCGCGCTCGCCAAAACCTGGCGCAACCAATATGCCATCATAGCCTTTAAAAAAATCTGCCATCGTGCCCTCATAGTCTTCAATCTGTTCAGATTTAATCGGCACAACCTTTACCTTACATTCATTTTCAGCTCCTGCGTGCAAGAACGATTCATAAATAGATTTGTAGGCGTCGGGTAATTCGTTGTATTTACCAACCAATGCGACTTTTATTTTTTTGACAGGATTTTTCAGACGATAAATAAAATCATTCCACTTCGTTAAATTAGGTTCGCGTCGGTCGCGCATTTTAAGTTTAGAAATAACGACGGTATCTAATTTTTCTTTCAACATCAATTGCGGCACGTCATAAATAGTGGAAGCATCCATCGCTTCAATCACCGATGCAACTTCGACATTACAAAAAACTGCTAATTTGCGACGAATATCCATTGAGATAGGATGCTCTGTTCTACACACTAAAATATCTGCTTGAATACCCGTTGTTAATAATTCGCGCACCGAATGTTGCGTCGGTTTTGTTTTTAATTCTTTAGCAGCGTTTAAATAAGGAATCAACGTTAAATGAATAACTATACAATTGTCATTGCCGAGTTCCCAGCGCATTTGGCGCAATGCTTCTAAATAAGGAAGCGATTCGATATCGCCCACTGTTCCGCCAAATTCAGTGATGATGATATCAAATTTTCCTGTTTGCCCGAGTAATTGAATACGTCTTTTAATCTCGTCCGTTATATGCGGTACTACTTGCACAGTTTTTCCAAGAAATTTTCCCGCACGCTCTTCCTGAATAACTGTTTGATAAATTCTTCCAGTAGTAACGTTATTCGCTTGAGAAGTCGGTGTATTTAAAAATCGCTCGTAATGACCGAGATCTAAATCAGTTTCAGCGCCATCGTTCGTGACATAACACTCACCATGTTCATACGGATTCAATGTGCCTGGGTCAATATTGATATACGGATCAAATTTCTGAATCGTGACAGAAAAGCCACGCGCTTGCAATAGTTTTGCCAGACTTGCAGCAATTATGCCTTTACCAAGAGAAGATGTTACACCACCCGTAACGAAAATATACTTTGCCATGATCCTTGTTTTTATTAATGGCTCACTCGGAAGATTGAACGAGCCTGTTACGGAATGCAAAATTAGAAAATAATGCGCACGTAGGTATTAAAATTCATTAAAAAATAAAAAAAAGAGCGAAAGAACTTGTGCTCTTCGCTCTTACAAGAAATCACCCGACTGTTAAGTCTATAACAAAAAGTAAAAAGTATTCAAAAATCAATTTCAAAATTAAAATTTGAATTGAACTAATTACAAATGCAATTATAGCGTATTTTTTAATATTTGCAATAGTTTTTTTAAGTTTTTTTGAAAATTTTCTAAAATAAATTTTGCTTATTTCTCATTTTAACCAACATAAATTGTTTTTTCAAAAACTTCAAGTACAATCAATTGTTTCAAAAATAAAAAATAATGTTTAAAACGATTAGACTCTTACTTGGTGACCAACTCAATTATAATCATTCTTGGTTTAATAGGAAAGCAGACGATTGCTTATATGTAATGATGGAAATTAAACCTGAGCAAGAATATGTGACGCACCATATCCAAAAAATTATTTCTTTCTTTTTGTCAATGCGCACTTTTTGTGATGCAAAAATCGTGGAAAATTTTGAGTTTAAATATTTCAGGTTAGACGATGCGGATAACAGACAATCTTTTGAAGAAAATATTTTAGCATTAATAGAAGTACATAAAATTACAAATTTTGAATACCAACTGCCCGATGAATTTCGATTGGATGGATTATTAAAAAATTTTTCTAAAAATTTAGAAGAACGCGGCGTTAGTGTAGCCGTTTGTGATACAGAACATTTTTTGAGCAGACGATCCGAGCTTACAGAAATTTTTCAAGGCAAAAAAACTTTTTTGATGGAAACTTTCTATAGGAAAATGCGCGCACGATTTAATATTTTAATGGAAGCGGATGGAAAAACGCCGCTTCAAGGACAGTTTAATTTTGACGCTGATAACAGAAAATCGCTATCGAAGACCGTAGTTTTACCAAAGCCCTACGCGATAAAAAAAAATGTTTCTGACATAATTTCTTTGCTCGAAAAGATGGAAATAAAAACCATTGGCAGGTTAGATGCTGAAAATTTTAATCACCCAACTTCGCGCGAAGAAGCACTACAATGTTTGCATCAATTTGCAGAACAAAGGCTTATTAATTTTGGCACGTATGAAGATGCTATGACGGTGCGCGATCCGTTTTTATTTCATTCGCAGTTATCTTTTGCGATGAATGTTAAAATTTTATCGCCACTCGAGGTTGTAAAGTATTGCGTTTCTTTTTGGGAAAAAAATCAAGACCACATAACGATTGCACAAATTGAAGGATTTGTGCGACAAATTATTGGTTGGCGCGAATATATGCGCGGAATTTATTGGGCAAAAATGCCTGATTTTGCAATGCTGAATTTTTTTGAACACAAAGCCAAATTGCCTCAATGGTTTTGGAGCGGCGAAACAAAAATGAATTGTCTTAAACACGCCATCAATCAATCGTTAGATTATGCTTATGCGCACCATATTCAAAGGTTGATGATAACCGGTGCTTTCGCGCTTTTACTCGGCGTTGATCCCGACGAACTTGACGCGTGGTATCTCGGTATTTATATTGATGCAATCGAGTGGGTTGAAATTACGAACACGCGAGGCATGAGTCAATATGCTGACGGCGGCATTGTAGGAACAAAACCATATGTTGGTTCAGCGAATTATATTGATAAAATGAGTGATTATTGCAGCGGTTGCTACTATAACAAAAAAGAAAAACTCGGTGAACGCGGTTGTCCTTTTAATAGTTTGTACTGGGATTTTTATCACCGACACACCCACAAATTAGAACGCAATCCGAGGATTGGAATGATGTACCCGATGTTGCGAAAAATGAATCCTGAAGATTTGGAAAAAATTTTAGAGCGGGCAGCATTCATAAAAGCAAATGTTGATTCACTCTAATTTTTACTCAAATCCCATTTCGAATAAAATTTGCTTTACGCGCTCTTGTGACAGCTCGACTAAATCAGCAATAATTTCGATTGAGAATTTTTTATTGACCCGCGCATTTCGAATAACATTTATCAGCCTTTTTTCGTCTCATTGTGCAACTCATTGTGCAACATCAATTTTAATTCCAGCTTTACGCTCTTGTTGTAATATTTGTTGTTCGATTCCCATTGTGAATGTGTTTCTGGTTATCTTACTAATTATTTCTTCAAATACAAGGTCATTTTCATCATTTAAACGAACATAATTTTTTAAAAAGTTTGCCACGGAACGGATTTTTTCAGGAGCAAACTTTTTTTCATGCAATTTTCTAAAAATTTCTACTTTCAGCTCAACTATGTTGATTTCTTCAGTTTTATTTAAAATTTGCATTTTTCCTTTTCATTTTTTAAGGTTATGAAAATTATAAAAAAAAATCGGGTTGCACATTTGCATATGCAACCCGACAGGGATTATAATTTGCTGATTTGAATGGGAATTTTTCATCCCATTGAATTACTTAGGGTTTGATAAAGATGGTGCGTTTAACGGCGTACCTGGCTCAACTTTCTTTTCTAAAACGTTACCTTTTATTGTTAAAACGCGTGATTGGTCACCCTCGTTTGTTTCAATTGTAACGGTTTTTGTAAACACACCAATACGATCTGTTGCGTAACGCACTTCAATATCTGAAGTTTCACCTGGCATAATAGGTTCTTTTTTGTAAGAAGGAACAGTGCAACCGCAACTACCACGCGCATTTTTGATTACTAACGGCTCAGTACCTGTGTTCTTAAATTTAAACTTGCGAAGTGGATCAGCATTTTGTTGGATGGTGCCGTAATCAACTTCTGTTTTTTCAAACGACATTACTGGACCACCTACTTTCGCTTGAGCTTGAGCACCAACTGCTAAAACTGCAGAAAACATAAAAATCGAAAACAACTTTTTCATGACTTAGTAATTATAAAGGTTCTATAAAAATTTAATAAAATTACAAAAAGAATTTAACGAAAATTTCAAAAATTATTATACGTTAAAATATGTTACAAAGTTAATGCACTTACTTATTACTACTTGTTAATACGCCGTTAAGTTTTGTTAGTCTTTTCTTTCTTAACTGTTTTTAACTTTTTCAAAACAAATTAAAGCAACTTTCATTTTTTGGGCAAAAGCATTAGCCCAACCATAACTTTTAATTCCCTGCACTCACATTTTTATCGCTAACAATACCGCGAATATATAATTTGTGCGGACTCGAAATATCGTTCGTTTCAACTGTAATTGTTTTTAAAAATGCACCTGATCGATGCGTATCGTACTTAACTTCTATGTACGATGTCTGATTCGGTTTTATCGGATCGGTTGACCAACGCGGAACTGTACAACCACAACTCGGAACAGCATTTTTTATAATCAACGCCGATTTACCGATGTTCTTAAATTTAAAATACCGAACGCCGTCACTCCCTAAAGGAATTACACCGTAATCAATTTCATTTTTATCAAAATAAATTGTAGGTACTAATTGAGCCTTCAAAACAATAGGAAGGAAAATTAAAAAAGCAATTATAAGTTTTGATTCGTTCATGCACTGATTATTTATTTTCTTAAATAATATGATACAAATTTAAATACAATTATTCTTTCCGCTTGTTAACAAAAATCAAAGAGATGTTATTGGCATTATAATTTTATTAATTTGTAATTTATGGATCGTGCCAACTAAAGATGTTTTCCATGATGCAGTCAGACATGCACTAGAGAAAGAACAGTGGACAATTACTGACGATCCGCTGTTCTTGCGCTTTGGTGGGGTTGATATGTATATCGATCTTGCAGCAGAACAATTAATGAGTGCAGAAAAAAATGGTGAGAAAATTGCTATTGAAATTAAAAGTTTTATCGGCGTTTCTGCAACAACAGAATTTAGTACAGCATTAGGGCAGTTTCTCAAGTATCAGCTTGCATTGGAAGAGGAGCAACCCGATTGCATTCTCTACTTAGCAATACCTTTAGATGCCGAGCGAAGTTTTTTTACTTTAGAATTACCTCGCCGATTGGTAGAGAAATATGGTGTAAATCTAATTGTCTATGAACCAGAGGAAGAGGCGATCGTCAAATGGCAAAAACAGACGAGTATCGACAAATAATTCGAGATATTTTAACTGAATATAGTCAAATTAAATCGGCAAATGAAGAAGTAGAAGCTGAGTTAATTTTTGACTTAGAGCGCGACCGATATCAACTAGTTCATGTGGGTTGGTCGCGCAAGCGCAGAATCTATGGTTGTATTTTACACTTAGATATTAAGGATGGCAAAATCTGGATTCAGCACGACGGTACGGAAGTAGGAATTGCTAATGAATTAATCGCCAAAGACATACCCAAGCACGATATCATCATTGGGTTTCATTCTCCTTTTAAGCGTCAATTTACTGAATTTGCAGTTAGTTAAAATGATTATAAATGTAGGGGGCAATTAATTAATTGCCTCTACTTTCGCGATCGATAAAATAAATTTTTCTAATCGATGAATCAATAATTCTAACGATAGTTAGTAAATTGCAACGCCACAGGTAGATCTTCCTGTTTCATTCGCTGCATTACACCCTGGAGTTCATCTTTATCCTTGGCGGTGACGCGGACGACATCGCCTTGAATTGAGGGTTGAACTTTTTTAAACTCGTCCCGAATTAACTTAGAAATTTGCTTGGCAATCTCTTGACTAAGACCTTTTTTGAGGGTGACTTCTTGACGGACTCGATTGCCACTGGCTGATTCGATCGTGCCGTAGTCGAAGATTTTTAGTGATAGATTGCGTTTGATTGCTTTACTTTGCAGCATATCATGAACGGCATCGAGCGTCATTTCACTGGAAGTATTAATGGTAATCTTATCTTCAGCTAGTTCGACAGTCGTCTGGGTATCTTTTAGATCGTAACGACTGATAATTTCGCGATTGGTTTGATCGAGAGCATTGACTAGTTCCTGCCTGTCGAAATCGCTGACAATATCAAAAGAGAATGTAGATGCCATATGGGTGCTTAGTTAGGTGGGATATGTGCTTAGTTAGGAAAGGGGGTAGAGGGTAGAGGGTAGGTGTTAGAATAAGAACTTTCCCTAAAGCCTAGAACCTAAAGCCCAAAGCCTAAAGCCTCATCCCTAATTCATCGTGCTGATGATGCTCATGGACATGAGTGTATAGATTGCGACGGAGCCGACACCAAACATTAGCGATCGACCGATCGGGAAATTGATGATATAAAAGATTGAATAAAATAACCGTGCGGCTGTAAATCCGATCGCACAATTGACTACCGTTGAGGAATCTTGGTGGGTGGTATATGCCATCAATGCGGCTGCACTGTACAGTATAAATGCTTCCCAAGAGTTTTGATGTGCCCAAGTTGCCCGTTTGCCATAATCTGGCATTTTGTCAAACGCTGCACGGGGAGCACCAATATCGAACCCGACTTGAAAGCGGGTAATTGCAACTACTAGATAAGGAAAATAGACTAGAGCTGCGGCAGATGCGATCGAGCCGAGTAAAATTGTGGAGGTAGAAAGATTAGCAAAATTCATAAAAACAGGTGGTTGCAGCCAGAAAGCTAGGTTAAACCTGCGCTGGATATGAGGTAAATAGCTAGTCGAAATAAAATAAAGTTACAACTTTCCGCTGCTCTTCAGCTTCATGGCAAGTTTGCAACAGCGTGCTACTTTCATGGAAGGCAAAACAGATCAATTGCTGACAGCGAGACACAATTTCCTGATTGCACAGTGCGCTGGCTTCACCTAGAGATAGCGCATCATTATTGGGGCTTTCTACCAAGTGCATCACATTTTGCAACTGCTCTTGAGACTCGCGGGGTTGACGAGCCAGACTTTGAGGTAATATCACTGTAAGTAGATCGCGATCGGCTCTAATTGCGCCCCGAATCGCCGCAGAATTGGTACCCGTTGCACCAGAGGTAATCAGGCGGTTGCCAGATAGTACCAAGGCGTAGCTCATCATCTCAATCAGATGTTGATGAGTAATCGGAACGTGGCGGGAACCCAGTAGCGCAATTTTCTTGGATCCAGTCTGTTGAATCGTAGCTAGTTCCTGGGCTAGGGTATCGATATCAGATACGTTAATCAAAGACGGTGCATGGCTTAACAACTCTAGTATTTTAACACAACGAGGTTTAGGTTTAGGTGGTAGGCTTTAGGCTTTAGGTATTAGGTGTTAGGTGTTAGGAAATTAGAAAGACGGTTACGTCCCAGAGCCTAAAGCCTAAAGCCCAGAGCCTAAAGCCCAAAGCCCAAACCCTAAAACCCTAAAGCCTAAAGCCTAATTATCGATCGCACCTAAGAGCTTGAGTGTTTGTCTTTGCCCCGATTGTAGTCCGGTGGCTCCAGTGATATTCATATCTTCATAGGGACGCTTGAGCCGGAGCGTGTGGAGTGCTTGACTGTCCTCGACATTCCAGATTTTAATAGTTTCATCTTCGCCAGCACTGACAATCCGCGAACCACATGGAGTATAAGCGATCGACCATACCCAATTTGTATGTCCAGTATAAGTTTGGAGACATTCACCCGTAGTTATATTCCAGCGTTTAATCAGCCTGTCGCCACTACCGACAATCAATTGATAATCAGTGGAATTTCCAGTGGTAATCGGTGTTGGACTAAAGGCAACCGTTATCGTCAAGCTTTGATGTCCGGTTAGGATTTGCAGACATTCCCAGCTACTTGTATCCCAAATTTTAACCGTCTTATCCATGCTACCACTGGCCAAATATCGTCCATCAGGACTAAAAGCAAGGCAGATCGCGGGCAGATAGTGCGCGATGATGGTATGAAGACATTTGCCTGTGTGGAGATCCCAAATTCTAATTTTGTGTTCGCAAGCAGTAGCGATGAGATAATGTACCTGACAGATGGCAACTGATTGAATCCGGTTGGGATGAGCCGATAGTGTCCGATCGATCCCAGTAGCAATATCCCAAATTTGGAGACAGGCTCGATCGTTACCAGAAATTAGTTGGCGACTATCAGGGCTAAATACTAGGCTACAACTTCCTTTAACTCGCAAGTCATCGGAGCCTCTGTTCTGGAGCAGCGTGTGGGTACAGGTGAGGCTTTGTAGATCCCAGATCCGAATTGTGCGATCGAGACTACTACTAGCTAAATACCTCCCATCAGGACTAACAACGATCGTCTGTACCGCATCTGTATGACCGACTAAGGTATGGATACAGGTGAGATGTTGGAGACTCCAGAGTCGAATTTGGCAATCACGATGACCGCTTGCCAACCACTCCTGCTGTGGTATTAAAGCGATCGATTTAATCCAATTACCATAACCATTGATGGTTTTGACACATTTTCCCAGTTGGAGATCCCAAATCTCGATCGTTCGATCCTCGCTACCACTGACTAAATGCCGACCGTCAGGTGCAAGGGAGATCGTCCAAATCCGGTCTTGATGAGCGAGAAAAACCTTGTTACATACACCAGTACGCAGATCCCAAGTGCGAATCGTGCGGTCTTCTCCAGCACTAATCAGGGTGTTCCCATCGCTACTAAGATCGATCGACCACACCCAATCTAGGTGTCCGGTTAAAGTTTGCATCAGTTGCCCAGAAATTGTATCCCAGATATAAATAGTTGATGACATCCCGCTGACGATCAGGTAGCGACCATCTGGACTAAATAATGTCCGAATCACCCAATGTTCGTGGGTCAAAACCTGCAAGCAGATGCCAGTAGATAGCTCCCAAATTCGCACAGTACCGTCTGCACTAGCACTCGCCAATCGGCTCTCATCGGGACTATACGTCACAGTAAAGACCCAATTGGTATGTCCTTCCAATAATTGCAGACAGTGACCCTCTACCATCGGGGTCGAGACATCTGCCAGTAATTTAGGCAAATCGTAGATCCGAATCTGACAGTCATCGCTACTGACTGCGAACTTTTGACCATCTCGACTAAAATTCATCCCTCTCAACGGATGAGTGTGGGGGCCGAGGATGGCGATCTGCTCGCCCGTTTGGGGATCCCAAAATCTGAGTGTGCAATCTTCACTAGAACTAGCCAAAATCGTACCGTCAGCACTAAAAGCTAGAGCGCGAGTCCAATTAGTATGTCCTTGAAAAATAGCGACCCGTTGATAGTCAGATATTTGCCACAGTGAAATATCGCCATTGGCATCTGCGGTCGCGAACAGATCGCCAGTAGGATGATAGAGCGCAAAGACAATCCCCCCAAATGCTTGAGTAAAGACAGATCGATCGAATGTCGCTCCGGTAAAATTGACACGATGCAGAGTGACATCAGCTAGATAAGCCGATCGAATGGGCAACTGGGAACAGTCCAAATCTTTGAGGGTGCGATTTGGCTCCAACTCAATTAGTAAATTCAGGATATTTCCAGCTAGATAGCCAGATGGGATCGGCTCTAGAGTTTGCCATTGGCTCAAAATTTGCCGCAGGTATTTACTTAAATCCGCACGGTTGGCAACATTCAACAATCGCGCTAATATGGGCCGTAAAATTAACTGAATCTGGGTGTGATGGAGATAATCTTTAGCTTTTGCCTGAATAATGGCATAGGTATTGAGGTGGGAAAAATACTGTTGTAGATCCGGATTTGGCATTGCCAAGGGTGGTGTAAGTTCGGTGACAAACAGATCGATCGAGCGGTTTGTGGCATAAGCGATCGTGACTGCTTGGAGCGACCAAGTTCGATCCTGACAAGTAATAATACAACGGCGGGATAATGACTGGAGCGCGTTGATAATCTCTCCAGGTGCGTGAGGATTGAGGATCGAATTCGATCGCAATTCTACCCCAGTCACAGGTTCGCGCTCGATCGCCAGCCAATAGACTAGCTGCTGTTCGATGTCCGATAGTCGCTCAAACTGACGCTCCAAGACATCATCGATATTCCGAAACTGAAGTTGACCCTGTTTCATCATCGGGTAAAGTTCGAGGACTTTTTCGCCGCCGCCAGTTATTTCTACTGCTGTAATTGCCGTAATTTTGAGCGCGAGCGGATTGCCGCCGTAGTAATGGTGTACTTCCTGCCACATTTGCGGTGGTAGCTGCGGACAACCATAGGATTGAATCAATTGATGTCCAGCAGTGGATGTGATGCCATTTATTGTCATCGATCGAACTAGCTGTGGGTTGACAATCTGCGATCGCGCGATCGTATGCGGTTGTTCGCGACTGGTGAGGATCGCACAACTTTGATGGGGGAGTTCGCCCATCGCTCGAAATAATCGATCGTAGCCCTCATAACCTGGTAAATATTGACCCGATTGGACTCCTCCTTGGAGGATCGATTCGACATTATCGAGGATCAGTAGACAGCGAGATCGCTTGAGACAAGCGATTAACAAGTCAATCTGTCTGTCGATCTCTGGTAGATCGATCGACCGTTGCGGACTCAAGCACTGAATCAGCTCGGCACAGAATTCGGTAATTGGCGGTATATTGAGTAGCGATCTCCAGATGGTTCGATCGAAATATCCCTCAAGTTGATGAGCGATCTCCCCTGCCAATGTCGTTTTACCCATGCCGCCCATCCCAATAAGGAAAATCAGCCGACAACGTTCGTGGAGACACCAATCAGTCAGGGTGGCTAACTCCTCTGTCCGCCCATAAAAACGCACATCAGTTTCGACTCCTGGATGCTGGTTGACAGTACTCCAATCTGCGGCACACCGCCCAACATTGTTGTTGGGTAGTAATGCTGTAACCTCAGCTAGTGTAGCTCCTGGCTGCTTTACATACCACGATAGTACTGCTGCCAAACTCTTTTTTGTCACTTTATGTTCCAATCTTAGGCTCAGATACTGCCACAACCGAGCAGCAGTCTCTCTGACATAGCCGATCTGATATTCTTCTATTCGCGTGTCAATTTTGCCCAAACCTTTAGACGGCAGTTGAGCTTCAGGCTGTTGGGATGCCCCCGCCCCGCTCGATTCGGCTCCGGTTGCCGCGATTTGTTGATAGCTATTTCCAGCAATGACTCCGCGAATAATCTGGATCTGAACCACAGTCAGAGACTTGGGAGCCATCATTGCCTTAATAATTGCGATCGCTCGATCGACATCCATAGTTATAGTTCGATTTTGAACCGATCGATTATAGAGATCTTACCTTTTATCCTACTTTTTACATACTTTTGTAGCCATTGACTACCTATTGGCAAGAGTAAAATATAGATACAGAGTGTTTGTGTGTTCAACTTTTGATTCTTTTGGTATGACTTCCTCAACTTGAGTTGTCTTCCGAATCAATCTCCCCAAGCATGGTTGCTTTCTATTCGATCGACTAGCCATGCCTGGGGGTTTTTTATTGACTCGAATTAGCGTGGTTGCATTTACTCCCGTACCAGTGTCAAAATCCACTAGTTCGGGAAACCGCACACAGATGCACCAAAATCCGTTTAGCACTCTATGACTAAGAGTGCTAAATTTTGGAAGAGATGATTACAAAAAAATAATATGGCAAAAATTATAGCGTTTAACGAAGACTCCCGTCGTGCACTCGAACGGGGCGTCAACGCATTGGCTGATGCAGTCAAAATTACTTTGGGTCCCAAGGGGCGGAACGTCCTGTTAGAAAAGAAATTTGGCGCACCTCAGATCGTTAATGATGGGATTACCGTCGCTAAAGAAATCGAATTGTCCGACCCGTTAGAGAATACTGGAGCCAGACTGATCCAAGAAGTTGCTTCCAAGACTAAAGATGCGGCTGGAGATGGTACCACTACAGCAACCGTCCTCGCTCAAGAAATGATCCGCGAAGGCTTAAAAAATGTCGCCGCAGGTAGCAATCCGATCGGCATCAAGCGTGGGATGGACAAAACTGTAGCGATGTTAGTGACAGAGATCGCCAAACTAGCTACACCCGTTGAAGGCAAAGGCATCGCTCAAGTGGCTAGCGTCTCGGCTGGGAACGATGCCGAAGTCGGCGAGATGATCTCCGCAGCAATGGATAAAGTCACCAAAGATGGTGTAATCACTGTTGAAGAATCAAAATCTCTAACGACCGAACTCGAAGTCGTCGAAGGGATGCAGATCGATCGCGGTTATCTCTCACCATATCTGGTTACAGACCAAGAGCGGATGGTAGTTGAATTTGATGATGCGCTGATTCTAATTACTGACAAAAAAATTAACTCGATTCAAGATTTAGTCCCAATTCTTGAAAAAGTTGCCCGCGCTGGTAAACCCCTACTCATCATCGCCGAAGATCTCGAAGGCGAAGCACTGGCTACACTTGTCGTAAATAAAGCTCGTGGCGTACTCAGCGTTGCAGCAATTAAAGCTCCAAGTTTTGGCGATCGCCGCAAAGCAATGTTACAAGATATCGCGATCCTCACTGGCGGACAGATGATTTCTGAAGAAATCGGTCTGAGCCTGGATACTGCGACATTGGAAATGCTCGGTACTGCTGCTAAAATCACGATCGACAAAGAGAACACAACGATCGTTTCTAGCAATAGTAGTAGTGGTGATGTCCAAAAACGGGTGGTCCAACTCAAGCAACAACTCGCGGAAACAGATTCGGATTACGATACCGAAAAACTGCAAGAACGCATCGCCAAATTAGCTGGTGGTGTCGCGGTGATTAAAGTCGGTGCAGCTACCGAAACCGAACTCAAAGATCGTAAACTGCGGATCGAAGATGCTCTCAATGCTACTAAAGCAGCCGTCGAAGAAGGGATCGTCGCTGGTGGTGGTACCACATTGATTCACCTCGCCGATAAAGTCGCAGCCTTCAAAGCGAACTTGTCCGATCCTGAAGAAAAAGTCGGTGCCGAGATCGTCGCCAAGGCTCTCGAAGCACCACTGCGTCAAATCGCCAACAACGCAGGTGTCGAAGGCTCAGTCGTCGTCGAACAAGTCCGTGCTGCTGCTGATAATATCGGTTACAACGCCGCTACTGGTGTATTTGAAGACTTACTCGCGGCGGGAATTGTCGATCCGGCTAAAGTAGTTCGTTCCTCCTTACAAAATGCGGTATCGATCGCTGGTTTAGTCCTCACTACTGAGGCTCTGATCGTCGAGAAACCCGAACCTAAGTCTGCCGCACCCGACATGGGCGGCATGGGCGGCATGGGCGGCATGGGTGGCATGGGCGGCATGGGCGGCATGGGGATGATGTAGTTCCATTAGATAGCTTAGTAGATCCCCGACTTCTTCGAGAAGTCGGGGATCTGTCGTAAAGTCGTGGCAATTCAATTGCCCCTAATACCAAGGCTGTTAAGACACAA